>TARA_B110000902_G_scaffold259388_1_pt1 | contig 32694 bp, 29 predicted proteins | sample TARA_B110000902 | Tara Oceans TARA_B110000902 (sample SAMEA4398009) | marine metagenome | biome: Polar Biome; feature: [SRF] surface water layer (ENVO:00010504); material: water (ENVO:00002006), including particulate matter (ENVO:01000060) such as... | depth 5 m | reverse complement strand
GCAAAAAGTGGCTTCACTTCTGTGGCAGTAAACGCCAATTCAAATCCCGTGATTGACTCAAAATCTGCTGTTGAATTTTTAATAAACAAAGCAAAAGGATTTGCCACAAACCTCTACCCTATTGCAGCCTTAACACAAGGTAGCAAAGGTTTAGAAATGGCAGAGTTATATGACATGCAACAATCTGGAGCCATTGCTTTTTCGGATTATAACAAACCAATTGCTAATGACAATTTAATGAAAATTGCGCTTTTATATGCTCAAAACTTTGATGGGTTAGTGCTCAGTTTTCCAAAAAATAATTCCATCGCTGGTGAAGGAATTGCAAATGAAGGAATAAACAGTACAAAATTAGGACTAAAAGGAAACCCTTCTTTGGCAGAGCACCTACAAATCTCTAGCCATTTATCTTTACTAGAATACACAGGAGGAAAATTACATATTCCCACAATTTCTACGACAAAATCTGTTGCATTAATTAAAGAAGCCAAAAAGAAAGGACTCCAAGTAACCTGTAGCGTTTCTGCTCACCATTTAATATTATCTGATGATGAATTGCATGGTTTTGATAGCAACTTTAAAGTAAACCCACCATTAAGAACTAAATCTGACCTAAATGGATTGCAAAAAGGGATTAAATCTGGAGTGATAGATATAATTACCTCAGATCACAACCCCATTGATATCGAGAACAAAAAAGTAGAATTTAGCGAAGCAAAAGACGGGGCAATAGGTCTAGAGAGTTCTTTTGGAGCAATAAATTCAGTGTTGGATTTAGATGATTTTATCGCCCATATTACAAGTAAACCAAAAGCTATTTTTGGACTAGAAAATCATTCTATTAAAGAAAAAAATAAAGCAGAAATTACTTTGTTTGATCCTAAAAATGAGTATGTATTTTCAAAGGAGCATATTTTATCAACATCAAAAAATAGCCCTTTTTTAAATAAAAAGCTAAGAGGTAAAGCATATGGAATTTACGCAAACGAGCAACTTATCCTAAATCAAATATCTTAAAATTAAAAAGAAAGAAGAAAGATTCCATTCTTTGGTAATCAATTTTAAGTCTTGCATAAAAACTTATAATTTCCACAAAAAAGCAATATAAAAATGAGCGATTTGCATTATTTGGTTAGACCACCCAAAACAGCAATTAAAAATCCGCCTTTATTAATCTTACTGCACGGCTACGGAAGTAATGAACAAGATTTATTTTCTTTTACAGAAGAACTACCAGACGATTTTTTAATTATTAGCGCACAAGCTCCTCGATCTATGGGCTCTGGAAGTTATGCTTGGTATGCTATTAATTTTGATGCTATGAATGGTAAATTTTCAGACTTAGAACAAGCCAAAGAAGCTATTGATCAAATAGCTGTTTTTATTGATGAAATAAAAGCGAAGTACAAAACAAATCCGAATAAAACTTTTTTACTTGGATTTAGTCAAGGCGCTATTTTAAGCTATTCTCTAAGTTTTTTCTACCCAAATAAAGTACAGCATGTAATTGCATTAAGCGGATACATAAACACCGAATTATTACCAACCACTATTTCTAGAGAAATTGAAACAACCTATTATTGTTCCCACGGCTCTGTAGACCAAGTACTACCTGTAACATGGGCTAGGAAATCAAAACCTTTTTTAGACAATTTAGGCTTTCAAAACAAGTATTCTGAATACCCTGTTGGACATGGAGTTGCACCACAAAATTTTTATAGTTTCAAAAATTGGATTGAAGAACGCTTGTAATTTAAATTCTCTTCAAGAAAGTAAGGTCGTAGCTAAGATAAAAACATCTCAAATTTGGAAATAACACATTGGGAATTCTAGCATATTTAGATAAACCCATTTCACTTTTTTATTTTTTAGTTTTAAATTAGCTGCATCAAACCGTTGAATTTCAACTTGCAACTCCCACACAAAAAACCATTTACAAAGCTCGAAAGCCTCCTTTTTAAAATACAAAAAATCATCAAAAACTATCGCAACATTTGAACTACCTTTGCATTAAAAATAATCAATGCAGTTTTCTGAATTATCGCTACATAAATCAATCTTAAAAGCAGTTGCTGAAGAAAGATATCACACAACAACTCAAGTACAAGAAAAGACAATTCCACTAGTTTTAGCTAAAAAAAACACAATCGTCTCTGCACAGACTGGTACTGGAAAAACGGCCGCTTTTGCGTTGCCTATTATTCAACTTTTGCTAGACAAAAAAGATACTGAAGAAGGAGAAAAAAAAATAAAATCATTAATTGTAACACCAACTCGTGAGTTGGCTATTCAAATTTTAGAAAATTTTATAAGCTTTAGTAAATACACTGATTTAAAGACGACTGCAGTTTTTGGTGGTGTTTCTTTAGAACCACAAAAAGAAATATTGGGAAAAGGGGTAGATATCTTAGTTGCCACACCGGGAAGATTAATTGATTTACAAATCCAAGGAAACATTGATTTAAGTGCTATTGAAGTTTTTGTATTAGATGAAGCTGACTTAATGCTAGACATGGGTTTTATAGCAGATGTAAAAAAAATAGAAGCATTATGTCCGAAGAAAAAACAAACCTTACTTTTTTCTGCTACAATTCCAGAAAAAATAGATGAATTGGCAAAAAGATTCCTAAAAAGCCCTATTAAAATTGAAATAAACCCTGAAGAAACTACCGCAAAAAATATTGGTCAGTTATTGTATTATCTTCCCAAAAAGAACAAAACAGATTTGTGTTTACACCTCTTAAGAAATACCATAAATGGTAAGATAATCATTTTTCGACGCACAAAGTTTGGCGTTGACAAATTAGAGGAATCACTGAATAAAAACAGCTACAAAGTTACTAGTATTCATGGAGACAAAACACAAGCAGTAAGGAATAAAGCAATTGAAGATTTTAAAAATAAAAAATCGAATATATTGATTGCGACGGATGTTGCAGCACGTGGAATTGACATTACAAATGTAGATGCAATTATTAATTTCGATATACCTAACATTCCTGAAACCTACGTTCATAGAATTGGACGGACAGGTAGAGCAGGAAAATCCGGAATTGCCTTTTCTTTTTGTTCTCCAGATGAAAATACTTATATTAAATTGATTGAGACTTTAATTGAAAAACCAATTAAAATTATTACTGAACATCCTTATGTTATCGACAAACCAAAACATAAAAAACTACAACCAAATACGATTAGTAAAAATAGAAAAGGTAGAAAATCTGAAGCCTCTAAAAAGAAAAAGAAACGCTGGTATTAATTTCTTGTAACACGCACTTTATTTGATATTAAATAGGGAGTAACTCCTTAAAACAGCACTCGGCATATTCCCTTAAAAATCTATCGTGCCTTATCAAATTATCATTTTAGTCTAGGCTACTTTTACAAATTATAAATCTTAGATAAAAAAACGCATTTAAATTTACTTCTCTTAAAATACTTTTATTGAGCAACCAATTGCTCTTGTTTTTGTTTTTACAAGTTTTTTTCCTGCTAATAAAGCATCTACAGCATCTTCTACATACTTTTCTGTAACTGCTTCTGGTTTTCTAGAACTATTATCTATAGCTCCAATATATTCGACGTTCATCCCTGACTTGCTTACAATATACACATGTGGGGTTTTTGTTGCTCCAAATTTCGGATACACATTCTGTCCTTCATCAAACAAGTAGGGAAAAGTAAACCCTTTTTCTGAAGCACGAACTTTCATTTCTTCAAATCCATCTCCCCGAGAAGCTCTTGGATCGTTAGGATTAATAGCAATTACAGGATAACCTAATTTCTTGTATTTTAGATCTAAGGCAATTATTCTGTCTTCATATACAACTGAATACGGACATTGATTACAGGTAAAAATAATCACAAATCCTTTTGCTTCCTTATAATCTGATAAAGAAACCATTGTATCATCAATATTCTTTAATTTAAAGTCTTCAATAACGTCACCCACATGGTAACCTTCAGTAGTTTTTATTGTGAATGCGCTTACTATTGCACATGCAAATAAAATTAAAATCGTTTTTATACTTTTCATTTATTATTAGTTTATAAGAAGGGTTGTAGCTCAGTCTCTAATTGATCATAATCAAAAGATTGCTCGTAAAATTTTCTATCTTTTCCATTATAAATTATTGTTGCTGGTATCGCTCCAGACCAAGTAGAATCAATAGCTTTTATCCAAAAATCTTCGTTAATGTCATTCAATAAAACAACCTTAGATTGTAGTTTTTTCTTATTGATGAACGGAATTAATCTTTTAGCTACTTGCTTTGGGAAATCTAGACTCACTAAAATAACTGTTACATTTTTAGTCGCATATTCTTTGTTTATTTTTTCAAAAGCGGGCAATTCTTTAACACAAGGTGCACACCAGGTTGCCCAAAAATTAATGACATAAGTTTTGCCATCATTCTTTTCTAACAAAGTTTTTAACTCATTATATGTATAAGATTGTACAAAAGTTATTTCTTCATTTTTACAAGAACCCAAAAGTGATATAAAAAATAAAGTAATGAAACATTTTTTAACCATTTCATAAAATTACAAAGAAGATTTGTTACTAGAAAATAATTAATGCTTTTTTAATAATATTAACCTCACAAAAGAAGGTCATTTAAGAAGTAAAAAAACAGTAAAAAAGTAAAGGATAAGAACACACCAAATTAACTTCTACAGAAGCTGTAGGAATGATAATAAATTATAATTTTGATAAAATTGCTTTGTTAATCCGCTTCACCAAAGCGGGTCCTTCATATATAAAACCTGTATAGACTTGTACTAAATCGGCTCCAGCATTTAATTTTTCTAAGGCATCTTTTTCTGAGTGAATACCTCCTACTCCAATAATAGGAAAAGATTTATTAGAAGTATTTGCTAAATATTGAATAACTTCTGTACTTTGTTTTTTTACTGGCTGACCACTTAGTCCACCATTTCCAATTGCAGCCAAACGCTCTTTAGAAGCTTTCAAGCCTACTCTATTTGTAGAAGTATTAGAAGCGATGACACCATCTATTTTTGTTTCATTTACCAAGTCTATAATTTCATCTAATTGAATGGTATTTAAATCCGGTGCTATTTTTAATAAGATTGGTTTTTGAATTTTTTCTTCAGTATTCATTTTTTTGCAGGCAGAAATCAACTCTAATAAATAGTCTTTGTCATTCAATTTTGCATGACTCCCAACATTAGGGCAACTCACATTCAATACAAAATAATCTACAAAAGGATGCAAGGCTTTAAAAACTTCACAATAATCTTGAGTATAGTTGTCTGGAGTTGTTGCTGTATTTTTACCAATATTTCCTCCAACAATAACCTGCCCTTTATTCTTTTTTAAATTTTTAATAGCGGCTTCAATTCCGTCATTATTAAAACCCATTCTATTAATAATACCCTGGTCGTCTTTTAATCTGAACAATCTTTTTTTAGGATTACCCATTTGTGCTTTTGGAGTTACAGTGCCTATTTCTATAAACCCAAAACCAAAATTGGCTAACTCATTGTATAAAACAGCATTCTTATCAAAACCAGCTGCCAAACCCACTGGGTTTTTAAAAGTAATTCCAAATAAAGTTCTTTCTAAACGTTTGTCTTCAATAACATATAAGCTTCTGAAAATTAAAGAAACAAAAGGAATTTTACAAACAATTTTGATTAAAGAAAATGTAAAATGATGAATTTTTTCTGGGTCGAATAAAAAGAATAGAGGTCTTACAACAGATTTGTACATGTTTTCTTTAATTGGTAGGAGAAACCATTTAGCTTCTGCAATGCAAAATTAAGAATATTTAATTTTGCAATCCTAGAAATATAAAAAATTATACAAAACATTTTAAAGTTCCTGATTCATCAATTTTTAGTATTTTAGTAGAAATTTAACCCTTTGGAAACACTATACACTTATTTTGAAACGATCCCCTCTACGCATAGAAGCTTAATTTTAGTAGGTGGAATCACATTTTTTTGGATTTTAGAAGGGAGCGTTCCGCTATTTAGATTTGATTACAAAAAATGGAAACATGCTTTTCCAAACTTATTTTTTACGTTTACAACCATTCTGATCAATTTTACATTGGCTTTTTTATTGCTAAAAACCGCTGATTGGGTGCAAACCAATAATTTTGGATTCATTAACTGGCTTCCAGAAATGCCTTTATGGCTGTATGTGACTTTGGGAATTGTGCTTTTAGATTTCTTTGGCGCTTATTTAGCGCACTATACAGAGCACAAGGTAAAACCTCTATGGATGGTCCATTTGGTACATCATTCAGATCACAAAGTAGATACAACAACAGCTAACAGACACCACCCCATCGAAAGCATCATCCGTTTTACTTTTACTTTATTGGGTGTTTTTGTCGTTGGAACTCCCATTGCTATCGTAATGCTATACCAATCAATGTCATTGATTTTCACGCAGTTTACTCACGCTAATATTAAGATTTCACCAAAGGTGGATAAGTTTTTGAGTTATTTTATTGTCTCTCCAGATATGCACAAAATTCATCACCATCATAAATTACCATACACAGATGCGAACTACGGAAACATATTTTCTTTTTGGGACCGACTTTTAGGTACTTACATTGAAATGGACCGTGAAAAAATTGTTTATGGAGTAGACACTTTTCCTGATGAAGTTAAAAATTCATCGCTAAAAGAATTGCTAAAACAACCTTTTCAAGGGTATCGGAAACCAACAACAGTGGAAGAAATATAAAAAGATTATTCTTTTGAATCCCTATCTACTTCTTTCTCTGAGATTTCTTTGGGTTCTTTAAATTTACGAGTTCCTTCATACAATTCATACTTCACAAACCGACAGTTTAAATCTCCGTTTTTAAGCGCAATTCTTTTCGAAGTTCTTAAGCCTACACATTTTAAAGCGTCTGTATCTGAAGTAATCAACCAGGCTATTGAGCCTGGATAATTGTTCTTAAGTGTATCTCCTATTTTAGTATAAAACTCCTCTACATCTATATTTAAACGCTCACCATAAGGTGGATTAAATAAAATGGTCGTATTACCAAAAACCTCTTTTGTGGAATTAAAAAAGTTGACATGATGCACTCCTATAAATTCATCTAAATTTGCGTTTTCGATATTCGCTTTTGCTTTTTCTACTGCAGAAGGCGCTTTATCAAATCCCATAATTTTGAAGTGAGAAGAACGAATTTTCTTTAATAAAGATTCTTGGATCGTGAAGTATAAATCTTCATCGTAATCTTTCCAGTTTTCAAAAGCGAACAATTTTCTGTTGATATTTGCAGGAATATTATTAGCAATCATTGCCGCTTCAATCAAAATTGTCCCCGACCCACACATAGGATCTATAAAGTTTTCATCACCTGTATAACCAGACAACAAAACCATACCAGCAGCCAAAACTTCGTTAATGGGTGCTATGTTTGTAGCTGTTCTATAACCTCTTTTATGTAATGAATCTCCAGAAGAATCTAAAGAGACTGTTAGCCATTCTTTTTGGATATGAATATGGATTTTTAAATCTGGATAATCTAAATTTACATTGGGTCTTTTACTATATTTGTGACGAAAATAATCTGCAATTGCATCTTTCGATTTTAAAGAAATATAATGTGAATTTGATGTAAAGTTTTTAGAATTCACGACGGCTCCTATCGCAAAAGTACCTTCAGTTTCTAAAAAGTTTTCCCATTTTATTTTCTGAATTGCTTCATACAAATCTTCTTCATCATATATTTTACAAACTTTAATCGGTTTTAAAATTCTTACAGCAGTTCTTAAAGCAATATTTGCTTTGTACATAAAACCCGTATCACCTTTAAAAGAAACGCTTCTAACCCCTTCTTTGACATCTTGCGCACCAAGTTCCTTCAATTCATTTGCCAAAACACTTTCTAAACCAAAAAGTGTTGTTGCCGTCATTTTAAAATCTTTGTTCATACTCATAAAATTGACTGCAAAAATACATTTTATTAATAGCTTTTATAGTAATTAAGTTTTTCATTTTTTGAAACCTAAGATTTAGTTACTTTTACAAATTCAAATTCCATAACGAGCAATAGACAATTTAAAGCCAATAGAATTGAAAGCAATTCTAATACTAAATATCATTGATCGCAATTTTTAAAAATGAAAACAAAAGATTGGTTTACAGATTGGTTTAATACTCCGTATTATCATATTCTATATAAAGAAAGAAATGATGATGAAGCACAGTTGTTTATGAAAAAGATGACTTCTTTTTTAAATTTGCCAAAAACAGCTCACATTCTAGATTTACCTTGTGGAAAAGGGCGTCATGCTGTTTTTTTAAACTCTTTAGGCTATAAAGTTACCGGTAGTGATTTGGCTGAAAACAGTATTTTAGCTGCGAAAGTATTTGAAAACAACACCTTAACCTTTTCGGTACATGACATGCGTCAACCTCTGAATAATAAATATGACGCTGTATTTAATTTGTTTACTAGCTTTGGTTATTTTGAAGACGACAAAGAAGATATTGGTATTTTAGAAAATATGAAACGAGGATTAAATAAAGATGGTTTTTTTGTTTTCGACTTTTTAAATGCTAAAAAAGTAAAACTAAATCTAGTCGCTACTGAAACAAAAACAGTAGATCGGATTACTTTTAACATCAAAAGAGAAATTAAAAATGGGTTTATCTTTAAGCATATTTCTTTTTCTGTTGACGGTAAAAACCATGCTTATACAGAAAGAGTAAAATATTTAGATCTTGATAAAATGACGAGTTTCTTTGAAAAAGTTGGTTTTACCATTACAAATGTTTTTGGAAATTATCATTTAAACACCTATGAAGATAAAACTTCTGATCGGTTAATTATTATTGCAAAATGAGTTACATTTTTTTAATAGCGGCTGTTTTTATTGGCGCTCTATTGGTTTTTGTCATAAAACCTAGTACTAAATTCGTCCGTTTACTACTCGCTTTTAGTGGCGCTTATTTGTTATCCGTAACTATTTTACATTTAGTACCTGAAGTCTATTATGAAACAACAGATCCTAAAAAAATAGGAATCATTATTTTAGTAGGAATCATTATCCAATCTGTTCTAGAATCTTTTTCTAAAGGAGCAGAACATGGACACATACATATTCATTCTGATGGAAAAGAGTTTCCAATGCTACTATTTGTGAGTTTGTGTTTGCATGCTTTTTCTGAAGGATTGCCAATACACAATACTGGTGACAATTTATTATGGGCAATTGTGGTTCATAAAATTCCGATTGCTGTTGTTTTAACTACTTTTTTAATTCAGACCAAATACTCTAAAAAAATAATTTTTATTTTCTTAATTTCTTTTGCATTAATGAGTCCTTTTGGAGTCTTATTAGGTGATGAAATTCCGTTTTTCACAACCTATGCAATGGAAATTACAGCTTTAATTATTGGTGTGTTCCTACATATTTCAACGATAATTCTTTTTGAAGGTTCTGAAAATCATAAATTTAACTTAAGTAAATTTATTGCAATACTTTTAGGAGTACTGCTTACTATTTTCACTTTGTAGTTTTGCACTTGTATTAAAGAGAGAAAGATTGTTTCTTTTAGCAATAAAAATGAGGATTAAGTTGACTTCTAAAAATGTTTAAATTAAATAGTCCACAAAAAAAAAGAAGCAAATTAATTTCACCTCTTTTTTTACGTGCTTATTTTTTTACTAATTTGCTACTTCATTTATAAATTTAATTCGCATTAAACGCAATTCTTCTTCATCATAATCTCCATCAAACTCCTCTAAAGCTAGCTCAATATCATCTGATTCTGCATCCATAAAGTAGTCATAAATTTCTTCTTGTTGGTCTTCGTCTAATAAATCATCTAGAGAATAGTTGATATTTAGCTTTGTGCCTGAGAAAATAACAGTTTCCATTTCTTTAATTAAGCTACTCATCTCTAATCCTTTGGATTTAGCAATATCAATTAAAGGTAATTTTTTATCTGTATTCTGAATTATAAATAGCTTTAATCCAGAATTTATACCTGTACTTTTTACAATTAAATCATCGGGTCTTAGAATGTCATTTTCTGCGACATAATCAGAAATTAACTTCGTAAATTCCTTTCCAAACTTCCTTGCTTTTCCTTCTCCCACTCCATGTACCGTCGAAAGTTCTACTAATGTTATAGGGTATTTCAATGCCATATCATCTAATGATGGGTCCTGAAAAACAGCAAAAGGAGGAACCCCATGTTTGGATGCAACACTTTTACGTAAATCTCTTAATATTTTTACAAGTTTTTCATCAGCAACTCCCCCGGAAGATTTAGAATTTGTTATGATAGAATTATCATCCCCTTCATCGTAAGAATGATCTTCTGTCATCATAAAAGAAGTTGGCTTAAGGAGATACTTACCTCCTTTTTCTGTCAATTTAACAACTCCATATTGTTCAATTTCTTTTTTTATGAGGTTGACTACTAAAATCTGCCTTATCAATGCCATCCAGTAAAGAGAAGATTTTTCTTTTCCACTGCCAAAAAAAGGTTGTAAATGTGTTTTGTGAGACGTTAGTAATGCATTCTCTTTTCCTACAATCGTATTCACAATTTCTTTTGCTTTATACTTTTGCAAGGTGTCTTTTATCACATTTAATAAGAGTTTTACATCTTCTTTAGCTTCGTGTTTTTTCTTAGGATTTCTAGAATTATCATCCATATCTGCTCCATCTCCAGTTTCAGCGTCAAATTCTTCGCCAAAATAATGCAACAAATATTTTCGTCTGTTCATCGAAGTTTCAGCATAACCAACAACTTCTTGTAATAGTGCATGACCAATTTCTTGTTCTGCTACCGGCTTGCTCGCCATAAACTTCTCTAACTTCTCGATATCTTTATAGGCATAAAAAGCCAAACAATAACCTTCTCCATCATCACGTCCTGCTCTCCCTGTTTCTTGATAATAACTTTCTAAACTTTTTGGAATATCATGATGAATTACAAAACGAACATCTGGTTTGTCGATTCCCATTCCAAAAGCAATCGTAGCAACCACTACATCGCAATTTTCCATTAAAAACATATCCTGATGTTTTACCCGAGTTTTTGCATCTAAACCTGCATGATAAGGAACCGCTTTAATTCCATTTACTTGTAAAACCTGAGCAACTTGTTCAACTTTTTTACGGCTCAGACAGTAAATAATTCCAGACTTACCCATTCTTTGTTTTACAAAACGAATAATATCTTTTTCTACTTCACCTGTTTTAGGTCTTACTTCGTAAAATAAATTAGGTCTATTAAAAGAGGCTTTAAACCTATTGGCCTCTGGAATTCCAAGAGTCTTTAAAATATCTTCCTGTACTTTTTCTGTGGCTGTAGCTGTCAAACAAATAACAGGTACATTATCTATCGCCTTAATAATGTGTTTTAAATTTCTGTACTCGGGTCTAAAATCGTGACCCCATTCAGAAATACAATGCGCTTCATCAATAGCCACAAAAGAAATTTTCTGGGTCCTTAAAAAAGCAACATACTCCTCTTTTATCAAAGATTCTGGTGCTACATACAAGAGTTTTGTAATCCCACTATTAATATCTTCTTTAACTTGATTTATTTCTGTCTTATTTAAAGAAGAATTCAATACGTGAGCAACTCCATTATGTTCAGAAATACCTCTAATTGCATCTACTTGGTTTTTCATCAAAGCAATTAACGGAGAAACCACAATTGCAGTTCCTTCTGCCATCAAAGCAGGCAATTGATAACAGAGAGACTTCCCTCCACCGGTGGGCATTATTACAAAAGTATTGTTATTGGCAACAATACTATTAATTACTTGCTCTTGCAATCCTTTAAATTTAGTGAAACCAAAGAATTTTTTAAGGGGAGTATATAAATTCATTTAAGTAAATATTCGTTTTAATTTTTATTATCAGCTCACAAACCTTCTATTAAATTTGCTCTAACTATTATTTGTAGTAAATTTGCTTGTTTCTTAATCCAAGATATAACTTTTTTTTATTCTGATAAAATACCAAACTATTGAAAAAGATAACCACAATTATAAATACCGCAAAAGAAACTATTTTAACAGAAAGTAATGCTATTGCTAATTTAGCTAAATTAATTGATGTTAGCTTTGAAGAAGCGGTTAAATTTATTTTTAATTCTAATGGAAGAGTAATTGTAACTGGTATTGGTAAAAGTGCAAATATTGCCACTAAGATTGTAGCAACCTTTAACTCTACTGGAACACCTGCTATTTTTATGCATGCAGCGGATGCTATCCATGGAGATTTAGGAAATGTTCAAAAAGACGATGTCGTAATATGCATTTCTAAAAGCGGAAACACTCCGGAAATTAAAGTTTTAGTTCCCTTAATTAAAAATTATGGAAACAAAATAGTAGCAATTACAGGAAATATTGATTCTTATTTAGGAGAACATGCCGATTTCACCTTAAATGCATATGTTGAAAAAGAAGCTTGTCCCAATAATTTAGCGCCTACAACAAGTACAACAGCACAATTAGTTATAGGAGATGCTTTGGCTGTTTGCTTATTAGATTTGAGAGGTTTCACAAGCAAAGATTTTGCAAAATATCATCCTGGAGGTGCTCTTGGGAAACGTTTGTACTTAAGAGTTGCTGATTTAGTTGAAAACAATCAAGTTCCGAAAGTAAATGAAACAGACAGTATCGCTCAAGTAATTGTTGAAATTTCTGAAAAAAGATTAGGAGTAACAGCAGTTATGAAAAACAATAAATTGTCAGGTATTATTACGGACGGTGATATTAGGAGGATGCTTACTAAAACTACAGAGATTTCTCAATTTAAAGCAAGAGACATTATGGGCAAAAGCCCTAAGACAATCACTGAAGATGCCATGGCAATAGATGCTTTAAATACTATGGAAAACAACAGCATTACACAAATGTTGGTTGTTGATCATGAAAATAATTATATGGGTGTAGTGCATTTACACGATTTAATTAAAGAAGGAATATTTTAATGGCTGAAAAACAAAAAGAGATGTCCTTTTTAAGTCATCTAGAGGAATTAAGATGGCATTTAGTTAGAAGTGCTGCTGCGATATTCATTGTTGGAATCGTATTATTTGTATTTCAAAAAGAAGTCTATGAAAACTTTTTATTAGCACACAGAAAGCCAGATTTCATAACCTACCAACTCTTTTGTGATTTTTTCACCTTTCTTGGTTTTAATAGTAGTTTCTGTGATGTTGCTTTTACAGATAATTTAATTAGTTTAAAGCCAACACAACAATTAATGAATTCTATTTGGTCTTCATTAATATTAGGTATTGTTTTGTCATTCCCCTATCTTTTATGGGAAATTTGGCGATTTATTGCTCCTGGCTTAACTAAAAAAGAAGTAAATAAATCAAGAGGTTTTATCTTTGTCGCTTCTTTCTTATTTTTCTGTGGAATCGCTTTTAGTTTTTATGTAATTGCTCCAATCTCTATCCATTTCTTGTACAATTATCAAATTACAGATTTAATTGAGAATAGCTTTACGATGGATTCTCACATAGGACTAGTAACGAACATGTTGCTAGGAGTTTCAATTTTATTTGAATTGCCTGTTTTGGTTTTCTTTTTAACGAAAATTGGCTTGGTAACTCCAGATTTTTTAAAAAAATACAGGAAACACGCATTAGTACTTGTCTTGATTATAGCAGCTATTATTACGCCACCAGATATTGCGAGCCAAATAATTGTAGCAATTCCTATTCTTTTCTTGTATGAAATAAGTATTAAAGTTTCAAAAATTGTAATAAAAAAACAACAAAAAAATGAATAAATTGTAAAGAGGCTCACCAATTTAAAGCACTAAAAAATAAGTTATTTATTACTTTTACATAAAAAATATACGATTCCATATTTATACAATTACACATTTTAAGAAATATGATTTTAAGAGCAGAAAACATTCAAAAAATATACGGTAGTAGAAAGGTAGTACAGGGAATATCACTGGAAGTAAAGCAAGGAGAAATTATCGGGCTTTTAGGTCCAAATGGAGCTGGAAAAACGACTTCTTTCTATATGATTGTTGGTATGGTAAAACCAAATGATGGTAAAATTTTCTTAAATGATGAAGAAATCACTAACGATGCAATGTACAAACGTGCAGAAAAAGGGATTGGTTATTTAGCACAAGAAGCCTCTATTTTCAGGAAACTGTCTGTTGAAGACAATATCATGTCCGTTTTGCAGTTTACCGACTTATCAAAAAAAGCACAAAAAATTAAATTAGAATCTTTAATTGAAGAGTTTAATATTGGTCATGTTCGTAAAAACAGAGGAGATTTATTATCAGGTGGAGAAAGACGAAGAACTGAAATTGCTCGTTGCTTAGCATCTGACCCAAATTTTATATTACTAGATGAACCTTTTGCTGGTGTAGATCCTATTGCTGTAGAAGATATACAAAGTATTGTTGCACAATTAAAAAATAAAAATATCGGTATTTTAATTACCGATCATGATGTACAAGCAACTTTAGCGATTACAGATAGAACATATTTAATGTACAATGGAGGGATTTTAAAAGAGGGAACTCCTGAAGAATTAGCTGCAGATGAAATGGTCCGTAAAGTATACTTAGGAAAAGATTTTGAATTGAAAAAGAAGAAATTTTAACTTGTTGTTTTTTTGCGAATATTACGAATTAACGATAAAAAAACATACAGTAGGATTATTAGTGGGATAGAAAGATACTGCAAAAAAACAAGCATCCCTGTAGAAAGTACCAAAAACAAATACTTCATTAAATTATTCTTTACCGAGTAGGTTTTAAACTTTAAAGAAAACAAAGAAATTTCTGCATTCATTAAATAGGTTAATAATAAAGTTATCACAATTAAAAAATAATTATTGGCAATTAAATTTTGTACAAATTCAATCGTTGAATATTCTTGGATTAAAGGCAAAGAAATCACAAACAAACTCATCGCTGGCGTTGGCATCCCAATAAAAGAATCGGTTTGTCTTGTATCTATGTTAAATTTAGCCAATCTATAGCCAGCTCCCAACGTTAAAAATAGCCCTAAAAAAGGAAGATAATTTACTGTATTTGGAGCAACTACGTTTGAGTTATTTTCAATAAATAATTGATAAACAATGATTCCAGGAACAACACCACTAGTGACCATATCTGCCAAAGAATCTAATTGTTTTCCTAATTCTCCTGAAACATTTAATAAACGTGCTGCAAATCCATCCAAAAAATCAAATACAATGCCAATTACCACAAATAATCCTGCGGAAGCAAAATCACCCTGCACAGCAAAAATAGTAGCAAGGGTGCCACAAAAAAGATTGCCGAGGGTTAATAAATTAGGAATGTATCTTTTTAAAGTCATTATTTTATTGAATTAAAGAGCTAAAATAAGAAATCAAATTTGGTGGTTTCCATAATTCCTTATTTTTTTATCATATTTGTAAGAAATAGTAAAATCCTTGTCTTTATAGTAAATTCATGAATTTCATTTTTTTATTCCTTTAAATTTAGAACTTTTCAACAAACAAATGCCCGTATTCAAATCAGACTTCTCGCCAACTTTACCTTTCAGAAATGGTCATTTCAACACCCTATACCGACCACTTTTCATGAGAAATACATGTAGTTATTTACGCAAAAGAATTTCTACTTGGGATCATGATTTTATAGATTTAGATTTCTCTTTAGTGGGATCTAAAAACTTGGCATTATTGATTCATGGGTTAGAAGGGAGTTCGGCATCTAGTTATATGGCATCAACTTCTAAACACCTAAATTCTATGGGCCTAGATACTGTTTGTTTCAACTTAAGAGGTTGTTCTGGTGATGATAATTTACTTTTAGGAACCTATCACAGTGGAAAAACAGAAGATGTAAATTTTGTCGTAAATCATCTTTCACAAAAAGAGGAATACGAAAATATCATAATTATTGGTTTTAGTTTAGGAGGAAATTTAACCCTAAAATATTTAGGGGAACAGTCAGAAAATATTTCATCAAAAATAAAAGGAGGCATTGCTATTTCTGTTCCTATTGATATTACTTCCGCAGAAAAAGAAATGGATAAGTTAAAAAATAAATTATACATAGAATTGTTTTTTAAAACGATGAAAAACAAACTATTAGAAAAGGCACATAAATTTCCTGAATACAAGTTAGACAAAGACAAATTGTTTAAAGCAACAAAATTCAAACACTTAGAGCAGCTCTACACAGTTCCTGTTTTTGGTTTTGAAAGTCCAGAAGATTATTGGATAAAAGCAAGTTCTAAACCTTATTTATCAAAAATTCGAAAACCAACCCTACTTATAAACGCAAAAGACGATTCCTTTTTGTCAGCAGCATGCTTTCCTTATGAAGAAGCACAGAATTCTGATAATTTCTTTTTTGAAAGCCCAGATTTTGGGGGTCATGTTGGATTTATAACCTCCTTAAAGCCATCGGAAAACACTTGGTTGGAAGATCGAATTGAACGGTTTATCAGAGAAAATATTCAAATTAATTTATTGTAGACAATATCTTTAAAAAACTACAGTTATTTTAGTATGTTTATAGATATTTGTTATTGATAATTATAAAACTTTTGAAACACAAAATAGTATTTTTAATAGCGCTAATTCCTTTCTTTTTATCTGCACAAGCATTTAGAAGTTATTCCAATGAGTTTTTAAATATTGGGGTGGATGCAGCAGGTTTAGGAATGAGTAAAAGTGTTGTTGCCTCCACAAACGATGTAAACTCAATTTACTGGAATCCAGCAGGTTTGGTTGGCATCGAAGATTATCAAGGTTCCTTGATGCATGCTTCTTACTTTGCAGGAATTGCAAGTTACAATCATGCCAGTTTTGCCAAACCAATAGATAAAAATAGCGCGATTGGAATTTCAATTATTCGTTTTGGTGTTGATGACATTCTCAATACAACAGAATTAATAGATCGTAATGGAAATATTGATTATAACAGGATACGTCTTTTCTCTTCAGTAGACTATGCTTTTAACGTTGCGTATGCTAGAAATTTACTCTTTAAGGATGTAAAGTTTGGTGTAAATGCTAAAATTGTTAGAAGAATTATTGGTGATTTTGCTTCCTCCTGGGGGTTTGGGTTTGATGCAGGAATTCAATTTGAACGTAATTCTTGGAAATTTGGTTTAATGGCAAGAGATATTACAACTACTTTTAATAGTTGGGCTATTAATGAAGACACCTTTAACAAAATTAAAGATGCCATCACTTTATTGCCTGGACAAAATCAAGAATTACCAGAAACAACAGAAATCACAAAACCAAAGCTACAATTAGGAGTTGCAAAAAATTGGAGAATAGGCCGTCTTTTCAACTTACTTACAGAAGTAAATGCAACTATGCGTTTTACCAAAACAAATGATCTGTTTTCTTCGGATGTAGTAAGCGTAGACCCAGCAATAGGTTTTCAATTAGATTTTGATGCACTCGTTTATCTAAGAACTGGAGTTGGAAACTTTCAATATATCACAGAATTTGACAACTCAAAATCACTCTCTTTACAACCTAACTTTGGAGTTGGATTCAAATACAATGGAATTCAAATTGATTATGCTTTAACAAATATTGGTAGTGTTGGCAATGCATTATTTTCAAATATTTTTTCAATTACTGTAGATTATAGTTTTTTTAGACCTTAACTTTTATGCAAAAAAAATACTTCCTTTTATTATTTCTTCTTGCTACTTTTTTTCCTTTAAAAGCTCAACTTCAACTTTCTTTAGATGCAGAAGTAAGTATTATTACTGCAGGTCCTGGAAAAGAATTATATGAAGCTTTTGGGCACTCTGCTATACGAATTAATGATCCTGTTTTAAATTTAGACATAATTTACAACTATGGAATATTTGATTTTAATCAGCCCAATTTTTATACAAATTTTGCAAAAGGAAACATGATTTATTCTTTAGCAAGTTATGAATTCAAATATTTTTTAGCAAGCTACAAAAAAGACAAACGCTGGGTAAAACAACAAGTTTTAAACTTGACACAAGAAGAAAAGCAAACCTATTTTATTTTTTTAGAGAATAATGCGCTACCAAAAAATACAAATTATCAATATGATCCTTATTTTAACAATTGCGCTACAAAACTAAGAGATATTACAAAATCTATTTTAAAAAATAAAGTTGTTTTTAATGATGATCATTTAGAAAAAAAACAGTCATTTAGACAATTAACCAACAACGAAATTCATTGGAATTCTTGGGGAACTTTTGGCTTAAATCTAATTGCAGGTATAAAATTAGACGAGAAAGCGACTTCAGAGGAATATATGTACTTACCTGATTATGTATATCGTTCTTTTAAAAATGGGCTCCTTTTTATTAAAAATCAACCTAAAAAATTAGTAAAAAGAGAGGATGTACTTTTAAATTTTGAAGAAAAACAACCTATAGTTACTAATTTTAGTCCTTTTTTAATATTCAACTTACTCGCACTTTGGGGAATATTTATTACATACAAAGATGTTAAAAATAAAAAAAGAACAAAGTATTTAGATTTCATCTTGCTTTTTACAACAGGAATTCTTGGGTGTATTTTATGCTTTCTTTGGTTTTTCTCAAGTCATGCTACAGCACCAAATAATTTTAATTGTTTGTGGGCTTTTGCTCCCAACTTAATTGTTGCATTTTTAATATTGAAAACTAAGCAGCCACACTGGTTGACCTATTATTATCAACTTTTAGTTTTCCTCCTTCTTAGTATTCCAATTCTTTGGTTTATGGAAGTGCAAGCATTCACCATAACAACAATACCAATAGTGATTTTACTTTTTGCGAGGTATTTGTTTTTATCAAAAAAATGATTGTTTTTGTAAGAGGATTTCGTTTTCAGTTTGCAGTTTTCAGTGTACAGTTTGAAGTGTTCAGTTTACAATATTACTTTCGGAAAACTTAACAACTTTAAAACTAGAGAAAGCTTTGTATCGCCAATTCATATCCTTTTAAACCAAAACCAAATAAAACACCTTTTGCAGCGGGCGCAATAAAACTATGGTGTCTGAATTCTTCACGAGCATGCACATTAGAAATGTGTAATTCAACAACGGGAGTTGTAATTCCTTTTACGGCATCTCCAATACCAACAGAAGTATGCGTGTAAGCCGCTGCGTTTAAGATAACACCATCATAATCAAAACCTACCTCATGTAATTTATCAATAATTTCACCTTCAATATTGGATTGAAAATAAATCAATTCTATCTCAGTAAACTTCAATTGTAGCTGTTTAAAGAAGTCTTCAAAAGTTTCAGAACCATAAATTTCGGGTTCTCTTTTTCCTAATAAATTTAAATTGGGGCCGTTTATAATAATTAGTTTCATAAATTTCATTAAAGTTGTAAATATATACTTTATTTTTAGCAAATGAAATGGAAAGATGCAATTAACGATTTTCAATTATTTTTAAAAATAGAAAGAGGGTTGTCTCAAAACACGATTGATAGTTATACCAGAGATTTAAAAAAACTCACTTCTTTTCTTGATGAAAATGAAATCAACCTTTCGCCTATTAGTATTGATGAAGAAGTCATTCATCAATTTATTTACGATGTTGCAAAAAAAATAAACCCTAAAAGTCAAGCAAGAATTATTTCTGGTTTGCGGAGTTTTTTTGACTATTTAATCTTTGAAGATTATAGAAAAAACAATCCGACAGATTTAATAGAAGCTCCAAAAATTGGAAGAAAATTACCAGACACTCTCTCTGAAGAAGAAATTAATGAACTAATTGCTGCTATTGATTTAAGTCACCCACAAGGAGAGAGAAATCGCACTATTTTGGAAACAATGTATAGTTGTGGTTTGCGTGTTAGTGAACTCATCACGATAAAAATTTCTGATTTATTTTTTGATGAGGGTTTCATACGAGTCATTGGTAAAGGCAACAAACAACGTTTTGTTCCTATTCATTATAAAGCACAAAAATACATTTTGTCTTACATAAAAGACATTCGAACTCATATCAACCCAGTAAAAGGTTTTGAGGATACTATTTTCTTAAATAGACGTGGCAAAGGGTTGACCAGACAAATGGTCTTTGTCATTTTGAAAGATTTAGCAATTAAAATTAATTTAAAGAAGAAAATAAGCCCACATACTTTAAGACATTCTTTTGCCACACACTTATTAAAAAACGGAGCTGATTTAAGAGCCATTCAGCAAATGTTAGGACATGAAAGCATAACGACGACAGAAATATATGTTCATTTAGATAAAAGCTATCTAAAAGAAGTTGTAGAATTGAGTCACCCAAGAAGTGATTTAAATCTATCCGAAGAAGAGAATTAAAAAGTCTTAAAAACGTATTCTATTTGAACTAATAGAGAGAAAATAAATTTATAAAAAAATCCTACTATAAATATAGTAGGATTTTAAGAATAAGTTAATCACATAAAGGTGATTTTTTCTAAGTTTACAGGTAGCTAAAATGGAAAGCGTAAAGTTGAACTTTTACTTCGCTACATTTACTGCCCTAGTTTCTCTAATTACTGTCACTTTTACTTGACCAGGATAGGTCATATCATTCTGTATTTTTTGAGAAATACTAAATGATAGATCAGCAGCTTTGGTGTCATTCACTTTACCACTTTCTACCATGACACGCAATTCACGTCCTGCTTGAATAGCATAGGCTTTTTGAACCCCTGGGAATCCAAATGCGATGTTTTCTAAATCTTTTAAACGTTGAATATAAGAATCTAAAACCTGACGTCTTGCGCCTGGTCTTGCTCCAGAAATAGCATCACAAACCTGAACAATTGGAGCGATTAATGTTTTCATTTCAATTTCATCATGGTGTGCTCCAATAGCATTACAAACATCTGGTTTTTCACCATATTTTTCTGCCCATTCCATTCCTAGTAATGCGTGAGGAAGTTCGCTTTCTGCTTCTGGTACTTTACCAATATCATGCAATAAACCCGCCCGTTTTGCAACTTTAGAATTCAAGCCCATTTCTGCAGCCATAATCCCACATAAATTAGAAACTTCCCTAGAGTGCTGTAATAAATTTTGTCCATAGGAAGAACGGTATTTCATTCTACCTACTGCTTTTACTAATTCAGGGTGTAAACCATGAATTCCTAAATCGATTACGGTTCTTTTACCAACCTCTATAATTTCTTGGGTAATTTGTTTTTCTGTTTTAGCAACAACTTCTTCAATTCTAGCTGGGTGTATTCGTCCATCTGTAACTAACTTGTGAAGTGATAAGCGGGCAATTTCTCTTCGAATAGGATCAAAACAAGAAAGAATAATAGCATCTGGGGTATCATCCACTATAATTTCCACACCAGTTGCTGCTTCTATAGCTCTAATATTACGCCCTTCTCTACCAATAATTCTTCCTTTGACATCATCAGACTCTAAGTTAAATACAGACACACAATTTTCTACTGCCTGTTCTACACCAACTCTTTGAATCGTCCCTAAAACTACTTTTCTAGCTTCTTGTTCTGCTGTTAATTTGGCTTCCTCAATAGATGTTTGTACAAAAGCCATTGCTTCTGTTTTCGCTTCGTCTTTTAGTGAAGTAACCAATTCTACTTTGGCTTCATCTGCAGACAAACCAGAAATTTGCTCTAGCAGATCTACATGACGCTTGTGCATTACTCCAAGTTCCGTTTCTTTCTTTTCTAAAAAGTCTAACTTTTTACTGTAATCGTTTTCTTTATGTTCTAAAGAACTGTTAAGACGTTTGTTTTTGTCTAATTCAGATGCCACTTGAGACTCTCTATCTCTAATGCGTTTTTCAACATCAGAAATCTTCTTTTCTCTGGTAATAACTACTTTTTCATGCTCAGATTTAAGTTCAATAAACTTTTCTTTCGCTTGTAATATTTTATCTTTTTTAATAGTATCTGCATCTATTTTTGCCTCTTTTAAAATTGTAGCGGCTTCTTTTCTAGTGGCGTTAAGCACGTTTTTCCCTTTTGTTTTCTCCAAAGCTTTTGCAATTAAAAGTCCAACTGCAATTCCTATTACGACTCCCATAACAATGGGAAATATCATTCCATCCATAATTTAAATTTAGTATATAAAAAAAGCCTACATTAGTTTGGTTTTTTAAACTCCATTATGGTTACTTATAGGACTAACTAACTGATCAAGGATCCACTCAGAGAACTGAAACAAGTTCAGTACTAGGGGCATGCTTTTGCAGTTAAGACTCATCCTTCATAATTGAATCGTGTTGAGTTTAATAAACAATTTACTAACGTAGGCAGTGTTTTGTTAATGTATATTTTAAAGAACTTATTTTAAATGAGAATCAACTAAATTAGTTAACTCTTTTATTTTATCAACTACTTCTCTACTTGTCGAATCCTTTTCTATTGATGAAATTTCTACTTTTGAAGCAAATTGCAATGCACACATTGCTAAAACATCTTGTTTATCGCTTACGGCATAATTTTTTTCATAAGTAGCAATTAATTTATTAATAGCATTTGCAGCTTTTCGCATCCCTTCTTCTTCTTTCGTGTTATTAACACTTAAAGGATAAGTTCTACCAGCTATAATAATATTAATTTTAAGTATTCCCACAATTTAAAGAACTTTATTCATGTAACTGAATAATACATTTGTCGATTTCTCGAATTAAAGCATTTATTTTAAGTTTCGTATCTCTTGTATTTGTACTACTGCCATCTATAGTTTTTGCAATTTTAAGCAAATCATATTGCTTTTTTTGTGCTGCTAATAATTGCTCTTTTTCTATGAGTTGATGCTGTAATTCATTTGTGTTTTGAAGCAATATTTCATTTTCACTCTTTAAAAATTCATAATTAAAAAGCAAGTTTTTTAACTTATCTTGCAGTAAATGAATTGCTTCTATTGTATTACTCATCTAAACTTTTAGAAAATAACTATATCCACAAAGTTAACATTCTGTTTTATACTTTACAACATTTTGTTGCTTTATTACTAATATGCTAAAAATTAAACATTTACTGAAAAGATGTTTTTCACTATTTTTACACAAAAATAATTCCAATTTGAAACAACCATTTTTATTACTCCTATTTTTTACGTCTTTTTTAAGTTTTTCTCAAGAAAAATATCCTAAAAATTATTTTAGAAGTCCGTTAGAGATACCCACGGTTTTGGCAGGTACTTTTGGAGAATTAAGAAGTAATCATTTTCATTCTGGTATCGATATTAAAACACAAGGTAAAGAGGGTTTAAATATTTATGCTGCTGCAGATGGTTACGTTTCAAGAATAAAAGTAGCTCAATTTGGTTTTGGAAAAGCGATATACATTACACATCCTAATGGTTATACTACCGTCTATGCACATATAAGTAGGTTTTCTGATAAAATTGAAAAATATGTAAAAAAAATTCAATATAAGAAAGAGCGTTATCAAACAGGAAATTTATTTTTTAAAGAAGAAAAGTTTCCTGTACAAAAAGGAGACATTATTGCTTTCACGGGTAATACAGGTAGTTCTAGCGCTCCACATCTGCATTATGAAATACGAAATACAGAAACAGAAAAGATTATTAATCCTTTGGCTTTTGGATTGCAAGTAGCTGATACAAAACCTCCCGTTTTTCAATCACTAAAAGTCTATCCTTTAAACAACAGTTCAAGAATTAATCATCAAAATAAAAGCTTTATTCTTCCAATAAAAAATATTAAAAAAGGGGAATATCGCGTGGAGAGAATTTCTGCTGCTGGAACTATTGGCTTTGGAGTCCGTCTTTTTGACAGACTTGATAAAGCTTCAAATAAAAACGGAATTTATAGTTTAGAAATGTTCGTAAATGGAAAACGCTTTTATTACCATGATGTAGAAAAATTTTCATTCTCAGAAAGCAAATTCATCAACTTACACATAGATTATCCACATTATAAAAAATATAAAAAACGATATCAAAAAACATTTAAAGAGTCTAAAAACGAACTTTCTACTTATGAAAACTTAATCAATAATGGAAAAATAAACATTAAAAATGGACTGAGTTATACCCTAAAAATTATTGCAAAGGATTACAAAGGAAATACAAGCTCCTTAATAATACCTGTTTTAGGGAAAGAAAGCAACCCTATTTTTCAACAATTAAAAGACACCACTGAGTTTAAAATCATTGCTACCAATTTTCAGAAATTTAAAAAAGAAAATGTTACGATTGCTTTTCCAAAAAACACTTTTTATGAAGATCTTTATTTAGATTTTAAAGTTGAAAAAGGGGTGGCAAAAATACACACACCTACCCTTCCTTTAAATAAAAGTTTTACGTTAACTTTTGATGTTTCTAACTATTCAAAAAATGAAAAACAGCAGTTATATATTGCTAATTTGGAGTATCCAAAATATCCAAGTTTTCAAAATACTAGAAAAAAAGACAGTACATTTTATACGACAACAAAACAATTAGGAAATTACGCCTTGGTTGCAGATCTACAGAAACCTAAAATAAATTTACTTTTTATTAAAGACAAACAATGGATTTCTAAACATAAAACCCTAAAAGTAAAGATTTCTGATATTGGCACTGGCATAAAAGATTACAGAGCTACTATAGACGGGAAATGGATTTTAATGGAGTATAATCATAAAAAAAACATATTAACTTATAATTTTAGTGATAAAAAATTGGTGGGTAGCAAACATATCTTTAAAATTGTAGTCTCGGACAATGTTGGAAATACGAATACACTTTCTGCAACGTTCTTTAAGAAACAAGTAAACTAAATATACGTGAAAAAAGTCTTTCTATTTTTATTCATTCTTCCCCTTTTTGCTTTTGCTCAAAAGATGACAACCCTAAAGGGAACTGTTAAAAATAAAAACAAACAACCAATAGAGAATGTTTCCATTAGATATAATAATATCGGTACTACTTCAGACAAAAACGGTAGGTACATCATTAGAGTTCCTTACAAAAAAGAAATTACATTAGTTTTTAGTCATATATCTTATAGCGTCTTTACTAAAAAACATACTGCAAACAATAGAAATGGTGTGCGCCTTTCTGTTATTCTTACTCCGAAGACAGAAGAATTGGATCGAATCGTAATTCAAGACAATCGAAAAAAGTTACAAGGTTTAAAGACGATTGATGTGAATGTCGTTAAAAATGTTATTGGTCCTAATGCAGGTGTAGAAAATATTTTAATGACATTACCTGGCGTAAATAATAACAACGAATTAAGTACGCAATACAATGTTAGAGGTGGTAATTTTGACGAAAACTTGGTGTATGTAAACGGAATTGAAATATATAGACCTTTTTTAATCCGATCTGGACAGCAAGAAGGGTTGAGCTTTATAAATCCTAGTATGGTTCAGAATATTAACTTTTCTGCTGGAGGTTTTCAAGCAAAATATGGTGACAAATTATCTTCTGTTTTAGATATTACCTATAGAAAACCGACCGAAATTACCACCACGTTAGATGTAAGCCTTCTAGGTGGGAGTATCACCTTTGAAGCACCTTTAATTGAAGAAAAATTGACTGCTATAAGCAGTTTAAGATACAGAGACAACAGCCTTTTTGTTAACAGCAAACAGATTGAAACCAATTTTAGACCTCGTTTTATTGATTTTCAAACTTTTTTATCATACAAAGCTTCAGATTACTTACAATTTAATTTTTTAGGAAACTTTTCTCTAAATGATTATAACTACAAACCAATCTCAAGAAGAACTCGTTTTGGGACAGTTTCAGCCCCGCTAGAATTGACTGTATTTTATAGCGGAAAAGAGCAAGACAATTACCTCACCCTTTTTGGTGCATTTTCCACAGAATATAAAGTAAATAATTATTTGTCATTTACGGGAACCCTTTCTAGATACAATACACAAGAAGAAGAGCATTATGACATTTCAGCTGCCTATAGTATTGGTGAAGTTGATGCTAATATTGGGTCTGAAAACTTTGGGAATGTAGATTTTTCCCAAGGGATTGGGTCTCAATTAAATCATGCTCGTAATGATTTAGATGCTTTGATTACAAATATGCAACTAAAAGGAACTTATAAGAAAAACAAACACCAAATAGATTTTGGTGTAAAATACCAAAAAGAAGATATTAGAGATCGTATTAGAGAATGGGAAATAATAGATTCTTTAGGATTTTCGATTAGACCTCCTAGCCATATTCGCAATAATGAACCCTATAATGATCCTGTAATTGAAGTACCAATTACACCTTTTCAAAATATTAGAGGAGACAATGAAGTTCAAATAAATCGTATTTCTGGCTTTGTTCAATTAAACCAAAAACATTTCTGGAACGACAACGAAATTTGGTATAGTATCGGTTTAAGAACACAAAATTGGAATGTTTCTTCTGATGGGAACACATCAAAAACACAAACGATTATTAGCCCTAGAGCTCAGTTTGCGATAAAGCCCAACTGGGAAAAAGACATGTTATTTAGAATTTCTGGAGGATGGTATTCGCAGCCACCCTCTTACAGAGAATTAAGAGATTCCAATGGAAATATAAATGGAGCTTTAAAAGCACAAAAATCGATTCACTACGTTGCTGGAATGGATTATAGTTTTGAGATGTGGGAAAGGCCCTTTAAACTAACAACAGAAATTTATTATAAAGATTTATCTGATATAAATGCTTACACTATTGATAATGTAAGAATTAGATACAGAGCAGACAATAACACCACAGCATATGCTCAAGGTTTAGATGTTCGATTGAATGGAGAATTTGTTCCTGGAAGTGATAGCTGGGTAAGTCTTGGATACTTAAAAACAGAAGAAAATATCAATAATAGAGGCGCTATTTCGAGACCTTCTGACCAAAGAATAAAACTGGGTATTCTTTTTCAAGATTATGTTCCTAACATACCCAATTTAAAAGCATATTTAAACTTGGTATACAATACAGGTGTCCCTGGAGGTTCTCCCTCCTATGCAGATGTATACCAATATCAAGAACGTTTAAGAGATTACAAGCGTGCTGATTTTGGTGTTTCTTATATTTTTACAGATGCAAACAAACAATACACAATAGGATGGTTATCTAAATTTAAAGAATTGAGTGCTGGCTTAGAGTTATTTAATATGTTTGATATTAAAAACTCAATTACCAACACCTGGGTTCGAGATGTATATTCTAAAACACAATTTGGAATTCCGAACTTTTTGACTGGTAGAATATTGAATTTTAAAATTGGGATGAAGTTTTAATGAATAAAAAAAACGAGCTGATGTTCATCAACTCGCCTACATTCTTTTTTATTTAAACGAAAGGTTTACCCTAAAATTTGCGCTGCATGTGCTTTGGTTTTAACTTTTAATATGATATCTTCTATCATTCCATTTTCATCAATCACAAAAGTTGTTCTGTGAATTCCATCATATTCTTTACCCATAAACTTCTTTGGTCCCCAAACATTATAAGCTGTTATGACAGATTTATCTTCATCTGCTAATAATGGAAATGGAAGTGCATGTTTATCAATCCAGTTTTGCTGTTTTTTGGCAGTATCTGCACTTGCACCTAGTACTTCATATCCTTTTGATAAAAAAGATTGGTAATTGTCACGCAAATCACAAGCCTCAGCTGTACAACCGGGTGTACTTGCTCTTGGATAGAAGAATAACACTAGCTTTTTACCTGAATAATCTGTTAGTTTTATCGTATTTCCTGCATTGTCTTTTGCTTCAAACGAAGGAGCCTTGTCTCCTATTTTTAATGATGTCATATTATGGCTTGGTTTTTAAAGTTTAAAAATACAACGTTTATAGAGTTCTTTCAAACTTAATCATAAAAAATAAAATTTAAATTGGTAATTGTACTTGCTACTTTTTTAACTTTACAACTTTATAACGCACTTTATGAATAAACAAGAAAAAGTACAATTTGTCATTGATACGCTTCAAGAAAAGTATCCAGAGATCCCTATTCCTTTAGATCATAAAGATCCTTACACTTTGCTAATTGCTGTTTTATTGTCTGCTCAATGTACGGATGTTAGAGTCAATAAAATCACCCCTTTGTTATTTTCAAAAGCGGACAATCCATTTGATATGATAAAAATGTCTGTGGAAGAAATTAAGGGAATTATTCGTCCTTGTGGATTATCTCCAATGAAGTCGAAAGGAATTTATGGCTTGTCAAAAATTTTGATTGAAAAGTACAATGGCGAAGTTCCACAGAGCTTTGAAGGTTTAGAAGCGTTACCTGCTGTGGGCCATAAAACAGCAAGTGTTGTTATGAGTCAAGCCTTTGGTGTGCCTGCTTTTCCTGTAGACACCCATATCCATCGATTGCTCTGGCGTTGGAATTTGACCAATGGAAAAAATGTTACACAAACAGAAAAAGACGCGAAACGGTTATTTCCAAAAGAATTATGGAATGATTTGCATTTACAGATTATTTGGTATGGCAGAGAATATTCTCCTGCTCGTGGTTGGGATTTAGAAAACGATATTATTACCAAAACAATTGGTAGAAAGTCTGTTTTGGATAAATATTACAAAGGAAAATGATATTGTTTCACACAGATTTCAACCGTTTTCACTGATGAATACACAAGATCATATTACCATAAAAAATGGAGCTCCTTGGGTTTGGAAAGGCAATGAAAAAGCTAAAAAAAAGCTTCAACATTAGCTGAAGCTTTTTACACCCTTAATTCAAATTTAATTCAATGAAATTTTCTGATTTTGTTTTTACAAAAGTGAGTGTTTTGGAAAAATTAATCAAAAACTGAACAGTCTCTTGTGTGGGTTGCATCTGAAATTCAGATGACTTTTTTGAGTAAAGTTGCATCATATAGTTTGTTTAAAATGTTGATTACAAAATAGTAACGATGCCTTTTTTATTTTATTGCTAATTGACTAAAATAATTTTATGCTTTTCTATTAATTTTCGCATATTAATTAAAGCGTATCGCATTCTTCCCAAGGCGGTATTTATACTAACACCGGTATTTTCACTTATTTCATTAAAACTCATGTTTTTATACAAACGCATTACCAAAACTTCTTTTTGTTCTTCTGGCAACTCTTTGACAAGCTCTCTTACATCATTATAAATCTGCTCTTGTATCATTTGTTTTTCTGCATTTAAGTTTCCATCACCTAAAACAGAAAAAATATCAAATTCATCTGTATTTTTAAAAGAAGGCATTCTGTTTGTTTTTCTAAAATGGTCTATCACCAAATTATGAGCAATCCGCATCACCCAAGGCAAAAACTTACCTTCTTCATTATAATTACCTTTTTTCAAAGTTCGAATCACTTTAATAAAAGTGTCTTGAAAAACATCCTCTGCAGTATCTCTGTCTTTCACTTTACTATATATAAAACTCATCAATCTTTGTTGATGCCTTTTAATTAAAAGAGCTAAAGAAGCCTCTTTTCCTTCAATATATTCACTTACTAATATACTATCTGTAATTGGATTTTTTCGCGTCATAACTACTTTTTGAAGAACCTGTAGTTCTTCTAATTTAAGATTAAATTAATAATTTAAAAAGTAGTTTTTTACTATACGCTTGTAATTTTAGATTTGTTATGAACATCAAATATCTTTATTATTTATGAAAACAACAAACATTTTAACAAATTTCATTCATATTAGTTTTAAAATAGATTAAAAAAGAGGTATTTTTATCCCTTATATTTTATCATAAATGAAGACTGACATTTCTACTGTAAACCCCAAAGAAAACATCATAATTAAAGGAGCAAAACTTCATAATTTAAAGAATATTGATGTTGTTATTCCAAGAAATAAGTTGGTTGTAATTACAGGTCTTTCAGGTTCTGGAAAGTCTTCTTTGGCTTTTGACACCTTATATGCGGAGGGTCAAAGACGCTATGTAGAGAGTTTGTCTTCTTATGCGCGTCAATTTTTAGGGAAATTAGACAAACCTAAAGTAGATTATATCAAAGGGATTGCACCCGCAATTGCTATTGAACAAAAGGTAAATTCTACAAATCCGCGTTCTACTGTAGGAACCTCCACCGAAATTTACGATTATATTAAATTATTATATGCAAGAATAGGTAGTACTTTCTCTCCTATTTCTGGTAAAGAGGTAAAAAAAGACACTGTTTCTGATGTCATAAATTTTGTAAAAAAGTTTCATGAAAGAACAAAACTTTTACTTTTGGCACCTATTGCAATTGACAAAGACCGAGATTTAAAAACCGTTTTACAAGTTTTAGAACAGCAAGGTTATGCACGTTTAAAATGGAATGATTCAGTATATAAAATTGCAGATTTCCCTCAAGAAGAATTTAAAAATGAGTCGCTATTTTTAGTAGTAGATAGAATTATTACCAAAGGAGATGACGATTTCTATAACCGATTAGCCGATGCAGTTCAAACTGCCTTTTTTGAAGGGAAAGGCATTTGTTTTATCGAAAATTTAGAAGATTCTAAAGTTGCTGAATTCAGTAATAAGTTCGATTTAGACGGGATGTCTTTCTTAGAACCTAACACGCATTTGTTTAGCTTTAATAATCCTTATGGAGCATGCCCAACATGCGAAGGATACGGAAATGTAATTGGAATTGATCAAGAATTAGTAATTCCAAATACGGGTTTATCAATCTTTGAAGATTGTATTTTTCCTTTTAAAACCCCTTCATATATTCATTATAAAGAAGATTTAATAGACGTTGCTTACACTTTTGATATTCCAATTCACAAACCCTGGTTTGAGCTTACGCAAAAACAACAAGAATTAGTTTGGAATGGAAACAAAAGTTTCAACGGAATTCAGCATTTATTTACTGTTTTAGAAGAAAAGAGTTATAAAATACAAAATAGAGTAATGCTTTCCCGTTACCGTGGAAAAACAAAATGTACTTCCTGCAATGGAAAACGTTTGCGGCATGAAACTAATTTTGTGAAAATAAATGAAAAAACAATTTCTGATTTAGTAACGCTCCCTTTAGACGAATTATCTGTCTTTTTTAAAAATATAAAATTAGACAAATACAAAGCAAAAATTGGAAAACGCTTGCTGACCGAAATTAATAATCGTTTACAATTTTTAACGGATGTTGGCTTGTCATATTTAACCATCAACAGAACGTCAAATACACTTTCTGGCGGAGAGAGTCAGCGAATAAATTTGGCAACTTCTCTAGGAAGCTCACTCGTGGGTTCTATGTATATTTTAGATGAACCGAGTATTGGTTTACACCCGAAAGATACAGAACGTTTAATTCGTGTTTTAAAAGATTTACGCAATTTAGGAAATACAGTTGTAGTGGTAGAGCATGATGAAGACATCATGAAAGAAGCGGATTACATTATAGATATTGGACCAGAAGCAGGTACTTTTGGTGGAAACGTCGTTGCTGAAGGAAGTTTTAAAGAAATTTTAAAATCCGATTCTTTAACCGCAAAATATTTAAATGAAGTATTAAAAATCGAAGTACCTACAAAACGTAGAACCTCAAAAAGTAACATCCAAATTATTGGAGCCAGAGAACACAATTTACAAAATATTGATGTTACTTTTCCGCTAAATTGCTTGTCTGTAATTACAGGGGTTTCTGGTTCTGGAAAAAGCACGTTGGTAAAAAATATTTTATATCCATCCATGCAAAAAAAATTAATTGGGTATGGAGATAAAATTGGGCAACACACAGAAATAAAAGGAGACTTTGAAAGTATAAAACATGTAGAATTTATCAATCAAAACCCTATTGGGCGATCATCTCGTTCGAATCCTGTTACCTATATAAAGGCGTATGATGATATTAGAGCACTGTTTTCTAATCAGAAATTATCGAAAATCAGAAATTACAAACCCAAACATTTTTCTTTTAATGTAGAAGGCGGTCGTTGTGAAGTTTGTAAGGGAGAAGGTGAAGTGACCATAGAGATGCAATTTATGGCAGATGTCCATTTAGAATGTGATGTTTGTTCCGGAAAACGTTTCAAGAAAGAAGTATTGGAAGTGAAGTTTGATGGAAAATCTATTGATGCAATTTTAAACCTTACAATTGATGATGCTGTTGCTTTTTTCTCTGAAAATTTAGTCTCTAAAATTGCAAACAAATTAAAACCTTTACAAGATGTTGGTTTGGGATATGTGCAATTAGGGCAATCTTCTTCTACCCTTTCTGGCGGTGAAGCACAAAGAATAAAATTAGCTTCCTTTTTAGTAAAAGGAAACACCAAAGACAAAGCCTTATTTATTTTTGACGAACCAACTACGGGTTTGCATTTTCATGATATTAAAAAACTATTAGCATCTTTTACGGCCTTAATTGATAAAGGCCATTCTATTATTGTGATTGAGCACAATATAGAACTCATTAAATGTGCCGATTACATTATTGACTTGGGATTAGAAGGTGGTAAAAATGGTGGAAACCTTATCTTTCAAGGAACTCCAGAAGAACTAGCACGAAATAAAAAGTCCTATACAGCCAAATACTTGGCAGAGAAACTGGTGTTTTAACGAATCTGACTGTGCTATCATAAAACAGAATTACTTGGGTTTATCATCATTTGATTGCTGGGCACTCGGATATATGACAAAAAAATCTCCTGCTTTAAAATTGTATAATCAACAAATATTGAAGAATTCACAAGTTTTTTGAAACCTGTATGTTCTTGTAAAACTTTACATTCCAAAATTTTTGAATTTCAAAAATGATAATAACAAAAAAATCCTTCTCATAAATGAGAAGGATTTTGTTTTGGGTGGAAGACGGGACTCGAACCCGCGACACTCGGTACCACAAACC
>TARA_B110000902_G_scaffold196532_1_pt1 | contig 32894 bp, 26 predicted proteins | sample TARA_B110000902 | Tara Oceans TARA_B110000902 (sample SAMEA4398009) | marine metagenome | biome: Polar Biome; feature: [SRF] surface water layer (ENVO:00010504); material: water (ENVO:00002006), including particulate matter (ENVO:01000060) such as... | depth 5 m | reverse complement strand
GGGATAAAAACAGTTTACAACGGTGCAATTGCCTATGCCCCCGATGGCAACCCTATTGTCGGTCCGGCCTGGCAGTTGAAAAACTTTTGGCTCAATGAAGGGCACAGCTTTGGTATTACCGCGGCAGGTGGAGCCGGTTGGCAGTTAGCTGAGTGGATCATTGACGGCGAACCCACGGTTGACATGATGGGTGTTGACCCTCGTCGATTTGGACCTTATGCCTCTCGCGGTTATCTTCGTGCTAAAAATGAAGAAAGCTATGCTAATGTGTTTACCACTCACTTCCCTGATGAGGAACGAGCGGCAGCACGACCTTTGAAACAGTCCCCCTGTTACGATCGCATGAAAGCGCTGGGAGCGGTGTTTGGTCATGTGTATGGTTGGGAGCGACCGAACTGGTTCGCGCCAGCAGATTACCAGCTAAGTGCCGGTGATCTGGACATTGCTGATTGCCTACTCAATGACAACCATTCTCCGGCGCAGGAAGATGGACGCATAGTTGAAAAAAATTCATTTCGACGTTCCAACTATTTCGACTTTGTAGGGCAGGAGTGTCTCCATGTCCGAAGCAATGTCGGCCTATTGGATATGAGTGCTTTTTCCAAATTTTCCGTCAAAGGTGCAGGTGCTGGAGAATGGTTAAATTCTTTGGTCGCTAATAATATTCCTAAAGGTAATGGTCGAGTTGGCTTGTGCCATATGCTATCCAAGAACGGTGGGGTTCGCGCTGAATTTACTATCTATAAAAAAGGAAAGAATGATTATTACCTAGTGTCAGCGGGTGCAATGGAACGTCATGATGGAGACTACTTATTTAAAAATCTTCCGAAAGATGGCAGCGTGCAGTTGCAAACGATCACTACACAGAGGGGTGTTTTTGTTATTGCCGGACCCCGGTCTAGAGAACTACTGCAAAAATTGACTGATACTGATCTCTCTAACGATAATTTCAAGTGGTTGACAGGTCAGTTTATCAATGTTGGTTTTGCCCAGGCGGATGCACTGCGTGTTAATTTTGTTGGTGAGTTGGGATGGGAGCTACACCATCCGATAGAAATGCAAAATTATATCTTTGACGAAGTCATGAAAGCTGGCGCTGAATTTGGTATCAAGCCCTTCGGTATTCGAGCGATGGACGCGATGCGTTTGGAAAAATCGTATCGCTTGATCCCCCGTGAAATGTCGATTGAATATTCTGCCTTGGAATCGGGGCTGGATCGCTTTGTGCAACTTGACAAAGCGTGCGACTTTATCGGTAAGCAAGCTTTGCTTGACTGGAAGAATCGCGGTTTTGATAATCAGTTTGTCACGCTTGAAGTCCACGGTATAAAAGATGCGGATGCGCGTGGATCAGAAGCCATTTACAAAGACGGCTCCATTGTTGGAAGAGCGACTTCGGGTGGCTATGGTTTTCGGATTGGTAAATCTTTGGCTCTGGGTATGATACATCCCAACCTTGCAGATGTTGGCACCTCAATGGAAATTGAAATATTGGGGGAACGCTATCAGGCAACGGTTATCGAAGAATCACCTTATGATCCAAAAAATGTCGCCCTGAGGAGTTGAGTTGTTGTCGTAAATAAGACGATAAATGTCGCATTTTTAATAGGTTAAAAAACAAAAGAGGGACACACTGTCGACAACTAAGATTATGAATTCCTTGGTGCTGATAGCACCTTGCGGGTGGTGATGATGAGTGAGCGAACCGGTCGAAAAAAATCACGCGGCAGAGATGCAAAACACGCTGACAGAAAACGTAACCAGATGGAAGTGGCGGCCTTTATTGATCGCAAAATCCCGTACTTCGATTATTTAAGTACGGAAAGCCTAGAGCTGATTGAACACAACGCTGATACGGTCCTAGAAGAAATTGGTATCGAATTTCGCGATGATCCCGAAGCATTATCCTTGCTTAAAGATGCAGGGGCCGATGTTGAGGGCGAGCGAGTTCGTTTCCCTCGGGGGATGTGCCGATCAATTATCCAAGCATCAGCACCAAAGGAATTTACCCAGTTTGCTCGCAATACCGAGCGCAATGTCATTATCGGCGGTGATCGAACAGTATTGGTACCCGCCTATGGATCACCTTTCGTTCGTGATCTTGATGGCGGCCGCCGTTATGCCACTATTAAAGATTTCGAAAACTTTGTTAAGTTGGCTTACATGGCGCCGGGTTTACATCACTCTGGCGGGACAATTTGCGAACCGGTCGATTTACCCGTTAATAAGCGCCACTTTGATATGATTTATAGCCATATTAAATACAGCGACAAGCCATTTATGGGTTCTGTAACGCATCCGGATCGTGCTCAGGATACCGTGGACATGGCCAAGATCGTGTTTGGTGATGAGTTTGTTGAAAACAATTGTGTCTGTATCAGTCTAATTAACGCCAACTCGCCGATGACTTTCGATGCCACTATGCTGGGCGCGGCCAAGGTCTACGCGCGACATAATCAGGCCACAATGATTTCGCCATTTATCCTCGCCGGTGCAATGTCGCCGGTAACAGTTGCTGGAACTGCCACTCAGATTCTTGCCGAAGCTCTGGCCGGAATGGCATTTGTGCAAATTGTTAAACCCGGCGCGCCGGTTGTATTTGGTACCTTTGCCAGTGCTATTTCTATGCAAAGTGGTGCACCTACATTTGGCACGCCCGAACCCTCTATGGTGATGTATGCCGTCGGAGCATTGGCTCGCCGGCTTGGTGTCCCATTTCGCAGCGGCGGTGGATTAACAGCTTCAAAAGTCCCTGATGCACAAGCTGCTTATGAATCAGCTAATACCTTACAGGCAGCCGCCATGTCAGGCGTTAACTTTATGTTGCACACTGCCGGATGGTTGGAGGGTGGATTATCGATGAGCTATGAAAAATTCATTATGGATTGTGACCAGGCAAATATGCTTGCGGTACTGTTGAAGGGTGCTGATATGTCCGAGAATGGTCAGGCGATGGATGCATTGCGGGAAATAGGGCCTGGCTCGCATTTCCTCGGATCTGCCCATACTCAAGCGAATTTTAAAACTGCATTCTACCGGTCTACGGTCGCTGACAATAACAGTTTTGAGCAGTGGCAAGCCGATGGTGAATTGGATTGTGCCCAACGAGCTAATGCGCAGTGGAAGCAGATGCTTAACGATTATGTCGCTCCTGAGCTTGATCCCGCCATTGATGAGGCCTTACTGGAGTTTATCAGCAAGCGTAAAGGCTCGTTTCCGGACAAAGAATACTAGACCCCGCAATAGTTAAGAGGCATACGCTATGTTGAATACCGTCGATGACCACAATGAGATGGGTGAGGAAGAGGAAGATATTATTTTGTCGGAATTACCCGACGACGAGCTCGTGTTGCAAATGCATGACGATCTCTATGACGGACTCAAGGAAGATGTTGTCGAGGGTACAACAATACTGCTAGAACGGGGATGGTCGGCGGAGAAGGTGCTCTCAGAGGCTTTGGTTGGTGGAATGACAATTGTCGGCATTGATTTTCGCGATGGTATCTTGTTTGTTCCCGAGGTTCTGTTGGCGGCAAATGCGATGAAAGGCGGTATGAGTATATTACAACCGCTATTAGCCGAAACTGGAGCCAGGCCAGTTGGAACCATGGTTATTGGTACGGTAAAAGGTGATATTCATGACATTGGCAAGAATCTGGTAGGCATGATGATGGAAGGCGCGGGCTTTGTCGTCATTGATATCGGTATTAATAATTCGGTAGAGGACTATCTGGCGGCATTGGAAAAATATCAGCCCGATATTCTCGGTATGTCAGCGCTACTGACTACGACAATGCCTTATATGAAAGTTGTGGTGAATGCGCTGGTGGAGCATGGTCTGCGAGACAAGTATATTGTGATGGTAGGGGGGGCACCGCTCAATGAAGAGTTTGCTGATGCGGTGGGAGCCGATGCCTATTGTCGCGATGCAGCCGAGGCGTCGACCACAGCCATTCGGATGGTTGCAGAAAAAAGACTCGCGTGTGCCTGAGTCGGCGCAGGCGCTGCTGGTGTTAGCTTGCGGCGCCTTAGCGCACGAGATTCAGTATCTGAAAAATTTGAATCATTGGAGTCATATGGAGATTCAGTGTCTGGATGCTGAATTGCACAATCGCCCGTGGATGATCGCTGGTAAATTGAAGAAAAAAATTGAGCAGAACCGCGGCCATTTTGAACGTATCTTTGTTGCTTATGCTGATTGCGGTTCGAGTGGTCAAATTGACAAGTTATTAAGCGAAGAGGGCATTGAAAGACTGCCTGGTGCGCACTGCTATTCAGCCTTTGCCGGTGAACAAGCTTTTTTACTCATGTCTCAACGAGAGCCCGCTTCGTTTTACCTAACGGATTTTCTTGCGCGACATTTTGATCGTTTGGTTATTAAGGGGCTCAAACTAGACAGCCATCCAGAATTACGGAGTACTTTTTTTGGAAACTACCGTAAAGTCGTTTATCTTTCCCAAACGAACGATAGGTCTTTGATGCAGCGAGCGGCGTCAGCTGCCAAGTTTCTCGAAGTGGATTTTGAGCATGTACATTGTGGCTATGGTGACGTTGAAACGGCGTTGCGGGCACAGATTATAGCGGTTGGCTGAGATGCAAAAAATAAGAGTTTACTGGCGGGACATCCCCTCGCAAGTGATCATAAAACGCGGTCGGCTGCGCGCTAAGGCACCGCTAACACAGCGGTTTCAGGTAGCCATTGATCGAGCGGCTATGACGGCTGGGCGGGGCAGTAGTGAAGCTTATGTTGCAGATTGGCGTCGAGAAACGACATCTATTTCAGGCGACGGTGACCTTGGTCAACTGGCGGAATCAGAGGCGTTAATGTTAGAAAATCAATACGATGACGAGCGCTTGAAACAGCTTGTTGCCAACCGGGGTCTAGAGGCAGAGTAGCTATGTATCGAGTTAGGCTGTGGTCGGTACGCAATGCCCGGTGGTTACATGGGTGTTATACCCTCCTTGAAAATATACTTGTGCGCTTGAACCCTCTCTGGGAAGCGATTGGCTATGAGCGTGTAGGTCGCGTTTTTGCATTGATCGAAAAACCGATCAAAGGCTTTTTGTTTGATTCAAAAAGTTGCGGTCAGTGCTCGCTGGGTTCGACGGGTATGGCCTGTCCGATGAACTGTCCGAAGACACTTCGCAACGGGCCCTGTGGTGGTGTTCGTAGTGACGGGACCTGTGAAATTGATGCGGAAATGATCTGTGTCTGGGTCACCGCATGGGAGGGCAGTCAGCGCATAAACAATGGCGAAGAAGCTATTCAAATTATTCAGCCTCCCGTTGATGCTAGATTGCAAGGGAGCTCGGCCTGGTTAAAGATGCTGCGTGATAAGATTCGTGGAAAGAAGGGAGTTGTCGACAGTGCAGTTTGAAGACGAACCTATTGCTGGAGAAAATTTGCCGATTTTGCCGGGCCATGTTTCACCAGGCCGGCTTGAGCGCATATTGCGATCGGGTGTGTTTGCGGTAACCGCTGAAATTGCACCTCCAGACTCAGCCGATCCTCACGAAGTCTACGAGAGGGCCAGTCTTTTTGATGGTTATGTTGATGCGATCAATGCGACCGATGGCTCAGGCGGTAATTGTCATATGTCCAGCGTTGGTATGAGTGCGTTGTTAACGCGTCGGGGCTACTCCATGGTTATGCAAATTTCGGCCCGTGACCGCAATCGTATTGCTATGCAAGGCGATGTACTTGGCGCCTCGGCCATGGGGGTATCGAATATCTTGTGTCTGACCGGTGACGGTGTGCAGTCCGGCGATCATCCGCAGGCCAAACCTGTATTTGATATGGATTGTATGACGACGTTGGAAATGCTGCGCGGTATGCGTGATCGGGGACAGTTTCTCAGTGGCCGTAAAATAAACCATCCTCCGCCGGTATTTTTAGGCGCTGCTGCCAACCCTTTTGCGCCGCCGTTTGACTATCGACCGCTAAGACTAGCAAAAAAAATAGCGGCCGGTGCTCAGTTTATTCAAACCCAGTATTGTTTTGATCTTGTCATGTTTAAGCGGTATATGGCAAGAGTTAGGGACATGGGCTTGCACGAAAAAGTCTTCATTCTAGTCGGAGTTGGACCACTTGCGTCGGCGCGGTCTGCGCAATGGATTCGTAATAATGTGGCGGGCGTGCATATCCCTGATAGCATTATTGAGCGCTTGGCTGGCGCCGATGACCAGGCGCAGGAAGGCGTTGATATCTGCGTTGAAATGATTCAAAAAATCCGTGAAATTCCAGGTGTCCATGGTATTCATCTAATGGCTTACAAGCAGGAAAAGCGAGTGGCAGAAATAATCACTCGCGCGGGCGTATTGGATGGCCGGCGTCCCTGGCACCCGGGCATGTATGATGCGTCTGACGCCGAAGAAAATCGCGCGGGTCTGCGCTCGCAACAATAAAACGAGTTTCTCTACGAGATAACGTTATGACAATTACAACCTTGAGTTCTGCAACCAGAGAAGTAAACATCGGATTTGATCGGCCTTTTGTCGTTATTGGCGAACGTATCAATCCTACCGGGCGAAAAATTCTCGCGGAAGAAATGAAAGCAGGGGATTTTAGTCGGGTAACAGCGGATGCTCTGGCTCAGGTTGCTGCTGGCGCGCATATGCTTGACGTTAATGCGGGTATTCCTCTGGCGGATGAACCGGCGATTCTGGCGAAAGCGATTCAATTAGTGCAATCAGTTACCGATGCACCGATATCAATCGACTCATCGATAATTGAGGCGCTGGAAGCAGGGCTGGCTGTTTATCAAGGTAAAGCGCTGGTTAATTCTGTGACTGGCGAAGACGAAGTGTTAGAGCGGGTTTTGCCATTGGTGGCAAAGTATGGTGCAGCTGTCGTTGCTATATCTAACGATGAAACAGGGATTTCTGAGGACCCGGACGAGCGTTTCAAAGTTGCCAAGAAAATAGTTGAGCGAGCAGCCGACTATGGCATTCACTACAGTGACGTCATCGTTGATCCGCTTGTTATGCCTATCGGTGCAATTAACACCGCCGGGTTACAGGTCATGCATGTGGTGCGGCGGCTGCGGGAGGAACTAAAAGTGAATACTACCTGTGGGGCTTCTAACGTCAGTTTTGGCTTGCCCAATCGCAATGGTATCAATAGTTCATTCCTCAACATGGCCATTGCTGCGGGGATGACCTCAGCGATCACCAGCCCTTTGCATGCTGAAGTTATGCAAGCAGTGCGCGGTGCCGATGTGATGATGGGGCATGATCCCCATTGCGCCAATTGGATTAAGGCGTATCGGGAACCGCAGGCTGCTGATAGCGAAGGCGGTGGTCGGGAGAGTCGCCGGCGCCGGCACCGCTCCTGATTTACGAGTATCACCAAATAGTTATAGAGATTTTGATAAGGTTAATCGTCTAGTGAGCAACGAGGTTAAAGTCGTATTTACTCCCTCTGGTCGCCGCGGTAATTTTCCCCGTGGTACTCCCTTACTTCATGCTGCTCGTGTGCTCGGCGTTGATATTGATTCTGTGTGCGGTGGTCGTGGCTTGTGTGGTCGGTGCCAGATACTGTGCACAGAAGGTTCATTTCCCAAGCATCAAGTGGTTTCAGAAGTCAGCCATCTCTCGCCTTTTACCGAGACCGAACGACGTTACAATCAACGGAAAAAGCCCTTGGCAATCGGTCGGCGTTTAAGTTGTCATACGCTGCTCGAGGGTGATGTTGTTATTGACGTGCCCGCAGATAGCCAGGTACATCGGCAGGTGGTGAGGAAGGACGCTGAACATCGCGACATCAAACTTGACCCTGCTACGCGTCTTTACTACGTCGACGTCGAAGAAGCTGATATGCATAATCCGAAAGGTGACTTACAGCGTTTGCTGGAGGCGTTGCAGCGGGATTGGCAATTATTAAACATCACCTGCGACACCCGCATATTGGCCCAGTTACAAGCTGTCCTGCGCGAGGGTAAATGGTCGGTAACGGTGGCGGTATACATGCAGGGAAAAATCACCGCTATTTGGCCGGGGTTTAAGGATCAAGTACTAGGGGTTGCTGTGGATGTAGGTTCAACAACTGTTGCAGCTCATCTTTGTGATCTTCGCACTGGTGACGTATTGGCAACCGCAAGCATGATGAATCCTCAGATACGTTTCGGTGAAGACCTGATGAGCAGGGTATCGTATGTGATGATGCACCCACAGGGGGTTGTGGAAATGACCGCAGCCATACGGGAATCGATCAACCAATTGGTTGCAGAAGCCAGCGCTCAAATCAATTCGACGCCTGCTGACGTTCTTGAATTGGTACTCGTGGCAAACCCAATTATGCATCACCTTTTTCTTGGCATTAGCCCGCTGGAGCTGGGCGGTGCGCCGTTTGCTCTGGCTACGGATTCATCGCTAGACCTTTCTGCGGCGGAGTTGGAGCTTAGTCTTCACCCCGGAGCGAGAGTGTATGTCTTACCCTGTATTGCCGGCCATGTAGGTGCAGATACTGCGGGTGTCATTTTGTCTGAAGAGCCTCAAGTGACTAGTGAGATGACCTTACTGGTAGACATCGGAACCAACGCAGAGATAGTGTTGGGTAATAACCAGCGTTTGATGGCATGTTCGAGCCCGACGGGCCCGGCTTTTGAAGGTGCTCAAATAAGCTGCGGACAGCGGGCCGCAGCTGGGGCCATTGAGCGGGTGGAAATCAACCCCGAAACACTCGAACCGCGATTTAAAGTGATTGGTTGCGAGCTCTGGTCCGACGCTCCTGATTTTAGCGATAAGACTGAGGCAGTTGGTATTACCGGTATCTGTGGTTCGGGAATCATAGACGTCGTCGCAGAGATGTTCTTGGCGGGTATTATTACCGTTGATGGCGTTATTGATGGTGGCTTGATGGCGAAAAGCCCGCGGGTCATTAGCAATGACCGAACATGGTCATATCGACTTCACAGCGGGATTACTGAAATAGTGATCACTCAAAATGACGTTCGCCAAATCCAATTAGCAAAAGCGGCTTTGTATGCCGGTGTAAAACTACTGATGGACAAAATGGGGGCTATATCCATTGACCGTATTCGTCTTGCCGGAGCGTTTGGTAGTCACATTGATGTTAAACACGCGATGGTATTGGGGTTAATCCCCGATTGTGATTTGGCGAAGGTTTCATCAGCGGGTAATGCCGCCGGTACCGGTGCTCGCATTGCATTATTAAACGCGGCCTCACGAACAAACATTGAAACGATCGTGCGCGGTATTGAAAAAATTGAAACTGCAGTGGAAGAAAAATTCCAACAGTATTTTGTTGAAGCAATGGCTTTTCCCAATAAAACAGATGAGTTTCCACATTTGTTTGAAGTTGTGGCTCGGCCAATCGCCCGAATCATCAGCGGTAGTGCGGTTGATAATGGTAAGAGTCGCCGGCGCCGGAGGCGCATCTAGTAACTCTGCTGGCTGGTTACTGACCAGCGGGTTAGCTCGTTCTGCTTGTTATCTTGCTTGGCTCACGGAAGCTCCCTATAGTGTCGGTCAATTAATCCTCTAACTTGACTGACCACGGAGATGCACAATTGCAGACAACTACCAGCACGGCCGCTCGTCGATATTTTGAACTGGGCGTTATTGTCGTTGCAGCGGGCGCTATTTATCCACTACTGTATTTACGACAAAACTTCGAAGTTTCGATTTTGGAATCCTTTGGTATAACTTTGACGCAGCTAAGTCAGTGTTACGCGATGTTAGGGGTGATTTTTGTCGTCACTTATTTGCCTAGTGGCTGGCTGACCGATCGTGTATCACCTCGGATACTGTTAACTTTTTCATTGGCGACAACGGGATTACTGGGACTGTGGTTTTCCACGATGCCCTCTTTTTCCATGTTGCAGGTCATTTTTGCAGGCTGGGGCATTACTACCGGTTTAACGTTTTGGTCTGCGCATATTAAGGCGGTGACCCTGCTCGCTGATTCGAAGGAGCAGGGGCGCTTCTTTGGTATTCTCGATGGTGGTCGCGGCTTGTTTGAAGCACTCTTAGCAACGATTGCCGTTGCCTGGTTTGCCTATGCAATCGAGTCTCAAGGTGATTCAACGCGGCAGGCCTTATTGGAAGTCATTTATCTTTATGTGGCGGTCTTGCTAATACTGGCACCTGTTGTCTATCTTGCGCTGGATGATTTGAAACCTGATAACGGGGAGCAAGCTACTGGAACTCCTCTTAAAAATGATAAAAGTCATTTTCTCACCGACCTTAAGAGCATTTTGAAAAATCAGGAAATATGGCTGTGTGCGACGATTATCATTTGTGGTTATCAGTTATTTTGGGCGACGTACTCATTTTCAGGCTACCTTCAAAATACCTTTGGTATGACAGCGGTTGCGGTCGGTTCAATAACGGTGGCCAAGCTATGGATGCGGCCTATTGGCGCTGCAGCGGCGGGTTTTGCCGGTGACTTTTTCGATCGTCAACATGTACTAACCATACTATTGATTCTGGCGTCGGCCTCGCTGGCAAGTATCGCTTTTTTGCCCGATATAGCCGGAACATTTTTGGTGCTCGGTATTGTGTTGTTAATCGGACTTTTGACCTACGCGGTTCGGGGTGTCTTCTGGGCAACGCTTGATAGTTGCAACGTTCCCAATCGTATTAAGGGTTTAGCTATTGGCGTTATTTCGCTGATTGGTTATTCCCCTGATATTTATCTCCCACTATTGAATTCGGCGTTGTTAGAGGCATATCCTGGTCGTACAGGATATGCCATTTATTTTGTTGGATTATCTGTGATGGGACTATTCGGTGCTTTAGCCGCATGGCAACTGGGTCGCAGAATCCGCGCGCGGTAGCAGTGTGAGAGTTTTGTCTATCCTTAGAACAACACATTTTGGGCTGACGAGTATCCAGTAGATTAGTCGTAAAAAAGCAGCAGGTATTACATCGACTCGTTGATAACTTGTGATTTTAATATCAATAAAAAAAACAGCGCAGTAACCGACTGTAGCAAATAGGTATTAAATAGATATTAAATGGACGATGGAAGAGTAGCTATGAAATTATGGAATCCGCAGGCAGAGAACTTGAGTCGCGCTGAACTTCGCACGATCCAATTTGAAAAACTCAAGGCATTGGCAACACGAGTGGAAACATCGTCGCCTTATTACCGTGATAAATTTAAGCGAGCCGGTGTTTCTGCGGCCAGCTTGAAATCTTTGGAGCACTACCAGGACTTTCCATTCTTTGATAAAGACGAGGAACGTTTAAGTCAGGCGCGCTCAAAAGAAGAGCTCGGTCATCCGCTGGGAATGCATATCACCTGTGATAGGCAATTAGTGAATCGAATTTCATCGTCCTCAGGCACCACCGGCTCGCCAACCTTTAGTGGTTTTTCAAAATTCGACCGAGAATTAGCAGCAGAAAATACCTCTCGAGGTATGGTTCGCATGGGCATTGAGCCAGGTGATGTAGTCTTACATGCCTCGGTTATTTCTATGTGGATAGCGGGTATGCCAGCGATAGATTCGATGATGGCTTATGGCGCGTGTGTCGTTCCGGTGGGAGCGCTCAGTGGGGTAGAGCGGGTTGGTCAAATTGCCGATGAAGTGAGGCCGCGGATGATTCGGACCACGGTATCATTTGCTCGGCATCTGGCCAAAACGATGGAAGATAAATGTGGTATTGACCCCAAAACGTTGGGTATTGAAAAAGTGGTAGTAACGGGAGAGCCGGGTGGCTCAATTCCTGAAATCTATTCCGAAATTGAAGCAGGTTTTGGAGGTGCGCTGGTTTACGACAACATGGGGGCCACTGGTTGCCATAGTCCCTGTGGTGTTTCCTGTGAAGAGCATGCCGGCATTCACTTTTATGCGGAAGACAACGCCTATTTCGAAATTGTTGACCCAAAAACCGGCGAGCTACTTCCTATCGAGGATGGTGTAGAAGGTGAAATTATATTTACCGGATTGGAGCGTGAGTGTGGTCCTCTATTGCGCTGGCGAGATAAAGACATTATCCGGATAACAACAACACCCTGTAAATGTGGCCGGCCCGGTGTGCGCATGCAATTTAAAGGCAGAGTTGACGATATGTTACTGGTGAAGGGCGTCAACGTTTTCCCAAATGCGGTGCGCGATATTGTGAATAAACATTCTGCCCAGACCACCGGAAATATCCGCATTATCTTGCCTGAGCCGGGGCCAGTAGCAGCGCCGCCTATACGTGTGCTGGTCGAAACGCACCAGCTCCTTCAGGGCGCTGCTGATGATGCACTGTGCAAAGAATTAAGCGAACTTATTCATCATCATCTAAGGTTTCGTGCAAAGATAGAACTGCAAGCCGAAGGTGTGTTCCAAATTCAAACGGGTGCGACCGGGAAATCAAAACTTGTTGAAATAATTGGGGACCTATAAATGAAGCGCTTCCACGATAGAGTCACACTTGAGCGGCGTGGCCGGGTTGCACTAATCCTGCTTGACCGACCTGAGAGACTTAATGCTTTCGACGGTGAATTGTATCAAGGGTTAAACGAAGCACTGCATACATTTAGGGATGATGATGAGCTATGGGCAGCTGTTATTGGCTCGTCATCAAGCAGGGCCTTTTCTGCGGGTGTTGATATTAAAGCATTAAATGCCAATGCGGAGGCGGGCAGCTTACAAGGGGTTGGTGGCCTTGATATTGACGGCAATATGTTTACCAACAAACCTATGATTGCAGCGGTTGAAGGCCATTGTGTTGGCGAAGGGGTTAACTTGGCACTGGCCTGTGATTTGATCATTGCCGACGAGAGTGCAAAGTTTGCCATATCCGAAATCCGAATTGGTACCAACCCGATTGATATTCCGATTAAACTCTCGAAAAAAATGGGTTACACAAAAGCGTTTGCCTTTCTTAACCCGGGTACACCTAAAGATGCTGATTGGTGCGAGAGGGCTGGGTTGGTAGAGCAGGTTGCAGAATTGGGGAAAGCTCAGCAGGTAGCGCTTGAATTCGCGGAAGCACTGTGCCGCGACTGTGCACCGTTAGCTGTGCGAGCCCAAAAAGAAACCCTTTGGCGAGCGGTTTTTGAAAGTGAAGAGTCTGCTAAAGAGCAAGGTCTTGAGGCGAGAACGGCGATGCGAAAATCGAATGATTATCGTGAGGGGCTGATTGCTTTCTCAGAGAAGCGTAGCCCCAAATTCGACGGTAAATAGAAAGACGTTTGTGACCGAACAGTCTGACGGTGGTCTTGCTAAGACGATTTAACGGTATGCTTATACCGTTAAAAACGCAAAAATCGCCTTGAGAACAATTCTGTCATGGATAATAAATCTTATATTGAGACCGCTCGTAAGGTTTAAGGTCATACTTGGTTTCAAGGAATGTGACTAGATTAGTCAGTTCTGTGATAGTCATCGTATCGTTGTAATTTCGCATTACCGATTTCCCTTCGGCAAGAATTTTATCCCGTTCATAGCCTTCAGCGACTTTATGTGACGGGTTAATAACGGATGTTAATAGCTCGGCATAGGTCATTGTCCGGCTAACGCCGCCTCCGAGTTTAATTGGGTTTTCGATTTGCTGATCACTAGCCAGATTTTCAATACCCTTAAGCGTATGACAGGCAAGGCAGTTAGACTCAAGAAAAACGGCTCTTCCTTTATCAACGTCGCCAACGGGGAAGCTAAATCCTCTCGCAGACATAGCGCCAGAATCACAGCCTGTCAGTAAAAACGCTGCGGCTACCGCTACTACAGCTGCTTTTATTATAGAGTTATATACACTCATCGTTGTCTCCTACTGAGAAGTTAACAGTTACGTGTTAATGATAACTCGCTGATAAATAGGGTGATTGATTTGCGTCAATAAGTCAGTCATTTTAAGAGGTTGATCGTACACATAGCGTATTTACCGTTATCTATTTGACTTGGATACACCCAGTAATGCTTTAACCTGCGGTCCGTCTAAACTTTCATGTTCGAGCAAAGAATTTGCAAGCAACGTCAACTTAGCGATGTGGTATTCCAGCCGTCGTGCGCATTTTTTCTCACAATCCGAAATTAGCTGGTTAACTGCTTCATCGATCATTTGTGCAGAATATTCGCTGTATTTCTTAGGCTCGGAGATTTCTCTTCCCAAAAACGGATGCTCTTCACTTTGCTGTAAATTTACCGCACCGATTCGATCATTCATTCCCCATTGCGTGACCATTTGTCGAGCGAGACCGGTGGCATTTTTCAGGTCGTCAGCAGCTCCGGAGCTGACTTCATCGTAATGCAATTTTTCAGCGACTCTACCACCTAACATAATAGTTATTTTTTCTTCCAAATATCCCTGAGTATAGTTATGCATATCCTCGGTAGGCATTTGTTCAGTCATGCCTAATGATCGTCCGTGACGTATGATCGACACCTTACTGACGGGGTCTGCTTGAGGGGAAAAGTAGGCAGTCAGTGTGTGTCCGGCTTCGTGGTAGGCTACGCGCTCTCGTTCCGTGTCGGAAAGAATCTCACCCTGAGTCGCCCCCATAATGATTTTTTCGCGGGCCTCGGAAAAATCTTCCATGCAGACGATTTTGGCATCGTTTCGGGCGGCCCTAAGAGCCGCTTCGTTAACGAGATTTGCCAAATCAGCACCAGAAAAGCCGACTGTTTTTGCCGCGACGGCCTCACAGTCAACATCGTCGGCCAGTGGCACCTGACGCGTATGGACCATGAGAATATCCATTCTGGCATTACGCCCAGGTAATTCCAGTATCAGTTTACGATCAAAGCGGCCGGGTCTCAGCAGTGCTGGGTCGAGAACATCCGGGCGATTAGTGGCTGCCAGCACAACAACTGCCTCGTCGGGAGAGAAACCGTCCATTTCGGCAAGAATTTGATTTAACGTTTGTTCACGCTCATCATTACCGCCTCCTAGTCCTGTGCCGCGTATACGGCCAACCGAGTCGATTTCATCGATGAAAATCAGGGCAGGTGCTTGTTTACGCGCATTGTTAAACATATCTCGCACTCGGGATGCTCCAACACCGACAAACATTTCAATGAATTCAGAACCACTGACACTAAAAAATGGCACTCCGGCTTCGCCGGCCGTCGCTCTAGCCAATAGTGTTTTTCCACAGCCCGGAGGGCCCATCATTAAGATTCCTTTAGGCATCTTTGCGCCTAATTCTCGATAATGGGCCGGCTCTTTTAGGAAACTAATAATTTCTTGTAGATCTTGCTTAGCACTTTCCAGTCCAGCGACATCACTGTAACGAGCGGTGATATTTGATGCTTCGAAATGTTTCGCTCTGGATTTGGAAAATCCAAAAGCACCATCACCACCAGCACCGCCGATAGATTTTCGTACCATTTTGCTGCTGTAAATGAAAAAAGCGATCAATACCAGCCAAGGGGCTATGCTTAAAACAATGGATATCCACAGTGGTGTGGTGGCGGCAATCGATTGAATTGCAACCTGTTTGGATTCGAGCAGTGTGAGTAACTCCGTATCGCCAAATGATGGGACGATAGTCCTGAAACGTTGATGAATGTTAGCAGGCTTATCTTCATCACTAATACCGATCCGAAACGATCCGTTAATCTCGGACTCCTTCACCGATATTTGTTCGATGTTGTCGCTGATCAACTCCTGCTTAAAGTCCGAGTACGGGATTGAATGGTAAGGCTGCGTAGTGACGTTAGTCCACAGATACATGAGTGAAGAAACCACCAGTACCCAGGTCAAAACATTCATCAACATTTGCGGACCGGTGGGTACGGGGGGGGTATCGGCACCGGGTGTCTCGTTGGGTACTGGGTCAGCAGTGTTCTTCAACATTTTGTCATGTTGCATAAGCTGGTGTACCCGTTCATCGCGAGCCATGTCTCAAAACCCTTCTTGGCGATTGCCAGTCAAATGAGGTGGGTTATAGTGCTTTTTTGATTTTTCGATAACCCGCTGCTAGCTCTGACCCAAGTAGGGATGTTGCAGAGTGAATGTCTTCGACGACGGGGTCGACTTCTTGCTGTAAATGGTGACACTTCGCCGTAAACTCCTCCCACTTGCGTTCTAAATCTTCCCATTCGTCACGTACCTCCATGTTGGCTAAGTGAATTCGGACATTGAGCTCGTCACGCTGCATTTTTACTAAGTCTAATGTGTTTTTAATCGTCTCTTTGGCACTCATGGCAGATCCTTTTAATTAAAACAAATTACATCTTACATTTATCGCCATGAAGCGAACTGATCTGTGTCAATAAGTTGGGCTTACAAAGGCTTAGTTGATTAAGATCAAGCAGCTATGACTCCACACATTTTTTTAGTAGTCACAGACATGTCTTTCTGTGCAGAAACGGTAAATTGCAGCGGCTTGCTATTACTGCGAAAGAGGCGATGCCAATGCCATGGTAAGGCTAATGAACTGGGCGCGGAGGCAGAGTCGCTGCTGTCATACCGTTGTCATACGGTCGATAAATCGAGCCTGCATTTGCCGTCCTCTGAGTGTTTCAAACAGACGTTATTAACAAACAAACGGGAGGTATGTGACTGATTTCAGGACGTAAAGCCTTTTAAAAACTAATGGTCGAAGTAGCAAGTTGTTGCAGGGCTAAATAAGGTATATTTGTCGAAGGAGGTTACCATCGCTTAGTGGTTACCGCTCTATGCGGTCATTGGCTGCAATGAGTGGCATCAGTTTTATGGATGTTCTATGATCGTTCCTTAATACAATAATAAGGAGTCATCCATGCCGCTCAATCCAACGTTAGCTGCAGTAATTGCTCAAATGGCTGAGGCCGGAGCACCTGAGTTACATCAAATGTCGCCGGCTGATGGCCGCGCGATGTACCTTGCTATGAATGCTGACAACACGCGAGAACCGGTAACGCAAGTCCGAGATAAAATGGCTAACGGCGTGCCAGTTAGAATTTACCATCCCAGTCCAGCAGAGACGTTGCCCTGCCTGGTTTATTTTCACGGCGGTGGCTGGGTGATTGGCGATCTTGAGACCCATGACAGCATCTGTCGAAAGCTTGCTAACAGCGCAAGCTGTGTAGTTGTCGCAGTCGACTACAGGCTCGCACCTGAGCATATATACCCCGCACCAATGGACGACTGCTACACTGCGTTAAACTGGGTAGTGACTCAAGCTGCGGAGTTGGGTGTAAATGCCCATAAAATCGCGGTGGGCGGTGACAGTGCAGGAGGCAATCTGAGTACTGTTATGGCGTTGCGTGCCCGCGATGAAAATGGACCTCAGATCTGCCATCAGCTGCTGGTTTACCCGGTCACGGACGCGACTTTCGATACAGTTTCGTATTTAGAAAATGGCGAGGGTTACATGCTTTCAAAAGCTACAATGGAATGGTTTTGGCACCATTATATTGGTAATGATAATGACGTGCTCTCACCTTATATTTCGCCGCTGCGGGCGGAAAATCTTACCAACTTGCCGCCGGCCACGATTATAACGGCTGAATTTGATCCGCTGAGAGACGAAGGCGAGGCCTATGCGGCAAGGCTGGTCGCTGCAGGTAATACCGTAACAGTTAAGCGCTTCGACGGGGTTGTGCACGGATTTTTTTCAATGAGCGATGTGCTTGAAGAGGCGCAAGAGGCCATCAATCTTGCAGCGGTTGAATTGACCGCTGCTTTTACCGCAGTAAACTAAGCAGAAGCATTCACCGCACGGGTATCAAAGGATACCTGTGCCATGATCGGTCCAGTATTGATCTTTCAGTAGGCGCTTATAGAGTTTACCTGTGGGTAGTCTTGGTAACTCAGGATGAAAGTCTATGGATCGCGGACACTTTTGGCGGGATAAGTGGGCGCCGCAAAATGTCATCAATTCTTCTATTAAGGCGTCGTCGGCGGCGATACCGTCAATCACCTGAACCACCGCCTTAACTTCTTCACCTAGGTCTTCATTAGGCACACCGAACACCGCCGCGTCAGCGACTTTGGGGTGTGTGATTAGGAGATTTTCGGTCTCCTGAGGATAGATATTTACACCGCCAGAGATGATCATAAAGGTAGATCTGTCGGTCAGATAAAGAAAGCCGTCTTTGATGTAGCCAACATCGCCAACCGTACTCTTGCTACCGTCAGCAGATTGAGAGGCTTTGGTTTTTTCTTGGTTATTGAAATAAGAAAATGCTGTTGCCGTTTCGAACCATAGTTCTCCCGGTACACCGGGCGCAGATTCATTACCGTCTTCGTCGAGAATATGTAACGTTCCCAGCATCACTTTTCCGACCGTACCTTTATGTGCCAACCACTCTTCGCTATTACATGAGGTAAAACCAAGTCCTTCGGTTGCGCCGTAATATTCGTGAATAATGGGTCCCCACCAATCGATCATGGCTTCTTTGACCTGCGGAGGACAGGGTGCCGCGGCATGTATGGCTATTTCCAGTGACGACAAGTCGGCTTGAGAGCGAACCTCTGCGGGCAGCTTTAGCATTCGACTGAACATAGTGGGCACAAGTTGACTGTGGCTTATCCGGTACTGAGCAACAAGATCTAAATAGTTACTTGGATCAAATTTTTCCATGATGACAACGGTGCCACCCTGTCTGATGGTTAAATTAACCGCAGCCTGTGGCGCTGAATGGTACAAGGGGGCGGGTGATAGATAGATCATATCTTCGCGATAGTGCCAGAGGTTGCTCAGAAAATCGAAAAGAGGCAGGCAGTCATTAGGCGTCAATTCCGGCAGCGGTCTGACGATCCCTTTCGGCTGACCGGTGGTACCTGAGGAATAAAGCATAGAGGTCCCCAGGGTCTCGTCGCTGATTGGCGTTGTCGGAAAGTTCGCGATAGCCTGCTCATAGTTGATGCAACGTCCATGCGACTCGCCGCCGACTATAAGGCAGTGGCTAATATGGGGGGAATCTTTCATCGCTTCAAAAACGATAGGTGCTTTGTCGGTCGAGGTAATCACAACCTTGGATTCACTGTTATTTAATATATAGGTCAGTTCATCGCTTTTGAGATAAGAGTTGATGCAGGTGTAGTAAAGCCCTGACCGTTCACCGGCACCACAGGCTTCAAGGTAGCGATTGTTGTTCTCCATAAAGATCGCATAATGGTCTAACCGTTTGAGACCATAATTGCGCAGTAGGTGAGCCAGTTGATTGGTGCGGTTGTCGTATTCGCGATATGACACTGACTCGCCGGTGCTCGCCATAATAAACGCCGGTCTGTCTGGATTAGTTTCTGCATATTTTCCTGGGTACATAGTGACGCTCCCTATGATGTTAGCGGTCGAAGTTTAACGCCGTGGTGAGGCGTCTATGTTGATTCAGTGAGTTTGGGCAATAGTGGTCCGATGGAGTAGGCGATCGTAACCGTCGTACCCTCCAGTTGCCATGTGAAGCACACTTCTGTTATCCCACATCACCAGCATGTTCGGCTGCCATTTTTGCCGAAAGACGAAAGGTTCAGAGCCCTGATAATCGTAGAGTTCCTGCAGTAGCACGTCACTATCAGCCTTGTCTAACTCGACAAAGCCCTGTATGTAGCCCAGCGTGCTGAACAAGCCCGGCCGACCTGTTTCAGAGTGGTTTCTAATGAACGGGTGCTCCTGCTTTGCCCTAGCATCCTCCGACAAGACGATTTTCATACTGCGATCGGCTTCTTTGTCTGTATCAAAAACCCCTCTGGGTGCGTAAGCATATTCGGCAGAATGAATCGCGGTAAGTCCCTCTACCCGACTGCGCAAGGAGTCGGGCATCTCGTCATAGGCTTTGTGCTGGTTGGCGAATAGTGTATCGCCGCCGATGGGTGGGATGGTGATACCATAGAGACAGGTAGCAATTGGCGGTACCGCCATAAAGCTCCAGTCGGTATGCCAGCCACCAGCAAAGAGTGGTGCGGTTTCATGGGCGCGGCGTTCAATAGCTGCAATATTGATGTGTCCTTCGATTGACTCAAAGTACGGGTCGTCGCCAAACTCACCAAAGCAAAGAGTGAACCTTTCCAGATCCTCGTCGCTCATAGATTGGTCGGGAAAGGCAACTACATGATGCTCAAGCCATGCTTCTCTAATCGCAGCGATGGTCTCAGTATCTAAACCTTGACTCAGATCGACACCGGTTATGGTGGCGCCGCAGGCTTCACCGCTGGCAGTGACTTTTAGTTTCATGCTGTTGATTGCTCCCTGAAAGAACTGGGGCTGTTTGCTTAAGCCACCACTCTATTATTGTTATAATTTGTTATAGCATACTAACAGGCTAAGCCAAAACGACGCCACTGTGTCATTACCATTGGGACGTTAGCGGGCTAGCGAAGTGGGACCTTGGGTGACTTTGGCTAACGTTTTTTTGTGACGGGCCCAGTGGTGACATCGGCTAATCGCCAAGGATTGTAATTAAATTACAGTATCGGCTTGATTATATAATTCAAGCACGCATAATAAGTAACTTAATTAATCTGTGGCACTATAGATTTACAGGAGGGTTTTATGCGATACCCTCGGCCCAGTCTCGGATATTTCCTCTGATAGTTAAGGAGGGTGTTTTCCATCGTCAATTTACGCCAGTATGGTCTCACATATCCGGTTATGGACTATTCTGATAAAGAACGGCTCTAACCGAAAAGGTAATCTCTGAATGGATAATTCCCGCGTTGTTAAAACAATAGCCACTGTGACTAATCGTATCATCGACCGAAGTCAGGCGGGTCGCAGCGATTATCTTGACAAAGTGAGTGCGGCTCATCAGCGGGGCGTATCGAGAACTCAGCTTTCCTGCGGCAATGTTGCGCACGCCTATGCGGCGTCCGAAAAGCAAGATAAATCAGTATTAGCTGTTGATCGAGCGGCCAATCTTGCGATCATATCTTCTTACAACGATATGTTATCTGCGCATCAGCCCTTCAAAGACTACCCAGAAATTATTAAACAAGCTGCCAGAGATGCAGGTGCGGTTGCCCAAGTTGCTGGTGGAGTGCCGGCTATGTGTGATGGCGTGACTCAGGGTCGCGATGGTATGGAGTTGTCGCTATTTAGCCGTGACCTTATTGCTATGGCGGCGGGTGTTGCGTTATCTCATGATATGTTTGATGGCGTTGTGTGTTTGGGGGTCTGTGACAAAATTGTACCGGGACTTTTGATTGGCGCATTGTCTTTTGGACACCTACCTACTGTTTTTGTTCCTGCGGGTCCTATGTTGACCGGTCTCTCTAACGGGGAAAAAGTTAGAGTCAGGCAGCTTTATGCCGAGGGGAAAGTCGGTAGAAAAGAACTGCTGGCAGCCGAAAGCCAGTCTTACCACAGCGCCGGCACCTGTACCTTTTATGGCACTGCCAACAGTAATCAAATGTTAATGGAGATCATGGGTTTACATTTACCTGGCAGTTCTTTTATTAACCCAGGTACACCTCTAAGAGAGGAGTTAACTCGCGCTGCAGTCAAACAAGTTGTTGATATAACGGGGCTGTCGCAGGCTTATACGCCACTGGCAGAGATTATTAATGAGCGCACTCTGGTTAACGGCATAGTGGGGTTGTTAGCCACGGGGGGCTCGACTAATCACGCTATCCATATTATCGCTATTGCACGAGCAGCGGGTATTATTATCAATTGGCAGGACATGGCCGACTTATCTGAAACTGTGCCGTTGCTCTGTCGCATTTATCCAAACGGTGAAGCTGATGTTAATCATTTTCAGGCGGCGGGTGGTATGCCTTTGTTGATCAGAGAGCTACTAGGCGCGGGTTTGTTACACGATAATGTAAAAACAATATTGGGCGAAGGTGGTCTTACCCGTTATTGTGACGAACCTTTCCTTAGCAATGGTCATGTAGAATGGCGTGATGGGCCCGTTGAAAGTCTGGATAAAGATGTAGTCGGCAGTTGTGAATCGCCATTCAGTTCGGAGGGAGGTTTAAAACTACTGACCGGTAATTTGGGTCGGTCAGTGATAAAAATTTCTGCGGTTAAACCTGAACATCGAGTGGTTATAGCTCCGGCCGTCGTATTTGAGCATCAAAATGAGATTCAAGAAAAATTTGATGCGGGCGAATTGGACAAAGATTTTATTGCTGTGGTACGTTTTCAGGGCCCTAAAGCCAATGGCATGCCCGAGTTGCATAAGTTAACGCCGGTGTTAGGCCTGCTGCAAGATCGCGGTTTTAAGGTGGCGCTCGTCACAGACGGTCGTATGTCCGGCGCATCGGGTAAAGTGCCTTCGGCAATTCACCTGTCTCCCGAAGCTCTGGATCAGGGGCCAATCTCAAAATTGCGTGACGGTGACGTAATTGAGTTTGATGCAAACAGCGGCGTTTTGAATGTTGCAGACGAGTCATTCCTGTCTCGCCATGCCGCAACTGTCAGCGCAAAGCCAACAGTGGGAATGGGACGAGAATTGTTCGCCGGATTCCGATCGCTAGTGACGGGAGCCGAAGATGGCGCCTCGATTTTTAATCACTAGCCTCAATGTCAACAGACGTTGTAATTAAACAAATAGGTAGCTAGAGAGAGTAGGCATGACTGATCCTTTTGATATAGTTATTTTTGGCGGTACGGGCGACCTTGCGCTTCGGAAACTAATTCCAGCGCTATACCGTGCATTTCTGGCAGCGCAATTACCGGATGGCACACGTGTTATTGCTAGTTGTCGCAGCCAAGATGATATCGATAATTACCTGGATACCGCTGCATTAGCGCTTCAGCAGCACCTTACCCCTGAAGAGTTTAGCGTAGCTGTTTGGGAGCAATTTAAGGCTTATCTTAATCCGGTGATGCTGGACATTTCGGTGTTAGATGATAACTGGACATCGTTAAAGGGCGTGATGGATATTGCGCCCGATAAGGTAAGAGTTTTTTATCTGGCGACACCGCCGGATATCTTTGGTGTCACCTGTCGTTATCTCAATGAGATGACTTTAATTACCGCCAAAAGCCGTTTAGTTGTCGAAAAACCATTGGGTTATGATGCCGTATCTGCTAACGCCATCAATACTGAGATTGCTCAATATTTCAAAGAAGAGAATATTTATCGAATCGATCATTATTTGGGTAAAGAGACCGTTCAAAATTTAATGGCATTGCGGTTTACCAATATTATTTTTGAACAGTTGTGGAATGCTAAATCGATTGATCATGTACAGATTAGTATTTCCGAGACGGTCGGGTTAGAAGGGCGAGCGGGTTTTTATAATGATGCGGGTGCACTGCGTGATATGGTGCAAAATCATTTGCTGCAGCTACTTTGCCTTGTGGCAATGGAGTCGCCAAATAAGGTGGACGCAAAAAGTATACAGGCAGAAAAGATAAAGGTTTTAGAGGCATTGCGTCCTATACGGGGTGATGACGTGGCCCTGCATACAGTGCGAGGTCAGTATGTGGCAGGTAGCTATCTGGGTGAATTGGTGCCGGGATATTTAGAGGAGTTGAACTCGTCCAACAGTACCACAGAGACATTTGTCGCTATCCGTGCCTACATCGATAACTGGCGCTGGGCACGCACGCCGTTCTACCTGCGTACTGGTAAAAGAATGAAGTCTCGGGGTGCAGAGATAGTTATTCAGTTCAAAGATGTTCCACACCGAGTATATGAGGATTCAGCGGGGCCGTTAGAGCCTAATCGTTTAGTGATTCGTTTGCAGCCAGAAGAATTGATTCAGATGACAGTAATGTCAAAAAATCTAGAAAATATGGACATGCAATTAAAACCGGCAACCCTAAATTTGAACTTTTCTGATACTTATACTCAGTTTCGCAGTGATGCCTATAAGCGACTTATCCTTGATGCAGCGGCAGCGAATACGAGTTTGTTTATTCATCGCGATGAAGTATCCAGTGCCTGGCAGTGGATCGATCCGATTGCCGAAGCATGGCAGGAGGGTAAAGCGATCCCTCACTTATATCGTGCAGGTACTTGGGGGCCAGAAGAGTCTGACGAGTTGTTAGCGCAGTCAGGTCATCGCTGGTTCAATTCAGGTGAAAAAGAGTCGAAATCATGATCAAAGAGTTTTTTTTTAATGATCGCGACAGTTTATTTAACGCATTGGCGAATGCCTGTCGCGACACACTCCGTAACGCTATCGAAGAAAAGCAGTCGGCGTCGCTGCTCGTTTCTGGGGGCAGCACGCCTCGGCCGCTGTATCAACAATTATCCCAGTCGGAACTCGATTGGCAGAATGTCACGGTAGCGTTGGTTGACGAACGCTGGGTGGAGGCTGGTCAAGAGGGCAGTAATGAAACTTTTATTGTTCAAAATCTGATCTGTAACCAAGCGGCGGCGGCAAAGTTTATTCCAATGAAAACGCCTGAGAAGACGGCGATGTTAGGCCAGGGTTATTGCGAACGCCGTTATCGGCAATTGCCACGTCCTTTCGACGTAACCATTTTGGGCATGGGGTCAGATGGGCATACCGCCTCGCTTTTCCCGTATTCCAAAGGACTAAAAGAAGCACTTGATGAGCATGGGGAGACCATCTGTGCCGCTATCGATGCAGAGCGCAGCGAAGTGACAGGAGCGCTGACAGAGCGAATGAGTTTATCGCTGTTTGGTCTGATGCAATCACGACAACTACATTTGCTGATAACAGGTGACGAGAAATTGGCTGTTTATCAGCAGGCGTTGGCAAGTCCCGATGTCATGCTGACGCCTGTCAGTGCCGTGTTACAGCAAACAACCGTTCCCGTGCATGTTTATTGGGCGCCTTAATTCACGCGATATTTTTTGGAAAATTGATGATTGATATTGAACAGATAATGGCTAGCTGCCCGGTAATCCCAGTGATTGTGATAGATGATATCGACGACGCTGTGCCTATGGCTCAGGCTTTAGTTAATGGTGGTTTAAAGGTTTTAGAGGTTACTTTGCGGACCGATTGTGGTTTGCAGGCAATAACCGATATACGGCGAGAAGTTCCCGGCGCTATTGTAGGGGCGGGCACCGTAATCAATGCCGATGACCTGACTGCGGCGGTGGCGGCGGGGTCTGAGTTTCTGGTAAGCCCTGGTAGTACACCGGCTTTAATCGACGCCGCGCTAATGCAATCGGTCCCGCTGTTACCGGGTGTGGTTAGCCCGAGTGAAGCGATGACTTTGTTGGAGCGGGGAATAACGCATATGAAATTTTTTCCAGCTCAGGCAGCCGGAGGGATACCCATGCTGAAGTCTATAGCGGGGCCTTTGCCACAATTGAAATTTTGCCCCACTGGCGGTATCACGGAGGCTAATGCAGCGGATTTTCTAGCACTGAAGAATGTACTATGTGTGGGTGGAACCTGGATGTTGGACAAAGCGCTAATTGAAGCTAAAAACTGGTCTGCAATCGAGGCAAGCGCTCGCGCAGCGTCTCAGCTATAACTTCTTTAGGACAAATCAGCAAAGAGGCATTGATCGGACTTCTTATAAGCTGATCGCGCTGTTTTACGGGCTAGGTTAGGGCACTTTTGTGTTGTCTAAACTGTGTTTAATGGTCTTCAGCTTTTCATCAATCGCTGGCCCTTGCGTTAACGCCAATCCCGTTGCGAGAATGTCGATAATTGTCAGGATAATAATTCTCGTGGTCATTGGCACGTAAATCGTTGTATCTTCAATCTCATCCCCTGAAGTAATCGTGATGTCTGCTAACTTTGCCAAGGGCGACTTTGGGTTGGTAATGGCGATCAGTGTGGCCTGGCTTTTTTTCGCAATATCCGCTATTTCAATCATTGCGCGAGTGCGCCCGGTAAAAGATATAACTAACACGACGGTGTTCTCATCAGCTGCGGCGGCTGCCATGCGCTGCATTAAATGGTCTTCATAAGCAACCGTTGGAATACCCAGTCGAAAAAGTTTGTGTTGAGCATCTTTGGCAATGGCGGCAGCGCCACCCATACCAAAAATTTCGATACGTTTGGAACGGCCCAGCGCCGCTACCGTCTGTTCAATAATTACTGGTTTAAGTTTACTGCGAATATATTCCAAGGCCGCTTGATTGGCATTGATCCGTTTCTCGATATAAAGGGCTGCATCATCACCCTTTGATACGGCTTCACTGATAAAAGACGCTTTACTGACGAGACTTTTTGCTAAACGGACTTTGAAATCGGGAAAGCTACTGCAGCCTAATGTTCGGCAGAATCGCGAGATCATCGGATCGCTAACGGCGGCGATACGAGCGAGATCGGCGGTAGTAGAGTTCACGGCTGCATCAGGGTCTGCCAGTATGGCCCGGGCAATACTGGACTCAGCTTTACTCAGGGAGGGGAGCATTTGATGGAGATGGCTTAACAAGTTCATACGTTTCTTTGCGTCGGTGACGGGATAGTGCTCTTCATAATAATTTTGTAATTGAATTACCTAGCTGATTTGATCAGTGATTATGCCGTATTTCTGCGTTTAGTCTAGTTTTCTGGCGGGATTCCACCTCGTTACGACCTTCATTGATGCATAAAGGTATTAATTTAATTACATATATGGCTTGTTATCAAAAAAAAATAGCATATTATGTAACTTAATTAATCATAACTGTAACTCAATTAAGAGGATAACTGATGACCATTCGGGTGGCAATTAATGGCTATGGGCGTATCGGGCGAAATATTCTACGTGCTTTATACGAGTCAGATTATCGGCAATCGATTCGATTGGTTGCCATTAATGATCTTGGAGATACAGCATTTAACGCCCACCTGACTCAATATGACTCAGTTCATGGACGCTTTCCGGGTTCGGTAGCGGTACAAGATGATAAGCTGATCATCAATGGTGATGAGATTATCACGGTGTCGGAGCGTGACCCGAGTCAGTTACCCTGGGCTGAATTAGCGATTGACGTTGTGTATGAATGTACCGGTTTTTTCACCAGTCGTGACAAAGCCTATGGTCACATTGAAGCCGGCGCCAAAAAGGTCATTATTTCGGCTCCGGCTGCTGACGTTGATGCCACTGTCGTTTACGGTGTAAACGAAAACATTCTGACCCCCGATTGCCAAATTATTTCTAATGCCTCCTGCACCACCAATTGCTTGGCGCCAGTGGCTAAAGTATTGAATGACGGTGTTGGTATTGAATTGGGGTCAATGACAACCATCCACGCTTTCACCAATGATCAAAGTCTTCATGACGTCTACCACAGTGATATTTATCGTGCCCGGGCGGCGGGTCAATCGATGATTCCGACCAAGACCGGTGCCGCTCAAGCGGTCGGGCTAGTACTACCAGAGTTAGCCGGCAAGCTCGATGGAATGGCCGTACGTGTGCCAACTGCCAATGTATCGCTCGTCGACTTTACCTTTCTTGCCAGCCGAGATACTACGGTGGAAGAAATCAATCAGTTGATTGATACTGCGGCTGCGACGATGATGCCGGGCGTGCTGGAATACAACGAGCAGCCTTTGGTGTCTATTGATTTTAACCATCAGCCGGCTTCATCTATCTTTGATGCGACGCAGACCCGAGTGAATGGTCGGATGGTCAAGGTCATGGCTTGGTATGATAATGAGTGGGGTTTTTCCAACCGTATGCTGGACAACACGCTGGCACTAATGAGTGCCCAGCACAACACGTCAAAGGCTGCGTAAGTTGAAAAAGAAAGCATCACAGCAACGCTAGAATCACTCTAACTGTGTTCGATAAGAGTGGCCGATCGATTGTTGGTAGTGAAGCATTGGACATTGACCCACGCAGGCTTAGATACTGATAAAAGAATGGCGGTTAGGGGGATGACGCATTTGTTAATTAACGATGGTTGTGCTGATTAAAAATTGCCGATACGGGTCTGTTTGGTGAATAATGCGACGCTAAAATCAGTAGCTATGGAATTGAGACACTATGAATAAGCCGGTACATATCGTTGCAGACATTGGCGGCACTAACGCTCGATTTGCTTATGTGCAAGCTGATAGCAATGAGTTATTGGGCATCGAAATTTTCCCCTGCGCCGATTTTCCCTTTTTGAGAGATGCTATTCGCGCCTACATGGAGCGGGGGCACGTTGATCTCATTGATGAAATTTGCCTAGCCGTTGCGGGTCCAGTTGAATCGGACTGGATTGACCTGCCTAATAATCATTGGGCTTTTAGTCGCGCTGAATTACAACAATCGCTGGATGCTTCCGTGTCTATCATTAACGACTTTAGTGCCCAAGTGCTTAGCATTGATACGTTGTCTCAAGCAGATTTAAAATGGATGGGTACACCGCGCCCCGCTGATATTCAGCAGCATGTCGTCGCTGTATTAGGTCCAGGAACCGGTCTTGGTGTATCGGCGATGTTATCAACAGGGGAAATATTACCCTCGGAGGCAGGGCATGTCGCCTTTGCTCCTACGGACGAGCATGAGTGCGATTTACTAAAAGTGTTATGGCAGCGCTATCAGCGAGTGTCCGTTGAACGGATGTTGTCCGGCATGGGACTTGCCAACCTGTATTGGGCGAATTGTCGCTTGGCGGGCTTTGAACGTGAGCTTACTGCAGCTGACATAAGCGCTGGAGCTCACGCTGGTGACAAATATTGTCTGCGCGCGGTCAATGACTTTTGTGCAATCTTGGGCTCTGTGGCTGGCGAAGTAGCGTTAATGATGGGGGCTACTGATGGTGTTTATGTGTCCGGTGGTATTATTCCCCGGCTTATTGATCTTTTGGATGAGGACCTGTTCCGGCGACGTTTTGATGATAAAGGACGTTTCCGCGAGATTTGTGCTGAGATACCTCTGGCCATCATGCTGGCCAAACACCCCGGGTTACAAGGCTGTGTGAAAGCGATTAATGTTAATAAGTATCGAAATATGCGGTCCTAAGGCAGTCTCCTAAAAAAACGTAGGGCTGTACCGTCTTCTCCTACACAGTGTTGACAGGCGGTTATCCTCATCATCTCTCCTAAAAAATGTCGAAACAGTGATTGGCGCGTTGTCGCGTGGCAGGTCCGATTGGACGTAAAAAGGTCGTTGGGGTTTGCTCAGTGTGATAGCCTCAGCGCCGAAATAATAATAGTTCTCGCGATATCTGATCAAAGATGCGAATTTCTGGGGTCCACATGCCGGCAGTTATGAAAAACAAACCCACTCATTTAGTGAGCCTCTTCCTGTGCTTAACGCTGGTGGCTTGTAGCAACTCCAGGGACATATCCGGCACTGTGGCCGATGCTGGTTTGGACGACAAGAGTGAGTTGGCGTCAGAGCGCGCGCGCGTCGAAACACACAATCTTAACATTTGGCCGGTGGTAAAAAATGGCATAGAACCCGACGAGCATATTGAGGCGGCCATTAAGCAATTGCTCGCGAAAATGACGCTGGAAGAAAAAGTCGGTCAAATGCTCCAGCCCGAATTGAGAGTGGTAACTCCAGCGGATGTCAAAGAATTTCACATTGGCTCTATTCTTAACGGTGGAGGGGCTTTCCCCAATGATGAAAAATATGCCACCGTCGACGATTGGGTGGCAACGGCAGATACATTTTATGACGCGTCAATGGACGATTCTGATGGAGCCGTCAGCATTCCTATTATTTGGGGAACTGATGCGGTACACGGTCACAACAATGTGTTTGGGGCGACGCTATTCCCCCACAATATTGGCTTAGGTGCGACTAACAATCCGGAATTGATCCGGCAAATAGCGAGGGCAACGGCTATAGAAGTTGCCGTCACCGGTATCGATTGGATTTTTGCACCAACGGTAGCAACTGTCCGCAATGATCTGTGGGGCCGAACTTATGAAGGCTACTCTGAAGATCCGGATATTGTAAAAGCCTATGCCGGTATGATTGTTACCGGTATGCAGGGTCAAAGTGATACATCGGAGCTGTTAGATTCATCGCATGTTGTCGCAACGGCTAAACACTTTGTGGGTGATGGCGGTACCGCTAACGGAATAGACCGCGGTGACAACTTAGCGACTGAACAAGAGTTGTTTGATATTCATGCTCAGGGTTATGTCAGTGCAATTGAAGCGGGTGTGCAAACGGTAATGGCTTCGTTTAATGCCTGGCAGGGCAAACGTTTGCATGGCCACCGCTACCTGTTAACCGATGTATTGAAGCATCGAATGGGGTTTGACGGCTTAGTAGTTGGCGATTGGAATGGCCACAGTTTTGTTGAGGGTTGCAGCAGTGTGAGCTGTCCGCAGGCGATCAATGCGGGCATTGATTTGTTGATGGCGTCTGAACCCGACTGGAAGACTCTCTACCACAATACACTCGCCCAGGTGCGCAATGGCACAATTTTGGAGGTGCGAATTGACGACGCAGTGAGCCGTATTTTGAGGGTAAAACTGCGGGCCGGACTGTTTGACGATAAACCGTCTGCGCGGCCTCTATCGGGTCAACGAGAACTGATCGGCTCACCGCAGCATCGAGCACTGGCGCGTCAGGCTGTTCGGGAGTCACTGGTGTTACTAAAAAATACGCAGCAGCTCCTGCCGCTAGATAGAAAACTTAACGTACTGGTTGCCGGTGATGCCGCTGATAATATTGGTAAACAGTCCGGTGGCTGGACTTTGTCATGGCAAGGTACCGGTAATAGCAACAAAGACTTCCCCGGTGCAACGTCAATTTTTGCCGGTATTCAACAGACAGTTGATGATGCTGGTGGTACAGCCACTTTGAGCCAGAACGGCAAATACAGCAGTCGTCCTGATGTGGCTATCGTAGTTTTTGGTGAAAACCCTTATGCCGAGGGGCAGGGTGATAGGCAAACATTGGAGTATCAGCCAGGGGTACACCACGACTTAGCGTTACTTCAGAAATTACAGGCTGACGGCATACCGGTTGTATCAATTTTCCTTTCCGGACGTCCGCTCTGGGTTAACAAAGAGCTAAATGCCTCGGATGCTTTTGTTGCGGCATGGCTACCCGGCTCCGAAGGTGCGGGAATTGCTGACGTGATTTTTCGTGCAAAGCCGGGCGAAAGCCAATACCCAATGGTCGGTAAACTTGCGTTTTCCTGGCCTAAAGACACGCAGCAAACAACTTTAAATCGTGGGGATGCAGACTATCAGCCACTATTTCCCTATGGCTTCGGGTTGTCGTATGGCGACATTGATACGCTGGGTGATGAGCTTTCTGAGCAGGTTTTCGAGACTGTAACGACGGGACTTAAACCGCTACAGATTTTTAATCGCAGAGCAATGTCGCCGTGGGAGCTAGTGATTGATGATGAGCAGGGTACTGAAACCGTGTTCTCCGGGAATCGCCTAGAAAACGGCAGTATGTCGATAATGTCGGTAGATCAGTTATCACAAGAGGACTCTCGGCAGGTGAATTGGTTGGGTGGGCGCAGTGGAACTGTCGCGCTGACAAGTGATGACAGCTATGATCTATCACCCTATGCCGGTGTATCGTCTGTGTTGTCGTTTTCGGCGCGGTTGTCACAAGCACCCACATCACCATTGATCGCTCGTTTGCAATGCGGCGAGGCCTGTTTTGGCGAAATTGATATTACCGATAATGTGGCGGCGCTTAACCATGGTGAATGGACTAGGCTGGCCATTGATTTGAAATGTTTTGCCCAGGCTGAGATGGATTTTAGCAAAGTCAGTACGCCGTTTTCATTGGCAACGAGTGGCATGCTGGGTTTGGCTTTTGGTAATGTTGTTTATGAGGCTAATGAACAGCAAAATGCAGATATAAGCTGCTGAGAGAACACTTTTTCGTCAGCAAGATAATAAATAAAACATTAAATAATAAGGTGTATAACAATGGCAACTAATCCCAGTGTGAGTAACGCCAACAATGCGACCGTTGTCGACGGTAATGAAAGCAGCTATCGTTTTTCGCTGATCGCTTTGACCACACTGTTTTTTATGTGGGGTTTTATTACCTGTTTGAATGATATTTTGATCCCTTATCTTAAAGGCGTTTTCTCACTCAATTACACGCAAGCGATGTTAGTACAGTTCTGTTTTTTTGGTGCCTACTTTATTGTTTCGGTGCCGGCTGGTCGGCTTGTTACTAAAGTGGGTTACAAAAAAGGCATTGTCGTTGGTCTTATCATCGCAGGCATTGGCTGTGGGTTGTTTTATCCGGCGGCGGAGCTAAGAGTGTATTCAATTTTTTTATTAGCGCTCTTTGTCTTGGCCAGTGGTATTACGGTGTTGCAGGTAGCCGCCAATCCTTACGTTACCATCCTTGGGAAAGCTGAGACCGCATCGAGTCGACTAACACTGACCCAGGCTTTTAATTCCATGGGAACGACCGTCGCACCGTTTTTTGGGGCATTATTGATTCTCGGTGTTGCGACGAGTGGGGCTGATACAAGCAGTATGAATGCGGGGGAGGTGGCAGCTTTGCACAACACTCAGGCTGCGGCCGTGCAATTACCCTACCTAGGTTTGGCGTTGGCATTTATAGCCATTGCTTTGGTGTTCTCAAAGCTGAATTTACCTGCTGTTACTGCCAGTGACGATGAAATTGAACGGTCAGATTCGGAATCCGTTTGGAGTCAGCGGCATTTAGTGTTGGGAGCGGTAGCGATTTTTGTTTATGTAGGTGCTGAGGTATCGATTGGCAGTTTTCTGGTTAATTTTTTAGGTGAAAAAAACATTGCTGGAATGGAAGAGGCAACCGCGGCTCAATATATTGCCTATTATTGGGGTGGTGCCATGGTTGGCCGTTTTATTGGTTCGGCCGTTATGCGTTATGTGTCGGCGGGGAAGGTGTTAGCGTTTAATGCCCTGATGGCCTGCATTTTGGTGGCGATGGCTATGTCATTGTCCGGCGCGATTGCGATGTGGGCAATCTTGTTGGTTGGTTTGTTTAATTCCATTATGTTTCCGACGATCTTCAGTCTGGCAGTGAGTCGGCTTGGTAATCTTACCAGTCAGGGTTCTGGGGTATTATGTTTGGCTATTGTTGGGGGCGCTATCCTGCCATTATTACAGGGTATGTTGGCCGATTTAATGGGTATCCAGCTCGCGTTCTTTTTGCCAATTTTGTGTTATCTCTATATCGCTTATTATGGTGTGCAGGGCTGTAAACCGCAGGGCTGATGTCTATGTGTAAGACTATAATAGCGCGACTACAGCAGCGCGACTGCAGAAGTGTGACT
>TARA_B110000902_G_scaffold180566_2_pt1 | contig 32970 bp, 36 predicted proteins | sample TARA_B110000902 | Tara Oceans TARA_B110000902 (sample SAMEA4398009) | marine metagenome | biome: Polar Biome; feature: [SRF] surface water layer (ENVO:00010504); material: water (ENVO:00002006), including particulate matter (ENVO:01000060) such as... | depth 5 m | reverse complement strand
AATCCTAATCAAAATGACTTGTGATTTCAGATGATAGCGTAGAGTCGGATTATTGAGGGTCTAGCAATACGCTAAATTCTTTATAGAGCTCACCTTCTGGCCAACGAAATTGCACGATGAAGCTTAGATAAGGCTCTTTTATAGCATCCGCCGTAGTGATCTTGACGAGATCTTCCCCCGTTAGATTGAACCTGACAGTAAGAGCGAGTGGAGGGGCGTCTGCGCCCATTTTCCGATATATTTCGGGCGGTGCAAGCTTAATAATTAAATTTTCCCCGTTAATACCGTCATGAGTTTTCAGCTCCAACTCTGCGTTTAGGGGCTCGCCCAAATGGGATAGTAACCTCAGTTCGCCCACTTCCAAAGCTGACAATTGCCCGGATAATAGTGCTATTGATGCAGCAATCGTAAAGGCGCGCAACCGGTAGCGTATTCTGGTCGTAATATTCATGTTGATAATCCTGAGTCGGAAACACAATATTTCAATTATAGTGTAAATAAAAAATAAGAGCGTTTTCTGTCGTTAAAATTTGAAATTGAATGAATTTTTTTTGTAACTGGCCTAGTTAACTTTTTATGGCGAGAAGATGATCTTTGTAGAACCTCGAATCGGCTTAATGAGTCGAAAGGGTTAGCAGTCATAATACTAGGCTGGGCAGTGAAAGCATAAATGTGGTGAGCCCCAATGACTTTTGATGTCAATCGCTTGCTGGTTCGTCGTGTTTGTAGCACACTCATTAGTAAACGCTGAGCACGGTGAGGAAGTAATGATGGGTGAGATTAAACGAGCGGTTCAACCAATTGAAATCAATTATATCTGTGATAACTGCCAGCATGGCATGATGAAAAAATCGGGAGAGATGAACGAAGACACGGGAGATATTCTGCATAGTTGTGTTATATGCGGCCATCAGCAAACCTTCCAATGGATTGAGTATCCTAGGATTGATTATGTGGGCGAAGGTGAAAAATTTTAGTCACGCCAGTGTTATCAACAGAAAATTTGGTTAAGTGTGCTGTCTGGCTAAATTTTAATGATGGTTTGTTGCGTTTTCAGGGTCGCAATAAGACCGCCTATAAAAAACCCCGGGCCAGCCGAGGTTTGAAGTTGCTGCTAAGGAAAGGCTTAGCAGCATGCCTAGAGATCTGAGGCGATTTATTTAGCGACTTTCCAAGTCTAGAAAATCTCGTTTCTGTGGGCCTGTATACAATTGGCGAGGACGCCCAATTTTGTAAGGGTTGCTAATCATCTCGTTCCAATGCGCAATCCAGCCAGGCGTGCGACCCAGGGCAAATATTACAGTAAACATACTGGTTGGTATGCCCATTGCCTTGAGGATGATGCCAGAGTAAAAGTCGACATTCGGGTAGAGTTTCTTCTCGATGAAGTACTCGTCTTCTAATGCTATTTGTTCCAAGCGTTTCGCAATGGCCAACATGGGATCGTTGTCCAGCCCGAGTTCGGCTAACACTTCATCAGCAGTTTTCTTCATAACTTTGGCGCGGGGGTCGAAGTTTTTGTAAACCCGATGACCGAAGCCCATCAGTCTAAAGGGATCATTTTTATCTTTGGCCTTGGCAACAAATTCGTCAATGCGTGACACATCACCAATCTCAGCAAGCATATCCAAAACGGCCTCATTGGCACCACCATGCGATGGCCCCCAAAGAGCAGCTATACCAGAGGAAATGCAGGCAAAAGGATTGGCGCCGGTAGAGCCTGCGAGCCGCACGGTAGACGTTGATGCATTTTGTTCATGATCAGCATGAAGGAGGAATATTTTATCCATTGCTTTGGCGAGAATAGGGCTGACCGGCTCGTCGTCACAAGGTGTGCTGAACATCATATGTAGGAAGTTTTCTGCATAGTCAAGATCATTACGTGGGTAGACAAAAGGCTGGCCAATAGAATATTTGTAAGCCATGGCCGCTAACGTTGGCATTTTAGCAATGAGGCGAATTGCAGAAATCTGGCGATGCTTCTCATTGGTGATATCGAGAGAGTCGTGATAAAAAGCTGATAATGCTCCCACAACACCGCACATGATTGCCATCGGGTGGGCATCGCGACGGAAGCCGCGAAAAAAGTTATTCATTTGGTCGTGAACCATTGTGTGGTTGGTAACATTCGCTACAAACGCCTTTTTCTCCTCTGCTGTTGGAAGTTCTCCGTTCCACAACAGCCAGCAGGTCTCGAGAAAATCAGAGTTCTCAGCCAGCTGATCAATAGGGTAGCCGCCGTGCAGTAATATGCCCTTGCCGCCATCGATGTAGGTGATTTTAGACTCGCAGGCTGCGGTAGAAACAAACCCAGGGTCATAGGTAAACATGCCTTGTGCGGTCAATGCACCCACATCAACGACGTCTGGGCCGATGGTTCCAGAATATATGGGTAGATCAATGGCGTCTTTGCCGTCTACGGCTAGAGTCGCTTTCTTGTCAGACATGTAAAACTCCTAACTAAATATAATATTCGTTTTGGGTGGCTGTATATGATTAGCTTTTATAACTGCTTGTATTGTATCCCAACATTCATTTTTATCGACATCAAGATGAATAGATCCATCGAGGCATCGTCACAATCTGGACAAGGTGTTCAGTGGTGTGATGCTGGGCCCCGCCGTGTCGTCGACAAACAGTTCAATGGGACGACAACTATAGGGTTTTGGTGGTCTTTGTCAATATTGATTTTTAGCGAGGCTGCAGTTGCTTGCTATAGAAGTATGTTCTATCCCTGCCGTTTTTACGTGGTTTTTTGATGGGCTCTACCCGTGAAGCTGAGGTTAGTTGCCAAGTCGTTGCTGCTAACCGTTAAATTAAACGTGCTTCGATTGTATTTCCAAGCTGATGTGCCTATAATTCGCGGCGAAATTCGGTGGCGCTAAGTCTGTTGATTTAATGGATTTTTTCACCGTTTGAATTCTGAACCTAAGATTTCCTAACCTTTAACTGCCCTCTTTCGATGTTGAATAATGGGCCCGACGAGTGTGATAAAACCGTGGCTGATAAACGACCTGTAAACCTAGATCTCGGTGCTATGAAATGGCCGTTACCCGCTATTACATCTATTACCCATAGGATTTCTGGTGTCATCCTAGTGGCAGGCACCGCTGTGCTGCTGTGGTTGCTGGATGAATCTTTGACCAGTGAAGAGGCTTTTAACACCCTTCGAGACGTTCTGACCAGTTCGCTAATTTTAAAGCTTATTGTCTGGGGTGTGATGTCGGCATTGATCTATCACAGCGTCGCCGGCGTAAAACATCTATGTATGGACCTTGGTTACGGAGAAAGTCTTGAAGGGGGCATAACAGCCGCCAAATTGGTAATAGCTATTGCGGCCGTGTTGATCGTTCTGGCAGGAGTAATGATATGGTAACTTCAGTAACTAATTTAGGTCGTAGTGGCCTGTCAGACTGGATGATACAGCGAATAACTGGTGTCATTTTGTTGGCCTATACGCTATTCATTGCGGCGGTATTGTTTATTGTTGCGCCAGAGTTTATTGAGTGGAAGGCTCTGTTCGGCCAGACTTGGGTGAAGGTGTTCAGTCTCGCAGCGGTATTATCGGTTGCAGCTCACGCATGGATAGGGCTGTGGTGCGTATCAACGGACTATCTCGTGCCGCACGTTTTAACGATCAAGCTGGGGCCTGCAGCAGGCGCTCAAGCAAACCTCCTGCGTTGGTGTTTTCAAGCTGCTAGCGCAATTGTTCTGTTTACGTATGTAGTCTGGGGCATCCAGATTCTTTGGAGTTAAGCAAGCATGACATCTATTAGAACTATTTCATTTGACGGCGTAATTGTTGGTGGCGGTGGGGCAGGTATGCGTGCCGCGTTACAGTTGTCCCAATCGGGTTATAAAACAGCGGTAATTACCAAAGTATTTCCGACCCGGTCTCACACGGTTTCAGCACAGGGTGGAATCACCTGCGCGATTGCATCTAACGACCCCAATGACGATTGGCGGTGGCATATGTACGACACCGTAAAAGGTTCTGATTACATCGGCGATCAAGACGCGGTTGAGTATATGTGTAGCGTTGGTCCAGAGGCTGTTTATGAGCTGGAGCACATGGGAATGCCTTTTTCCCGGACCGAGGAAGGGCGTATCTATCAACGTCCTTTTGGCGGCCAGTCAAAAAATTATGGTGAGGGCGGCCAAGCTGCGCGAACCTGTGCTGCTGCAGATCGTACCGGTCACGCGCTATTGCACACGCTCTATCAGGGCAACATGAAGAATGAGACGGTATTCTTCAACGAGTGGTACGCGACCGATTTAGTGAAAAACGAAGATGGTGACGTCACGGGTGTTATTGCAATTTGCATCGAGACCGGTGAAGTTGTTCATATCAAATCCAAGGCTACGGTGTTGGCGACTGGCGGTGCTGGTCGAATCTACGCGTCGACGACTAATGCGCACATTAACACCGGCGACGGTATCGGTATGGCATTGCGCGCAGGTGTGCCGGTGCAGGATATCGAAATGTGGCAGTTTCATCCGACCGGTATAGCGGGCGCAGGTACTCTGGTCACAGAGGGTTGTCGTGGTGAGGGTGGATATCTAATTAATAAGGACGGCGAGCGTTTCATGGAACGCTATGCTCCCAATGCGAAAGATTTAGCAGGGCGCGATGTTGTTGCTCGATCTATGACACTAGAAATATTAGAGGGTCGAGGCTGTGGTCCCGACGGCGACCACGTCTTCCTAAAGCTCGACCACCTAGGAGAAGAAGTGCTCGAGAGTCGCTTGCCGGGTGTTTGTGAGCTTTCTCGTACATTTGCGCATGCGGATCCGGTTAAAGAACCGATTCCAGTGGTACCGACTTGTCACTACATGATGGGCGGTATTCCTACAAACGTTGATGGTCAGGCACTGACTATTGATGCCGACGGTAATGATCAGGTCATTCCCGGTCTCTATGCCTGCGGTGAAGTGGCCTGCGTATCGGTGCATGGTGCCAATCGCCTCGGTGGTAATTCGCTGCTTGATTTAGTGGTATTTGGTCGCGCATCTGGACTGCATATTGAGAAGTCGCTGCGCGAAGGCATCAGCATGAAGGACGCTACCGATGCTGAAATCGAAAAAGTTGCTTCGCGACTGGACACGCTGAACAGCACCAGTGGCGGTGAAAGCGTTGCCGTTTTGCGTAAGGAATTACAATCAATTATGCAGAATTATTTCGGCGTATTTCGTCGCGGTGATTTTATGCAGGACGGTATCAAGATGCTGGCTGAGCTTCGCCCTCGGATTGAAAACGCCCGTCTCGAAGACAAGAGCAGCGTTTATAACACCGCTCGTATTGAAGTGCTGGAACTGCACAATTTGTTTGAAGTCGCTGAGGCGACAGCAATCGCAGCTGAAGAGCGTAAGGAAAGCCGCGGTGCCCATGCACGTGAAGATTTTGAAACTCGTGACGATGAGAATTGGCTCTGCCACTCGATTTACTTCCCTGGCGACAAAAGCGTTGGTAAGCGTTCGGTGAATTTCTCTCCGAAAACTGTCGATACCTTTGAACCCATGGCGCGTAGCTACTAAGAGGAAGGGGATAAAGAATAATGTTGAATGTAAGTATCTATCGTTACAACCCTGAGACCGATTCTGAGCCTTATATGCAGGATGTAGAAGTCGACACCGGGGGCAAAGATTTGATGGTGTTGGATGTATTGGAACTGATGAAAGCAGCTGACACATCGACGGTCTATCGTCGGTCCTGTCGAGAAGGCGTATGTGGTTCCGATGGCATGAATATCAATGGTAAGAATGGTTTGGCCTGTATTACGCCTTTATCTGAAACTCTCGACGGTGGTAATAAATTGGTGCTACGGCCGTTGCCTGGACTGCCTGTTGTTCGCGATTTGGTCGTCGATATGGGGTTGTTTTATAAGCAGTATGAAAAGGTGACGCCATTTCTAATAAACAATACGCCGGCGCCGGCTATCGAGCGTTTGCAGTCTCCTGAAGAGAGAGAGAAGCTGGATGGATTGTACGAGTGCATTTTATGCGCTTGCTGTTCCACTGCTTGCCCATCTTTTTGGTGGAATCCGGATCGTTTTATTGGTCCGTCCGGTTTATTGCAGGCCTATCGTTTTCTGGCGGACAGTCGCGATACGGGTACTGATAAACGGCTTGCTGATCTGGATGATCCGTTTAGCGTGTTTCGTTGTCATGGCATCCAAAACTGCGTCAGCGTCTGCCCTAAAGGCTTGAATCCGACAAAAGCGATTGGTCATATTCGTAATATGTTGCTGACCAGCGCAACGTAAATCGTATTGATATTTTGTGAATCAGAGCAAAAATTTGCCAAAAGCTAAGTTTTTGTGACTGGAATCCAGCGTAAGTGTCAGATTCGTCTACACTTATCCTGAATTTCGGGTGTTGTGTACTGACGTCGTCCTTGGAGTCACTCTAATGACGGTATATTTCGTTAAACGATTTAGCGTCTGTTGTGCACAGTACCTGGGTATGGCACTGGCGCTTACCGGTGTTTTTTTTACGCTATATCCAACAAGGAAAAGTCTGCTCGCTACCTCGAGCTGCACAGTAAATGGTTACAATGCACTCTCAAAGCCCCGTTAACGGCTGAGTAAAGTGTGTATATAGATTCACCCGCAGCAACCGTCCGCAGGACGTCTGGGTGGCAAATACACAGGCATTAACTAGTACTGGTTTTCTTGTTACGGAGGTTAAAACTATGCAAGAAAGCTCTATGGAGTTACTGTGGGGTAGCTCTCATATTTCGGGTGGCAACGCTGCCTACGTAGAAGAATTATACGAAGTTTACCTTCAAGATCCTAATGATGTGCCTGAAGAGTGGCGCACCTACTTCGAAAAGCTGCCGCAAGTTAATGGTAGCGGTCATCAAGATGTCCCTCACTCGGCAGTTCGTGAACATTTTGCCAAGATAGCAAAAGTCAGGACTAAGCCACTGTCGGTTCAAAACGATTTGGGCGTCAGTGAACATGAGCGCAAGCAGGTTCGTGTTATTCAGCTGATCGGTGCCTTCCGCCAGCGCGGCCATCAGCGGGCGGATCTCGATCCTCTAAAATTGCATATTCGGCCACCGGTCCCCGACCTCGATCTTCATTACCACAAGCTCTCTGGTGCAGACTTTGACACGCTGTTTCAGACAGGCAGTTTATTTATCGGCAAAGACCGAGTCACCTTGCGGGAGATTGTCGATACACTGGAGCAAACCTATAGCGCCTCAATAGGTGCAGAATTTATGCACATTGTCGCGACTGAAGAGCGACAGTGGATTCAGCAACGCTTGGAAAGTGTGCGATCAAAGCCTGTTTACGGTGATGATGTAAAGAAACACTTACTAGAGCGTCTCACAGCTGCCGAGGGCCTCGGTAAAGTATTGGCATCCAAATATCCTGGGGTTAAGCGTTTCGGTCTGGAGGGGGGTGAGAGTTTGATTCCAATGATGGATTCGATGATCCAGCGCATTGGTTCCTATGAGGCGAAAGAAATAGTTATCAGCATGGCCCACCGTGGCCGACTCAATGTGCTCGTTAACGTGTTGGGCAAGAATCCGGCAGAGTTGTTTGCGGAATTTGAGGGGCGTGCTGAATATCATGGCTCAGCGGATGTTAAATATCACCAGGGGTTTTCCTCTACGGTTGAAACACCGGGTGGCGAAGTCCATTTAGCGCTGGCTTTTAATCCGTCTCACTTGGAAATCGGTGCACCTGTCGTTGAAGGCTCGGTGAGAGCTCGGCAAGATCGGCGTAAAGACTCTGACGGCAAGAGAGTGGTGCCTATTATACTACATGGTGATGCAGCCTTTGCCGGTCAAGGCGTAGTGATGGAAACATTCCAAATGTCGCAAACTCGGGCCTATAAGACCGGAGGTACTATCCATGTTGTGATTAACAATCAGGTGGGTTTTACCACCAGCGAGCGAGAGGATGCACGTTCCACGGAGTACTGTACTGACGTTGCGAAAATGGTTCAGGCACCAATATTTCACGTCAACGGGGATGACCCCGAGGCTGTACTCTTGGTCAGTCAGATGGCTGTCGATTATCGCCAGCAATTCAATAAAGACGTTGTCATCGATTTGATTTGTTACCGACGCCGAGGGCACAATGAGGCGGACGAACCTTTTGGTACCCAGCCATTGATGTATCAGAAAATTAAAGTCCAACGAACCACGCGAGATTTGTACGCTGACAAGCTTATCGCCGAAGGTGTGGTGAATAAAGCTGATGACGATGAGCTGATAGAAAGTTATAGAAGCGCTCTGGAGAGCGGGGAACATGTCGCTAAAAGTTTAGTTCACGAGCCGAATGAGAAACTGTTTGTCGATTGGTCTCCCTATCTTGGCCATGATTGGGATTGTTCCTGCGATACTAGTATTGACCTTAAAAAAATGCAGGAACTAGCGGCGAAGACTAATGAAGTTCCGGAAGGGTTTCCAATTCAGCGGCAAGTGGCAAAGATTTACGAAGATCGGCATAAAATGACAGCGGGTGCTACGCCAATCAATTGGGGTTATGCGGAAACTTTGGCCTATGCAAGCCTGCTTGATGCCGGGTATCCAATACGTCTTACTGGTCAAGACGTGGGCCGTGGTACGTTTTCTCATCGTCACGCGGTGTTGCATAATCAGAGCGATGGCAGTGTCCATGTGCCATTACAAAACATGTCTGAAGACCAACCGGTTTTTACCATCCACGACTCGCTGTTGTCAGAAGAAGCTGTTTTGGCATTTGAATATGGGTATTCGACCACATTACCGAACGTGCTGGTTGTGTGGGAGGCGCAGTTCGGCGATTTTGCCAATGGAGCGCAAGTCGTTATTGACCAATTTATTGCTAGTGGCGAGCATAAATGGCAGCGTTTGTGTGGTTTGACAATGTTACTACCTCATGGCTATGAAGGTCAGGGGCCTGAACATTCGTCCGCTAGGCTCGAGCGATATTTACAATTATGTGCGGAACACAATATGCAAGTATGTGTGCCGACAACTCCGGCGCAAGTGTTTCATATGTTGCGACGGCAGGCGCTTCGACCTTTGCGTAAGCCGTTAATTGTTATGTCTCCGAAGAGTTTGTTACGTCATAAAGAAGCAATTTCAACCCTTGAGGAATTGGCGGATAACCAATTTCACAATGTGCTGGGAGAGACTGATGATCTAGATCCCGAAAAGATAACGCGAGTTGTGCTATGCAGTGGGAAAGTTTATTACGATCTTCGTGAGCGTCGCCGTGATCGAGAAATGTCCCATGTGGCGATTGTTCGATTGGAGCAGTTATACCCGTTTCCCGAAACGGAACTGCAAGAGACTCTGGCGGCATATAATGGAATAACGGAAGTAGTCTGGTGTCAGGAAGAACCGATGAATCAGGGAGCCTGGTATGCCAGTCAGCATCACATGCGACGGGTAATTAATAGACATAACCCAGTGCTTTACCTCGACTACGCGGGGCGTGATGCCTCGGCATCTCCTGCAGCCGGTTACATGGCGCTGCATGTTGCGCAACAACAACAAGTGATTGCTAGTGCATTGGGCTTTAGCGACGGCGAATAACAACTGGATAAGTTGAATCGTTAAACGATTTGAGTTTAGTTAAAGGACATATCATGACTACCGACATTAAAGCACCAATATTTCCGGAATCTGTAGCCGATGGAACTATTGCAACATGGCATAAACAGCCGGGCGAGGCGGTTTCGCGCGATGAGCTGATTGTCGATATCGAAACGGATAAAGTTGTACTGGAGATCGTCGCGCCGTCAGATGGAACGATTAGCGAGATTGTAAGAGGAGAAGGAGAGACGGTTCTTAGTGATGAGCTAATTGGACGATTTGAAGCTGGCGCGATAGCGGCAACTGCTGTCGCTGATGCTTCTCCTGCGGTTGTTGAAGCGGTTGCCGCCATTGGCGATATTAAAATAAGCCCTGCGGCGAGAAAGCTAATCGACGAAAACAAACTGATTGCCGATAATATTAAAGCATCTGGAAAGGGCGGGTTAATTACTAAAGAGGATGTTGTGAGTCATATTAGCAACGTCCCTGTCGAGGTGCCTTCCGCTCCGGCGGCCGAAGCCGTGGCTATTGTGGAAGTCGACGCTGGCGAAAGAATCGAGAAGCGAGTCCCGATGACACGCTTGCGGAAAAGGATAGCAGAGCGTTTGTTGGAAGCAACGCAATCAACAGCGATGTTAACGACGTTTAACGAAGTTGATATGGGGCCGATCATGGAGCTTCGCAAGCAATACAAAGACTTGTTTGAGAAAACTCATAATGGTGTGCGTCTGGGCTTTATGGGCTTTTTTGTTAAGGCTGCTTGTGAGGCATTAAAGCGTTTTCCTGCCGTAAATGCATCGCTCGATGGAAGCGACGTTGTCTATCATGGCTACCAAGATATAGGTGTGGCAGTTTCGTCAGACAAGGGGCTTGTTGTGCCCGTGTTGCGAGATGCCGACACTATGGGATTGGCGACGGTAGAAGATACTATCCGCGATTATGGAACACGGGCGCGAGCAGGTAAGTTAACACTAGAAGAAATGCAAGGCGGCACATTTACCATCACGAACGGGGGTGTCTTTGGTTCTTTGCTATCAACGCCGATACTGAATCCGCCGCAGACCGCAATTTTGGGTATGCATAAGATACAGGAGCGTCCGATGGCGGTTAACGGCGAAGTCAAAATATTGCCCATGATGTACTTGGCGCTATCCTACGATCATCGCTTGATTGATGGCAAAGAGGCCGTGCAGTTTTTAGTCACGATTAAAGATCTGCTGGAAGATCCGGCTCGCATCTTATTGGAAATCTAAATTCGTTTTACTGCTAAATTTTTTGCAGTATTTCCCGGGGTGGTGCTGTTGTGTCAATATACAGCTCACTCCAACGATTGTTATTAATAGTTAGGAAAATACCATGTCAAAATTCGACGTTGTCGTCATTGGTTCCGGCCCTGCCGGTTATGTTGCCGCGATAAGGGCGACGCAGTTGGGTTTAACCGTTGCTTGTCTGGAAAAAGAAATCAATAAAATGGGTAAACCCAATTATGGTGGTACCTGTTTAAATGTCGGCTGTATTCCTTCAAAAGCGCTGCTGGATAGCTCACACAAATATGTTGAAGCGATAGAAAACTTTGGTGTTCACGGCATTACGGCAAAAGAGTTGTCGATAGACATTCCGCAAATGATAGCGCGTAAAGACAGTATTGTTGATCAGCTAACCGGTGGCGTGGGGCAGTTATTCAAGGCCAACGGGGTTACTGCTATTGAAGGTTCGGGCAGAGTTCTTGCCGGGAAACAAGTAGAAGTCACTAAGCGCGACGGCAGTGTTGAAATACTCGATGCGGGTAACATTATTATTGCTGCTGGATCTGTACCTATAACAATTCCTCCGACGCCTATCGACGATGATGTCATTGTTGATTCAACGGGGGCGCTTGAATTTCTCGAGGTGCCCAAGCGTGTCGGCGTCATTGGCGCTGGTGTAATTGGCTTAGAGCTGGGAAGCGTATGGGGACGGTTGGGGGCTAAGGTTGTTGTGCTGGAGGCACTCGAAGACTTTTTACCCGCTATAGATCAACAGATCGCTAAGGAAGCGAAGAAATTGTTCGTTAAGAAGCAGGGTTTGGACATCCGCTTAGGGGCAAGAGTGACGGCCTCGGAGGTGAAAGACGGGCAGGTGACGGTTACTTATATCGATAAGGATGGCGAAAAGCAGGAAGTGTTCGACAAGTTGATTGTTGCCGTCGGTAGACGTCCACAAAGTCAAAACTTACTCGCTGGTGATTGTAATGTAACGATGGATGAACGCGGTTTCATTTCTGTGAATGACTACTGTGAAACCGAAGCTCCCGGAATCTACGCTGTTGGAGATATTGTTCGTGGTCCGATGTTAGCCCATAAAGGTTCTGAAGAAGGGGTTATGGTCGCAGAGAGGATCGCCGGTCAAAAAGCGGCAATGAATTACGATTGTATTCCCAATGTTATCTATACACACCCCGAAATTGCAGCCGTGGGTCAAACTGAGGAGCAGCTGAAGGCAGATGGTATTGAGTACAAAGTCGGCGTATTTCCCTTTGCCGCTAGCGGCAGGGCTCTGGCTGCGAATGACACCGCAGGGATGGTGAAGATGATTGCACATGCCGAAACAGACCGTATTTTGGGCTGTCATATTATTGGGCCAAGTGCTGCAGATCTGGTGCAACAAATCGTGATTGCAATGGAATTTGGATCCAGTGCTGAAGATATCGCTCTGACCGTATTTAGTCATCCTGCCTTATCTGAGGCTGTTCACGAGGCCGCACTGGCGGTTGATGGACATGCCATCCATATCGCAAATAAACGTAAACGCAAGTAATTTACAGTATCTGGTGCCATGTGGCGGGTATCAGAGGCTTAAAACCCCCGAGTTTTAATCGAATCCTGCAATTATATTTGCGATCGAGCGAGAAATTCGGGAGAATGCGCCACCGAAATCCAACTGACCAAGACGGTAGACCATCATGAACCTTCACGAGTATCAAGGTAAACAATTGTTTGCTGAATACGGGTTACCCGTGTCGAAAGGCTACGCCTGCGACACTCCCGAAGAAGCAGCGCAGGCTGCCGATAAAATTGGCGGCAATAAATGGGTTGTTAAAGCACAAGTGCATGCCGGTGGCCGAGGCAAGGCTGGTGGTGTAAAACTGGTAGACAGCAAAGAAGAAATCAAAAGTTTTGCCCAAAATTGGTTGGGTAAAAACCTGGTGACTTACCAAACGGATGAAAACGGTCAGCCGGTTTCGAAAATTTTGGTTGAAGCTTGCACTGACATAGATCAAGAGTTATATCTCGGCGCGGTTGTAGACCGTTCATCCCGTCGTATTGTTTTCATGGCATCCACCGAAGGTGGTGTAGAAATTGAGAAAGTTGCTGACGAAACACCAGAGAAAATCCTCCGGGCAGAGATTGACCCCTTGGTCGGAGCGCAGCCCTATCAGGGTCGTGAGCTAGCGTTTAAGCTTGGGCTCAAAGGCATACAAATTAAGCAGTTCGTCAACATTTTCCTTGGATTGGCAAAATTGTTTCAGGACAAAGACTTGGCGTTAATAGAAGTTAATCCGTTAGTGATTACCGATGAAGGTAATTTGCATTGCCTAGATGCCAAGCTGGGTGTCGATAGTAACGCTATGTACCGGCAACCAGCGTTGAAGGAAATGCATGATCCTTCACAGGAAGATGCGCGCGAAGCACAAGCTGCCCAATGGGAGCTGAATTATGTAGCGTTGGACGGCAATATCGGCTGTATGGTTAACGGCGCTGGTCTGGCGATGGGAACCATGGATATTGTTAAGTTACATGGCGGTTCACCGGCCAATTTCCTCGATGTTGGCGGCGGTGCGACAAAAGAGCGTGTATCTGAAGCGTTCAAGATTATTTTATCAGACGACACAGTCAAAGCGGTTTTGGTGAATATCTTCGGTGGTATCGTTCGTTGCGATCTCATTGCCGAAGGTATTATCGGTGCAGTAGAAGAAGTTGGTGTTGAAGTTCCAGTGGTAGTTCGTCTCGAGGGGAACAATGCTGAGCTTGGATCAAAACTACTCGCTGAAAGCGGCTTGAACATTATTGCAGCTAACAGCTTAAAAGAAGCTGCCGATGCAGTGGTTAAAGCAGCGGAGGGCAAATAATGAGTATTCTAATTGATAAAAACACGAAGGTAATCTGTCAGGGTTTTACCGGTTCCCAAGGTACCTTTCACTCTGAACAAGCTATTGCCTACGGTACGAAGATGGTTGGAGGTGTTACTCCGGGTAAAGGTGGTCAGGAACATTTAGGACTGCCGGTATTTAACACTGTCAGTGAAGCTGTAGAAGCTACCGGTGCCGATGCATCAGTGATTTATGTTCCAGCTCCATTTTGTAAAGATTCAATTCTTGAGGCGGCAAACAGTGGTATTAAACTGATAGTTTGTATTACTGAGGGTATTCCAACGCTGGATATGCTCGACTGCAAGGTTCGCTGTGATCAATTGGGTGTGCGCTTGATTGGGCCTAACTGTCCTGGTGTCATTACACCAGGAGAATGCAAGATTGGCATTATGCCGGGCCATATTCACCTTCCCGGGCGAGTTGGTATTGTGTCGCGTTCAGGTACCTTAACTTATGAGGCGGTAAAACAGACGACTGACGCCGGCTTTGGGCAGTCAACCTGTGTGGGTATTGGTGGCGATCCTATACCGGGTTCCAATTTTATCGATATTTTGGAGATGTTCCAGAATGATCCCGCGACAGAAGCGATTGTGATGATCGGTGAGATTGGTGGAACTGCAGAAGAAGAAGCTGCAGCCTACATAAAAGCTAATGTGACTAAGCCTGTTGTATCCTATATAGCCGGTGTCACTGCGCCTGCGGGTAAGCGTATGGGCCATGCGGGTGCTATCATCTCTGGCGGTAAAGGTACTGCCGATGAAAAGTTTGCAGCACTGCAGGATGCGGGTGTTAAAACCGTGCGTAGCTTGGCTGAAATCGGTGATGCACTGGCAGAACTGACAGGCTGGAAATAAGATAGTTTTTAGTGGGTATCTGCGCAACAGCAAGGGGTAAATAGACACAAAGCTACTGGCTTATACTCCGATTGTGTAAAATCCACCATTAATAATGACAAGGCCCTTATCTAGACGTAAAAGTTGAGATAAGGGCCTTTTTTATTGCCGGAAAAATGTCGGTTAGTGTTTATTGTGCACCTCACTCCGATGACTGAAGCAGCGTCCGCCACTCCAAGGTCTTGTGCGTTCATAGGCCCTCTGCGAATTGACTGTGCCTTCAAATGCTTGCTAGCTCCGAAGACTGGCTGAACACAGAAATTGAAAAATAAGCGTATTCCCTTTGTCTTAGAGCTACCCTTGAAATTGTTACTACACGCCCCCATATCGGCTATGTCTCGAGAGTGATAATACCAATACAAGCAGTGATTACTCTCATATATTGAACATCAGATGGCAGGAGATCATAAGTAATGACGACAGCAACGAATAAAGAAACGCTAGGCTTCCAGACTGAAGCAAAGCAATTACTGCAGTTAATGATTCACTCTCTTTATAGTAATAAAGAAATATTCTTGCGAGAGCTGATATCTAATGCCTCCGATGCCGCGGACAAGTTGCGCTTCGAAGCCTTGGCTGACGGTACGTTATATGAAAATGATCCTGAGTTGAAGATAACCATTACGTTCGATCAAGAAGCCAAGACACTTAGTATCTCGGACAACGGTATTGGGATGTCGAAGGACGATGTTATTTCGCATTTGGGAACGATAGCCAAATCGGGAACTGCCGAGTTCTTGGGCCGCTTAAGTGGCGACGAGAAGAAAGACTCACAGTTGATTGGTCAATTCGGAGTCGGCTTCTACTCCGCCTTTATTGTTGCCGACAGAGTAGAGGTGCTGACTCGTCGCGCCGGGCTGGAGCCCTCAGAAGGTATTCATTGGGAGTCTGAAGGAGAGGCTGATTTTAGTGTTGAGAGTATAGAGAAAGCAGACCGCGGAACAACTGTGATCCTTCACTTAAGAGAAGACAGCGCTGATTTTGCGGACAACTGGCGTATTCGGTCGGTTGTTAAGAAGTATTCGGATCACATTGCCATACCGGTATTAATGGAAAAGCAAGCAACACCGGACTACGACGACGAAGGCAAAGAAAAGCCCGTTGAGGAAAATACGACGCCTGAGTTTGAAGCTGTCAACGATGCGACGGCATTGTGGACGCGGTCGAGAAGTGAAGTTACCGATGAAGAATACATAGAATTTTATAAGCATGTTTCCCATGACTTCGAAGACCCTCTGAGCTGGACTCACAACAAGGTAGAAGGCAAGCTGGAATACAATAGTTTGTTGTATGTGCCGAAGAAAGCACCGTTTGATATGTGGAATCGAGAGGCAAATCGCGGACTTAAGCTTTATGTTCAACGCACCTTTATCATGGATGATGCGGAGCAGTTTTTGCCATTATATCTGCGTTTTATTAAGGGTGTGATTGATTCGAATGATCTGTCTTTGAATGTCTCGCGAGAGATTCTTCAGCAAGATCCTGCTGTGGATTCAATGAAAAGTGCGGTGACTAAAAGAGTATTAGATACGCTGTCAAAAATCGCGAAAAATGATGGCGAAAAGTATCAGCTATTTTGGGACCAATTTGGGCAGGTTTTAAAAGAAGGGCCGGCAGAGGACTTTTCTAATAAGGAAAAGATCGCCAAATTGCTGCGATTTGCTTCAACCCATACAAACTCGGATGTTCAAAGCAATTCTTTGGAAGATTATGTTGGTCGAATGAAAGAAGGGCAGGATAAAATTTATTATGTTGCTGCTGAAAACTTCACTACCGGAAGTAATAGTCCCCATCTGGAAGTTTTCCGTAAGAAAGATATAGAAGTTCTGGTTTTTTATGATCGAATTGACGAGTGGTTGATGGGTCATATGATGGACTTCGACGGTAAGCAATTTCAGGATGTCGGCAAAGGCGAATTAAACCTGGGTGATTTGGAAGGTGAGGACGATAAAAAAGAGAAAGAAAAACTCGAAACGGAAAACAAAGATCTTATTGAACGGGTAAAAAAGGTTTTGGGAGAAAAAATTGATTCTGTTCGAGTAACCAATCGGCTAACAGATTCACCCGCTTGTTTAGTGGTTGGTGAAGATGACATGGGCGCTCAGATGCGACGTATTATGGAGCAGGCTGGGCAGGCAATGCCTGAGAGTAAGCCTATTCTCGAGTTGAACCCGGAGCACTCATTGGTGAAAAAATTGGATCAGGAGAGCGACGAGGACCGTTTTACTGATTTAGTCGATATTTTGTTTGACCAGTCGACATTAGCAGAAGGTGGTCAACTGGACGACCCCGCGGCCTATGTTCATCGGTTGAACAAGTTGATACTTGATTTGAGTAAATAATCGATCGTTGGCGATTGTTGGACTAAAGTGTCATTGTTATGTGTAATCTAGATGCTGGGGTGCCCTCTGTTGAGGCCTCCTTATACTTGTGACAGTGGCACGGAAGATCAAATATGAAGGCTGATATGTAGTGACTCAATATCATCAGATTACCGTGCTTGGTGGAGGCAGTTTTGGGACTACTATTGCCAACATTATGGCGGACAACGGCCATCAGGTGTGTTTGTGGTTGCGCAATCAAGCTCGGGCTGATGAAATTAATTGTGACCATGTAAATAGCGCCTATTTACCTGACTATCACCTCAATCATGCTCTCAAAGCTAATACTGACCTGAAAGCTGCGGTCACCGGCTGCGACATTATTTTTATGGCGGTCCCCAGTAAATCCTCCAGAGCGGTTGCTGCTGAAGTGTCGGCGTATCTTGCAGATAATGTCATTGTGGTAAGCACGACAAAAGGAATAGAGCACGATAGTTTTAAAATGATGAGCGAGGTCTTGGCAGAAGAAATTCCCGGCGCAAGAATAGGCGTTCTTAGCGGACCGAATCTGGCCAGTGAGATTGCTGCCAAACAGCTCACTGCGACTGTCATCGCCAGCTGTGATGAAGATCTAAACACAACGATACAAGCCTTATTACATTCCGGAACTTTTCGTGTTTATGCCAGTGCTGATGTATTGGGTGTAGAGCTTGGCGGTGCGTTAAAAAATGTTTACGCGATAATGGCAGGTATGGCTGCAGCGATGGGTATCGGACAAAATACCATCAGTATGTTGATGACGCGAAGTTTGGCGGAGATGAGTCGCTTTGCGGTTCAGAAAGGTGCTGACCCGATGACTTTTTTAGGCCTGTCAGGCGTTGGAGATCTTATCGCTACCTGCATGTCTCCTCTCAGCAGAAATTATCGGGTCGGTTTTGAGCTGGGTAACGGCAGAGAGTTAGAAGATATTATCGCTGATCTTGGTCAGGTTGCAGAGGGCGTCAATACGCTACAGACACTAAAGCGACAAGCTGACGAACTGGGTGTATACATGCCTCTGGTCAATGGCCTCTATGACATCATTTACACCCCTAAGACGATCACGGAGGTTATTGGTAGCCTGATGTTCGCAGAGCAAAGTAGGGATGTTGAATTTACGATTAAATAAACGGAGCTGTAATGAAAGTTGTTGTTATACGTCATGGTGAGGCGGAAACGAATGCCGTTAGTGACCAGGCTCGGAATTTAACCGACTACGGTCGCGCTCAGGCAGGTTTAGCCGGTGAATGCCTTCGACGTTGGTCGATAGAGTTCGACCAAGTATGGGTGAGTCCGTATTTGCGAACAATACAAACAGCGGATGCAGTGTTGCAATCATTTCAAGGCACGTCCATTCACCGAGAAGAAACGTCCCTTTTGACACCGGATGCACCCGCAGAGAAAGTTGCCGAACGGATCGCGGAAATACGCGATTGTAACTTATTAATTGTAAGTCATCAGCCTTTGGTGAGCGGGTTGGTAGGTATTTTCGAATCTGCAGACCCCAGAAAGGGGCCGCCAATGTCTCCTGCCAGTATGGTTTTGCTCACGGCAGAGACAATTTTGGCGGGTTGTTGTCGATTAGAGTGGACGAAACACGCGCCCTACGAACATCAGTCTTAGCGGACGTTTACTAGCGATAAAAATTCAGCTCTAGTTTTGTCGTTGTCGCGAAAGCAACCCAGTAACGACGATGTGCGCATTACAGAATTTTGTTTCTGAACGCCTCGCATCATCATACACATATGTTTGGCTTCAATAATAACCCCTACACCTGCCGCCCCGGTAATATCCATAACAGACCTGGCGATTTGGGTGGTCAAGCTCTCCTGAATTTGCAAACGACGCGCATACATGTCGACAATTCTGGCGACTTTTGAGAGCCCCAAAACTTTACCACCCGGTATATAGGCCACATGGCACTTGCCGATAAAGGGCAGTACGTGATGTTCGCACATCGAGTAAAGCTCAATATCGGATACCAGAACCATTTCACTCGCATCGGAATCAAAGAGTGCGCCATTGACGATGTCTTCAACAGTCTGGCTATAGCCGTGAGTCAGGAACTTCATCGCCTTGGCGGCGCGCTTTGGCGTATCGAGAAGCCCGTCTCGGCTCAGATCTTCACCAATACCGTCGATAATAGTGGCATAGGCTGACTCCATAGACTCGATATTATCGTCAGGTACATTGTCTTCTTTGTTTGTAGTAATAGGTTGTCCCACATTGGCTCCGGTTTAGGTTGAAGAGAGGGTATGGCCAGTTCGTGGATAATACCAGATCGCTGGGTTTAAAAGAAAGTACGATGCTAGTATTAAATTGGATCAAAGAACAGGTAGTATGTTTGTTTTTGACCTATTCACTGTGATGCACAACGATTACGTCGACCCTCCGTCTGGGCGCTGCGTCTCGAGTATCAACGTCTTCAACTAACGACTTACACGGATACCCTATGGACGCCAATACTCCAACACATCAACAATTGACAACACTGAGGGACTATATTCGATGGGCAGTATCACGATTTCATCAAGAAAATATTTATTTTGGTCACGGTACCGATAATGCACTGGACGAATCGGTGGCACTGGTGCTGTACAGTGTTGGTATACCTCCGGGCAGTGAAAATGATTTACTAGACGCTAAACTGACCCTATCGGAAAGAATTGCGCTATTGGCGCTAATTGAAAGGCGGGTCCAAGAGCGAATTCCCCTGCCTTATCTCACGGGTGAGGCTTGGTTCGCTGGTTTACTGTTCAAGGTAGATAATCGGGTTCTTATCCCTCGTTCACCGATTGCTGAGCTGATCGAGGTAGGTTTTGAGCCCTGGCTTCAACATCAAGAAGTCTTTGAGATCCTTGATTTGTGCAGTGGAGGGGGTTGTATTGGTATTGCCTGCGCCCATTATTTCGAAGAGGCGCGGGTGAGCCTGGTAGATCTGTCGGCGCCTGCTCTTCAGGTTGCTGTTGAGAATATACAGCGCTTTGAGTTGCCGCACCGCGTATCTGTTATCCAGTCGGATCTTTTCACGGGTTTGATGGGGCGGACATACCAATTAATTGTTGCTAACCCTCCCTATGTGGATGGGATAGATCTCCAAACAATGCCGCCAGAATATCACCATGAGCCACAGTTGGCGCTGGGTTCCGGTGATGACGGACTCGACATAACGCGGCGGATTTTGCAGCAATCTGCTGATTATCTGACCGAAGAAGGTGTATTGGTCGTCGAGGTGGGTAATAGTGGTGTTGCCTTAGAGCAGGCTTTTGCGGAGGTTCCTTTTACTTGGATCGAATTTGAGCGAGGAGGTCATGGTGTCTTCGTCTTTACTAGGGCGGAACTGGTGCAATATCACTCACACTTTGCTCTGACGAAGCCGCCGGAATAACGTATAATTGGGCAAAGCGCGCAGGTTGAGATGCTGTTATTAATGTTGTCGAGTGGACCGACGGGTAATTGACCTGATCATCCACATCGGCTCTTTTATTCAGGAATGTTAGATGTCAGGAAATACCATAGGAAAACTCTTCACGGTTACCAGCTTTGGCGAAAGCCATGGTAAGGCGTTGGGTTGTGTCGTTGATGGCTGTCCCCCTGGTCTGGAAATAGATGAGCAGGATTTACAAATTGATCTTGACCGCCGTAAACCAGGGACGTCCCGGTTTACAACACAGCGTCGGGAAAGTGACGAAATAAAAATCTTATCGGGAGTCTTTGAGGGCAGAACTACGGGTACCTCAATTGGTCTATTGATAGAAAATACCGATCAACGTTCTAAAGATTATTCAAAAATTAAAGATCGCTTTCGTCCCATGCATGCTGATTATACGTATGCACAAAAATACGGTGAGCGTGATTATCGAGGTGGTGGCCGGTCTTCCGCACGAGAGACAGCAATGCGTGTGGCGGCAGGTGCGATTGCGAAGAAGTATCTGCGCCAGCAAGGGATAACTGTGCGTGGTTATTTGTCCCAGCTTGGTCCCATCGAGATTGAAACTGTTGACTGGGATGTGGTGGAAACCAATCCGTTCTTTTCCCCTGACAGTAGCAAAATAAGTGAAATGGAAGATTACATGAATCGGCTGCGCAAAAGCGGTGACTCGGTCGGCGCAAAAATTACTGTCGTCGCCACTGGTGTTATGCCGGGTTTGGGCGAACCTGTGTTTGACCGACTTGATGCCGACATTGCCCATGCGATGATGGGCATTAATGCGGTCAAAGGTGTTGAAATAGGCGCCGGTTTTGATTGCGTTCATCAGAAAGGCAGTGATCATCGCGATGAATTAACACCAAAGGGATTCAAGTCGAACAATGCGGGAGGTGTATTGGGAGGCATTTCCAGCGGCCAGGACGTCGTCGCTCACCTAGCGTTAAAACCCACGTCAAGTATCCTTATTCCCGGGGAAACAGTTGACGTCGATGGCAATGCCACCGATGTTATTACTACGGGTCGCCACGATCCCTGTGTAGGCATTCGGGCGACACCAATTGCCGAGGCCATGATGGCTTTAGTGCTGATGGACCATCTACTTCGCCATCGTGGCCAAAACGCTGACGTACGCAGTCCGACACCGGTAATTCCCGCAAGTAATCAATAAAGAACTGGTAACGGACAAACGATATTTATGAATGATCTCACTCACATCAATGAAGCCGGTCAGGCTGAAATGGTCGATGTTACTGATAAAGCGGTAACTCACCGTGTAGCAACGGCTGAAGCGACAGTCACCATGAAGCCTGAGACCTTGAAATTAATAATTGAAGGAGGCCATAAAAAAGGCGACGTTTTTGGTGTCGCTCGTCTTGCTGGAGTGCAAGCTGCAAAGAAATGCGCAGAGTTGATCCCACTGTGTCATCCCTTACTTTTATCATCGATTAAGCTGGATATACAGGCAGACGAAGCGAACAGTCGAGTGGTGATTCGGGCTACCTGCAAGTTGGCAGGTCAGACGGGTGTAGAAATGGAGGCACTTACTGCTGCGTCTGTGGCCGGGTTAACCATTTACGACATGTGTAAAGCTGTTGACAAAGGTATGGTTATTGGCAATGTTCAATTATTAGAAAAACTCGGTGGCAAGTCTGGAAGTTGGCAGGGTGTCTCTGTAGTAGAAGGCAAATTATAATGGTGCAAGTCATGTTTTTCTCGCTGATTCGAGAGCGGCTTGATACCGATAAGTTGTCGTTAAGTTTACCCATGCCGGGAATGACCTTGCTAGCATTCACCGAATACCTAATTGATACTCATGATGCTCATTGGCGAGAAGTGTTAACTTCAGCCAATATTATCAAGTCCGTTAATCAGCGCGTTGTTAATAATGATTGCTGTCTGTCTGATGGCGACGAGATTGCCTTCTTTCCGCCCGTTACCGGAGGATAGGATCAATAAAATGAATCTTGATAACATGTCAGTAAGCGTTCAGCTGCAGGACTTCGATGTCAGTGCAGAACTTCGCCGGTTGAGGGATCAGTCGGCGCAGGTCGGCGCGGTTGCCAGTTTTGTTGGAGTCGTGCGAGATATTAATGATAGTCAAACGGTCTCTGTTTTAGAACTTGAGCACTACCCCGGAATGACAGAACAATCAATCGCCGACATTATCATAATGGCCGGGGAACGATGGCAGCTAGTAGGGGCGAGGGTTATCCATCGGGTGGGGAAATTATTGCCCACCGACCAAATTGTATTGGTAGCTGTGACTAGTCGGCATCGCGGGGAGGCTTTTGCTGCCTGTGAATTTATCATGGACTACTTAAAAACCCGTGCACCCTTTTGGAAGAAGGAACAGACGGAGGAGGGTGCTCGATGGCTTGATGCACGCAGTGCTGACCAAGCCGCTGTGGATAGATGGGAACAATCTGATTAGCATGCTTTGAGAGAAGTCGGTTAATTATCGACGAATTATTGGCTTTCGATAATAGTGCTCGACTCATATTTATCATATTGATAGAGTACGCGACCAATTCGCTTGATTAATAACGAGCGGTATTTTTAATAACAATTTGTTGTAAGGTGGTTTATGGAGCTGGACGGTCGTGAGTTTCGAAATGTGCTGGGTACATTTGCGACAGGAATTTGTGTGATTACTGCTATGTCTGAGAATGATGAGCCTTTCGGGATGACAGTCAACTCCTTTGCCTCGGTATCACTGGACCCAGCATTGGTTTTGTGGAGTCTTCAAAATGACTCAGACTGTTGGCCCGCCTTTGAACTCGCCGAAAAATATGCGGTTAACGTTCTTGCCGCTGATCAGCAGAACTTATCTGCGTTGTATGCGCAAAAAGGAAAACACATATTACAACCAGACCACTACACAGTGGGAGATTATGGCTTGCCCATTATAGCGGGGGCGGTTAGCAGTTTTGAGTGTTCTGTCTGGGCTCGTTATCCCGGAGGTGATCATACAATTTTGATAGGCGAAGTAAAATGTATAGACAGCGATAGTAGTAAGCAGCCGCTGGTATTTAATGCCGGTCAATATCGGGAGCTCCGCTAAAAGCCGATGAAATATTGTAGCGATTGCGGTAATTCTGTTAGCAAAATCATCCCGGAAGGCGACGACCGTTTGCGTTATGTATGCGATAGTTGTGACATTATTCATTACCAGAACCCCCGTATTATTGTCGGAACTATTCCTGTCGCTGGCGACAAAGTGCTGCTGTGCAAGCGTGCTATTGAGCCTCGTCGAGGTTTCTGGACGGTACCTGCCGGGTTTATGGAAAACGGAGAAACAACGCTAGAGGGAGCTTTGAGAGAAACATGGGAAGAGGCCATGGCAAAGCTTGATGACGTCAAGTTATACCGGATGTTTAATCTGCCCTATATTAATCAGGTATATATGTTTTACTTGGGAAATCTTGCTGGTGAAGATTTTGGTGCGGGAACCGAAAGCTTGGATGTACGGCTGTTTTCCGAAGAGGAAATCCCTTGGAGCGAATTAGCCTTCCCTGTGGTGACCGATACACTCAAAGAGTTATTTGAGGATCGTAAGACAGCGACTTACCCCGTCCGAATATCCGATGTCGAGCCCTTTTGGCAGCGAGCAAAGAAGAATACTTAGCCAACATTCTGTAACAAATGAATGGGGTGTCATTTCAACTCGTAGGCGTCACCGAAACTCAAGCCAGTGTCTGTCGGTCCAGAATGTTTCGTAGGCGCACATATTCGTCATGAGCTTCCGATAAAAAAAACAGTTTATAGAAAAAACGTTCATTGACAGTGTGCTCGCTAGCAATACCCTTGCCCGCTTTATGGCTTGTGTGCGTATAACTCATTTCCAGATGAATCAAGTGGGTACCTACAGGAATTTCAAAATCCATACCATCCAGTGTTTTTTTGATTTTTTTCTCTTTTATACTGTAGGTTGATATCTCTGCGATCAAACCCAGGTTGATACGAAAGCTACTCGTCACAGGGGCAAGATACTGATTGTCCATGCCGTTGTGCTGTAGATAAACCTGAGGGTTTTTCTTTACTTCAATAAACACTAAGTGACTCCGAAAGACAGCCAATTATGGCTGTAGTAATGCTAGCAGAGATTAACAGCTGTTCGTGCTAGCTTGGTGAAAATTCTTTATATTTATGGTGCTCTTTGGCCAACAGCTCTGCGCCGCCTCTATCTTTGACTTTTTGGAAATGTGTTCTTGCAAGACCGAGTTCTCCTAGTTCAAACAAACACTGCCCTAGCCGAAGATGAATGAAAGGGTTTCCTGATGCTTTTGGGCAGTGCAGCGCAGAGCGTAAGGCCTCTCGACCGTTGTCGAAATCACCCTTATTAAAGTAGGCGTCACCGAGTGCGGTTAGAATCCAACCTGCTTCTTCCCATTGCGTTTGAGGTTTCGGGAGCAGCGTCCATGCCGAATAGAATTGACGTATAGCAGACTTGAAATTACCGTTGTCAAACAGAAGATAACCCTGCTGACAAATTTCACGCGCTTTCATAGCTGTCGTTCTATCGAGAGTGAGTAAGTTGAGATCATCTGCCATTATGGACTTAATATAGGTCGGTTCATGTTATTGATGTTGACCGGTTCAGTTTACCGTTGAATTGACAGCTGGAAAAGAAATTTTCTTCTATAGTTGGTGTAGGCTCTTAGTCAGCCTACAATAATGCTATATAACTGGGAAGCTGAATACTGTGAATCTGTTGGATAATATTGACCGTCAACTTGAGTGGCTGCTTGTGGCAGCATTCGGCCTTGCGACGATTGCTTTATTGATCAGTTTTTTCATCGTACTCCGCTCCCGTCGAGCTGTTGTAAGAAACGAGCGTGATAGTGAGCAGGCTTCGCAGCGGCAGTTGGCGGTAATGCGAGAAAAACATCTGCTGTTGGAGGTTCGGATCGAAAATAAGGCGGAGCATATTAGCCGTTTGAACGATCTTCAGAGAGAACGTGAACAACAAATTGTGTTATTACAGACGTCGCTTATGGAGCAAAAGGAGGCGTCAGCGATACTGCGCACTGAGTTGGCTCAGTATCAGCAAAGCGCGGACGACAAGGTCAAAACGCTGGAAGAAACCAGACAGCAATTGAATCGTGACTTTGAGCTACTGGCAAATCGGATATTTGAAGAAAAATCAGAGCGTTTTAATAGAAATAGCCAGACGAGCCTGGACACCGCATTAAGCCCCCTACGTGAACAACTTAAAGACTTTAAACAAAAAGTTGAAGATGTCTATGACAAAGATAGCAAAGAGCGGGTGTCATTGTCAGCTGAACTTGGTCAGCTTAAACAACTTAATCAACAGATGAGTGTCGATGCATTAAATCTGACAAATGCATTAAAGGGTGACAACAAAACTCAAGGAAACTGGGGTGAGGTTATTCTGGAGCGAGTTTTAGAAGAGTCGGGGTTGCATAAGGGCAGGGAATACGAAACTCAGATCAGTTTGAAGTCTGAACAGGGCAGAGGCCAGCCGGATGTCATTGTTCGTTTACCCGAAAATAAAGATTTGATCATCGACTCAAAAGTGTCACTTGTACATTATGAGCGTTATTGCAACAGCAGCGAAGCTGATCAGCGCCAGCAAGCGCTGAAAGATCATGTGGCGTCAGTTAAGAATCATATCCGAGATTTAAGTCAAAAGAACTACGAGGGACTTGAGGGAATAAGAACCTTGGATTTTGTGCTCATATTTATTCCAATAGAACCCGCATTTATGGCGGCATTTGAACACGATCAGTCGATGTTTCGCGAAGCCTATGAAAAGAATATTATTATTGTAGGCCCCACTACATTATTAGCCACCTTGAGAACGATTCAAAGTATATGGCGCTATGAGCGGCAGAATAAGAATGCTGAAGAAATTGCCAGACAAGCCGGCGCCATGCATGATAAGTTTATTGGCTTCGTTAATGATATGGGGAAAATTGAGGAATACTTGTCAAAAGCTAGTCAGGCACATGAAGATGCGCTTAACAAGCTATCGAAAGGTAAGGGGAATTTAGTGGGGAGTACCCAGCGCTTAGAAAAGTTAGGCGCAAAAGTTAAAAAATCGATGCCAATTTCTGTGGTTGATGAACAGGTTTTCGAAGAGGACATGAGCGAACATGGTCAAAAGATCATCGCCAAAAATGAATCATCTGAATTTACAGGTGCAGATTCGTAAACAGCTAGTAAGGAGAATTGTATTGGCACATCCAACAATAGGTAACCTGGCTCCGGCTTTTAGTTTGAATGACCAGGATGGAAAAAAAATTAGTTTGAAAGATTTTAAAGGAAAGCAGGGTGTCGTGCTTTATTTCTATCCACGGGCAAGCACGCCGGGTTGTACCCTGCAGGCTAACGGACTGAAAGATATTAAAGCGGAGCTTGAAACCCGAGGTTATGCGGCTGTTGGTGTCAGCTTTGACCCCGTGCCAAAAATTAAAAAATTTCATGATAAATATGAACTGAATTTCCCGCTGTTGTCAGATGAGGACCATACGATCATCGATAAATATGGTTGCTGGCAGCTGAAAAAATTCATGGGGAGAGAAAATATGGGTACGGTCAGAACCACCTTTATCATCGACAAAGAGAGTCGGTTAGTAAAGGTTATGGATAAGTTTAAGACGAAGTCTCACCATGAGACGCTATTAGAAGTACTGGATGAACTGACCGAATAAGGTCTTTGCTAAGATGAGCGCTAAGGGTGGTTAGAGGATCCCCGTGCTTATGAATCACATTTTCCGGAGGTGTACGCTCGAATGTTCGGGTTGGCGCAGGCGGTACACCCAGTGGCATAAGTTTTCTTCTCGATGGTTGCACAGGGTGCTGTTAAACACGATGTGCCCGCGTCCTCAATGGCGCATACGGGTTTATATTCACGTGTGCAGATTTTGGGCCGTGGCTCTACGCAGCTAACCAGTTGTTCAGGAACGACTTGGATAGCTGTGAAATCAGGGCTAGTGGGAGACGCACAGGCATTTAAGTAAACAGCCAGACAGTAGATGAATATGATTTTATATAAGAACTTCATGGTTGATACTCCACCGTACTCATTTAAGAATTCGTTTAAACACTTCGATAATTATAGTCGATAGCATGCCATAGACGGGCAATAAAAGCAGATCCGCGATCCGTCTATTAGCTACGCTTGACCCTATCATCAGCAGACTTGAACTTACCTTCGGCGGGGATATGAGCCCCAACTTTTGCTAGCCCAAATTTTGGCATATTGTTATAGACACTCTCATACTTCCCTTTTTGAGAAAGATAGGTTTCATGCCAAATTCCGACGTCGCCGTTACTCCCTACTTTTTTGTTGAATGCTTCCCAGGCGGGTAAATGGCTCGAAGATTTACGCCTTGCATAACTGTCCAGTTGTTCGAAGGATTTCCAATATTGAACCATAATGGTCGTTCTTCCGAACCAAGACTCATGGCTGACGAAACCTAAATCTGGATGCTGGTAAAGCTCTTCAATCATTCTTCGCATGGCGTTGGTAATTGGCAGCCACTTATGGATTTTCCACGGCTTATTTATCCGCAAACCGATTAAGAATACAACAAACTCACCCTCTACATCTGCGGTCATTCGACGTTGAATAATTTTAGTCATACTTAGTTGTCCATAGTGAGGCTACTCCGCACGGAGGTTAACAGAGCGTTAAAACGAACGCGCCGGTGAATATTAACGCTATAAAAACCGATTGTCTCGCAATTGAATTTTTTCAACCAGCTGTTACGTCAAAAAATCGTGAATACATGGGGGTATCATTCACACTAAAGCAAGCATCGCAATGACACCATAAGCATAAGATACGGTATCGTCTTTGCGGTAAAAAGTGGGGGGTAGCGGTCGGCACCGTCGATCCTAATGTCCGGTTGGTAACAATTGCTGCCATTGCCGAGGTGACGCCCCTCGGGTATTTTTGAACGCTCGGGAAAAGGCACTGACACTGCGATAGCCTAGAACATCAGCCAGGTCCGCTAGGGTGATGGCGGAGCTACGTAAATAGTGTTCAGCAACTTCCTGCTGGACGTCCCGTAAAAGTTGCGAAAGGTCACACCTTTGTCAACGACTATAAAAATGCCGGTGGCCGTATCACCGTCGGATCTGATTCCGGTTTTCTTGATGCCGTATTCGGCTTTGGTTATGTGCGGGAGCTAGAGTTATTGCAAGAAGCAGGTTTCCATCCTTTAGAAGTGCTGCAATCCGCAACGCTTAACGGTGCAGAGTTTCTAGAAATACAAGAGGAAACAGGGTCTATTTAGATTGGTAAAAAAGCAGATTTGGTCATGGTTAACGAGAATCCTCTGGCAAACTTTAAAGTACTTTACGGCACTGGACATCAGAAACTCAATATGGAAACCGGTGTGATGGAGCGCACTCAGGGTATTCTTTATACCGTCAAAGATGGAATTGTATTTGACGTTAAGCAGATGTTGACGGATGTGCGCCAGCTAGTGGCGGAACAGAAAGCTGATGAGGCTTCAGCAAAAGACTGAGGTAAAAAAGAGGGTTAGACATAATAGGGGATCTGGCGCGCAGTGTTTAGCTTTGCTCCTATGGGGAAAAATTGTCCGTTAGGAAAGCTGGTCTCGGTAAGAGTGGCCAATAGATGAATAGATTGAGAATTGTGGTGCGCAGCGCTGTCGAGAATCACCGTACGGTGAGCTGGTTGAATGTGGGTGATGAGATTGATCTTGCCGGCTATGAGTTTTTCAGGATTTTGAGTCAGGAAGTTTAACACCCTAAAAATTTTCCACGAGTTCAAGATAAGTGCCGTCGGGATCTTTGAAACAAAAAAATCGACTCCCATGATTTTTATTTGTTGCCACTGTTCCTATAGGGCCAACTATTTCGACCTCGCGTTCTACAAGGAATTTCAAATCAGCGTCGAGATCTGAGGACATAAGGGCCATTCGCGCTAGGCCTATATGGTACAAATGAGGGTAGGGAGGTGCATCATCGGCGGGATCTTTCCATTCGAGCAGGTCGATGATCAGTGGCGGATTGGCCCCGGCCAATGCAAAAAGTGCCCCCGTTAGTCTATAGGGTTTCATGCCTACGGCGGCGGCGACCTCTGCAGTGTTCGTTTCAGGCACTTGCCAAATCTCCTCAAACCCCAACATTTCATAGAAGGCTTTCGACTTTTCGTAGTCTGAACAATTTATATTGATATGGACCATGCCAGTAATGTGCATAATGTTTTTTCCCCCGTGGGTTTGGGCTCCACCAGCGGCTGCGCAGATGGGTGTTCCGGCTAAAGATTTGCGCGGTCGTCAAACAACGGTATCCGCATTGTCGATCACTATTTGAGCACCGTTGATATGTTTTGATGCATCGGAAATCAGGTATGTGACCATATGCGCAATATCATCGGGTTCGCCAATCCCCATATCTTTTCTACCCTGCTCTACGTCAGGCATCGCTGTCATATCGATGCCTGCGAGGGTCTTCACCGCTTCATGCACCATTGGCGTGCTGATACTGCCGGGATGGATTGAGTTGCAACGAATACCGAGTTTCTGCTGTTTACAGTGAACGGCAATTGATTTTGTCATCGATAGGATGCCACCCTTCGCTGTGCTGTATGCCAGATAAGCGGGAATGCCAACTAAGGCGGCTGTAGAAGACATATTGATAATTGAGCCACCACCTGATTCTTTCATTAACGGAATTGCAGATTGGCATCCCCAGAAAGTGCCATCAAGATGGGTAGACATGGTGCGTCGCCATTGGTCAGCCGTTGTCGTTTCAATATCTGCGATAATGGCAATGCCGGCGTTGTTAACTAGGGCATCCAATCGCCCAAATTGTGTTCTAACGAGGTTAATGAGATCTGACCACTCTGATTCGCTGGATACATCTTGTTGAAAAAACGTTGCACCAATTTCTTTGGCTATTCGTTGTCCGGCATCGGCATTGATATCGGTCATAATTACGATCGCTGATTCAGCGGCTAGCATCCGCGCATCGGCTTCACCAAGCCCCGATGCAGCGCCTGTCACGATAACTACTTTGTCTTTTACACTAATCATTTTTTGTACCGTTGACTATCTCAGCGAGATTGACTATTTCTACAAGTGCGATAAACATCAATTTTTGATGGCATCCATGTTGACCGCTAATCTCTTTTCAGCATGCTTCAAGCTTTTAGTGCCGAAAAAGTACTGCGGCATTGGTTGTTACCCTATCAAAAACATCTATTTCAGTGTCTTCGATACAGCGTCAATCATCGCCCAGCGATGCGCCGATAGTGATTCTCCGACAGCCTTTTCCCACGCGCTATGAGTAACTATAATGGTTTCAGTTTTTGGATCAATCCAGATCAGTTGGCCAAATATACCCTGAGCCGCATAACTCCCATCAGGTCTCAGCCACCATAAGTAGCCGTATTCCTTATTTCCTTTGGAAGGCGTTGTTGACGCTTTCATCCAACCTTCCGGCAATATTCTTGTGCCATCGGCGAGGACGCCATCATTCAATGCGAACAGCCCAATTCGAGCATAGTCACGTAACGTAGCATTCAGACAGCAGCCGCCAAGTTCGACCCCATAGGTTGTATCAATAATCCAGCTGGCATCATGTTCCATACCAAATGCTTTCCATATTTTCTGTTCAGTATAGGCTGATTCATTGTTGCCAATTGCGGCTCTAAGAATCGCTCCAACCAGATTAGTATCTCCGGTGGAGTAATTGAATACTTCACCTGGTTGTCCTGATACTTTGAGTGTGCCCAAATACCGAAATAACTCCATGGCATTCGAACCGGCAGCTAGGCTGACATCAGATTGAGGGTCAAAATAATCCTCATTCCAAGCGACACCAGAAGCCATTTGCAACACATTTTCGATAGTTGTTGTGTCATATGCGCTGCCCTTCAAACGAGGTAAGTAGTCGGTAACTTGATCGTTTACACTGTTAATGTAACCATCGTGTATGGCTGCTCCTATGAGCATTGAGGTAATAGACTTTGCAACAGAAAAGGCAATCCAGCGACTCTCTTCATCATTGTCGAGTCCGTATTTTTCATAAACAATTCTGCCTTGCTTCAGTACTAGCAAGCCTCCAACATGCTGGGTCTGCATATGATCTTCGAGAGAGAATTGCTCGCCATCTACTGAATAACGAATGCCTGATAAGTCTTGTAGAGCTAACGGTAATGGCAGCACACTTTTTCCGGCGCTAATTGTTCGAGTAGGTAATATTTTTTCAATGTTTCGAAAGCCTTTTTCTTTTTGTGATTGACTCCAAAATAGTATATCTGGCGCGTCAGTGGTTTTTTTAGACTCTTGTGCAATACTCATTGCGTTTAAAGATAAGCCTAGTGAAAATATGAATGCAAAACTTATTTTATTTATTGTCATAATTTTTACTCGTGATTTTAGTTTGATATAGAGTTTTATCAACGACTGAAAAGGCTACTTATAGTGAAATATAACGGCTAAATAGTCTCCGCGTTATCAAAACTCATTGCACTAATAGTCCACTTACCTAGCGTTCTCCCGTGAAATTTATTATTGTCGCTATCCGTTATCATCCTTTCATCCGTTAGCTGCTCCTCAGGCTTAATTGATGAAATTTCCTAGAGATTTTTTTATCGTAAATCATCAATTGCCATCGATATTAAATATTGAAAGACTGGTTGAGATGGTTTCTGAAATCGGTGGAGAAGTTGACGTTGTTCTTGTTCCACCAAGCGCGATAGCCTTCGCTCGAAGTAATCCACTTTATCAATCGCTTGGACTCATACCAGTCATCACTAGAGAGCCCCTGTGTTTTATATTGGTAATGCATTGAAGAGAAATTCCAAGTGAGTCGGGTCATAAGCAGTGAAAACCTTTCAGCATCGCGCTCGTTTAGTTCATGTCTTGCTGCTCCTTTGATTTGCAATTCAAACATTGCCGGATTATTGAGAAGTAAATCAGTATATAAGGTAAATTGTTTGTCTATTTCAAGCTTCGCCGCCACCTTCATGCTGTGGGTATTTTGTTTGACCTGAATTGCCAGATAACCTAAGGTCAAAACAACCGCCAGAGCACCAAGTATCTCGCCGATTGCACCTATTGCATCCCAGTTCATGAGTACCTCCCAGTACTAATATTGACTCCGACGATAAGAGAGTCGGAAACTCCAATGCTATTGATTAGTTAATCTACAGGAAAAAGGACACTTATGGCAATTGCCGCGGATACCTGTGCAAACTATGGTACTGATAATGATATTTTCCGTGCACATCTGAATGGCAAGGGTATAGATCACACGCTCTAAAATTCTATAATTTATACAGCAATTTGGACTAATAATAGCGTTTAAAAATTTATAAGTTAGATGTCGTTTAGAGTGGGAATGTGAAATATCAAAATTAAATAAAAAAATGACGTTATCATGGAAGATGCAATTGGCCAATTTTCTCTTAAACATATGGGCAGTAACTATGTAAAAAAAGGCAATGAAATTTCCTTTTATGTAAGTTGGGAGGGTATAGCAGCTGATTTTGGCGCGGTATTCGGTACGTTTTTTTCCCAACAACCATGGCGGGCGGAGGAGTAAGCACAGGGCCTTGCAGAGGGGTTAGTCAGAGTTTTTTGGAGGATGGTACAACGTCTCTGGCTGTGGGGAGGGAG
>TARA_B110000902_G_scaffold41021_1_pt1 | contig 33503 bp, 27 predicted proteins | sample TARA_B110000902 | Tara Oceans TARA_B110000902 (sample SAMEA4398009) | marine metagenome | biome: Polar Biome; feature: [SRF] surface water layer (ENVO:00010504); material: water (ENVO:00002006), including particulate matter (ENVO:01000060) such as... | depth 5 m | reverse complement strand
TTAGAGCTTAGAGCTTAGACCCCATAATTAATAACTTCTCTTTCAAAACAAATAATTAAAGCACTCCTTGAACGCGAAGCAATATGATTGTGATATAAGCAACATACGTGCTCAAAAGAATAGCTCCCTTCAAACGTCCAATCTTACTTCCTAAAGCGATTAAAGCGACTAACAACAGAGCAATTCCAACCATCCAAAAAAGATCAAACTCTCTTGCTTCATTTGACACTTTTAAAGGCGTTACAATTGAAGTTACTCCAAGGACAACGAGAATATTGAAGATGTTAGATCCAATTAAATTCCCGATAGAAATATCAGTTTGCTTGCGGTAAGCAGCAACGGTAGATGCAACCAACTCTGGCGCTGATGTTCCAAATGCAACAATTGTCACACCGATAATCACGTCTTTATTTGGGTTCTCGAACAAAAATTCTTCGGCGATACCAACCGCTCCCTGAATAAACCAATCTGCGCCAAAATACAAGCCGACAAATCCCAAAAACAGAAAAAGTATAGACTTCCAATTCTTCGGTGCCTTATCGACTATTTCACAAACTTCTTCAATGGCCGGCTGCTTTCTTCCCTTAATGATTAAGAAGATTGTAAAGGCAACAATTACAACCAACATAATTATCCCTTCGTACATTACAATCCATCCATCCTGAATAAAATAAACAAACAATAGGGTTGAAAAGATCATGATAGGCATATCAATGCGCTTGGTATGTTTGTCAGCAATTATTGGGAAAATCAAAACGGTAATCCCAAGAACTAATGCGATATTGGCAATATTAGAGCCTACAACATTTCCAACGGCAATACCCGGGTTTCCATCAAGTGCACTGGTTAAACTTACCAGTAACTCTGGAGCTGATGTTCCAAACGAAACGATTGTCATTCCAACAATTAGTGGAGAAATCTTCATGGCTGTTGAAAAACCAACTGCACCTTTTACTAGAAATTCACCTCCGAAAATCAAGACGACTAAACCCAGTAAAAGAAATACGTAATCCATTAATTGTATTTGATATTCAAATGATGCTGCCAAAGATAAAAGATCAAATTGATTTGTAGCTCATTTTACATTTCAATGTGTCCGCTAATTTTCTTAGAATAGACAATGCCGTTCCTATTTTTAACTCCCGCTTTTTCTTAATTTTACTTCAAACAATTTCACATGGATTTTCAACTAGTATCGGATTTCAAACCTACAGGAGATCAACCTCAAGCAATTAAGGAACTTTTAGAAGGATTGAATGAAAATATAGAAGATCAAACTTTACTGGGTGTTACGGGAAGTGGTAAAACATTTACAGTGGCCAATGTGATTCAACATACAAATCGACCTACGCTGATCCTATCGCACAATAAGACCCTAGCAGCACAATTGTATGGAGAATTTAAGCAGTTTTTCCCAAACAATTCGGTGGAATACTTTGTGTCATATTATGATTATTACCAGCCTGAAGCTTTCATGCCTGTGACGGGAACTTATATCGAAAAAGACCTTCAAATCAATGATGAAATTGAGAAATTAAGACTTTCAGCCTCTTCTGCTCTTTTATCTGGAAGGCGCGATGTGATTGTTGTTGCATCCGTTTCCTGTATTTATGGAATTGGTAACCCGAAGGAATTTGAGAGCAGTATTATTCATATTAAGAAAGGCCAACTTATTTCGAGGAACAAGTTCTTGTTTAGACTTGTTGAAACGCTTTATTCAAGATCAACGGAATCGTTTGATCGTGGGACATTTCGAGTAAAAGGAGACACAATAGACGTTTACTTGGCGTATACCGATTATGCAATCCGATTTGAGTTTTGGGGAGATGAAATTGAATCCATTAGTTCGATCAACCCTAACAGCAGCGACCATATTGAAGCTCACGAAGAAATAAGTATCTATCCAGCAAACATGTTCGTGACAAATCCTGAAACGACAAAAACGGCTATTGAACAAATTGGCGAAGACATGGTTTTGGCAGTTGAGCGATTTAAAAGAGATGGTAAAGTTGAAGAAGCAAAACGTCTTGAAGAACGCGTTTCTTACGATTTAGAAATGATTCGAGAATTAGGCTATTGTTCTGGAATCGAGAATTATTCCCGCTATTTTGACAAACGCAATCCGGGGGAACGACCGTTCTGCTTAATCGACTATTTCCCAGATGACTTTCTCATGGTAATCGACGAAAGTCACGTGACCATCCCTCAAGTTAGAGCTATGTATGGAGGAGACAGAGCACGAAAAACCAATCTTGTCGATTATGGATTTAGACTTCCTTCTGCGGTGGACAACCGACCGCTTCGTTTCGAGGAATTTGAGGGAATGTTGGGGCAAGCAATTTACGTTTCAGCGACACCTGCCGATTACGAAATGGAAAAATCACAAGGCGTTATTGTTCAACAAGTAATTCGACCTACTGGCCTACTTGATCCGATTATTGACGTTCGACCAAGCGTCAATCAAATAGATGATTTGATTCAAGAAATACAAATTCGAATTGATCTGGAAGAGCGAACTTTGGTCACTACTTTAACGAAAAGAATGGCGGAAGAGCTTCAAAAATACTTGGACAAAGTTGGTATTATGTGCCGATACATTCACTCTGATGTCGATACAATTGAGCGGGTTGAAATCCTTCGTCAACTTCGACTTGGACAATTTGACGTTTTAATTGGTGTTAATCTTTTAAGAGAAGGATTGGATTTACCAGAAGTTTCGTTGGTTGCAATTCTGGATGCGGACAAAGAAGGTTTTTTGAGAAACGAACGCTCGCTTGTTCAAACCGCAGGTCGTGCTTCAAGAAACATAAATGGCCGCGTGATAATGTACGCCGACCGTGTTACAAATTCGATGCAGCGAACAATGGACGAAACTTCTCGACGTCGTAAGATTCAAGAGGAATACAATACAAAGCACGGTATAACACCAACGGCTTTGAATAAATCAAAAGAAAAGATTCTGGGATCAACTAAAGTTGCTGACGGCGATGAAATTGTTGATTACACACAATACGTTGAAGCTCAAATGGCAGCAGATCCGGTTATGCAGTACATGTCAACCGAGCAATTAGAAAGTTCTGCGAAACACGTTAAAAAACAAATGGAAATTGCGGCTAAAGACCTCGATTTCATAGAAGCTGCTCGATTACGAGACGAATTATTCGTTTTACAGAAACAAATTAAAGAACAAAAATGACTTTAAAAACGCTATTGGGTCAACTGCGGATATTGGCCATTCTCGAAGGGGTTTCCTGGATTTTATTAATCATTGCAATGATATTGAAGTATGAAATGGAAATCCCTGGTCCGACTAGAATTGTTGGAATGGCCCATGGGGTGCTATTCATCGGGTTCTGTATTTGGGTAGTCTTCTATGCTGTAAAAGTGAAATGGCCCCTAAAAACTACGTTGATTTGTCTTGCAGCATCATTGCTCCCATTTACAACGTTCATCGTAGACGCAAAAATATTTAAGAAAGAGGAGTAACATTCCGCAATGGTATTATATTTGAATGTACTTCAACAAAAAGGAACTATGAGATTTTTTTTAATTATTGGATTTGCTGGACTTTTAATTGGTTGTGCGAATGAAAAAGACTTAATTACTGGGACACCACCTGTTGAGACAGAAATTCCAGATACGTTTGATGCTACAGATGTATCAACTGAAGTTACAGAAGATAACAGAAAGCCACAACGTCCATATCAAGTTCAGGGAATGATTGGTGACGCTAGTTCAAAAGAATCAGATGCCTATGATATTCTAAGTGCCCGAATAGTAGGGAATAAATTATTTATCGAAATAAGCTACTCTGGCGGTTGCGCGTACCACAGATATGAATGCTTTGGAAGTGAAGCTATTTCAAAATCACTTCCACCTCAACGATCAATCAAATTAATTCATAAAAACTTTAATGATTCGTGCGAATCGATCGTTAAACAAACCATTGAAGTAGACATTCAACCTTTTGCTTTATCGCAAGCAGGACGAAGTGAAATTGTTCTTCTTTTAGAAGGATTCAATGGCCAATTAAATTACATCAACATATGAAAATAGGCGTTCTATTATCGGGATGTGGCGTTTATGATGGCGCCGAAATTCACGAATCCGTTTTAACTCTTTTATCGATTGAAGAAATCCATGCAACTGCCGTTTGTATCTCAATTAACAAAGATCAGCACCATGTGGTGAATCATGCTACGGGTGAAGAAATGGTAGAAACTCGAAACATGTTAACGGAGAGTGCAAGAATTGCTAGAGGTGACATTCACGACATAAATAGTATCAGCCCTGCTGATATTGATGCATTAGTAATCCCAGGAGGGTTTGGAAATGCTAAAAACCTAACGAATTGGGCCTTTAACGGTCCAGACGGTAAAATTTTACCAGAGGTAAAGCTGTTGATCATCAACATGATTAATGTTGGAAAACCTATTGCAGCGTTGTGCGTAAGTCCTGTCGTTTTGGCAAAAGCCTTGGAGGGATCTGGTATCGAGCCAACACTTACAATTGGAACGGACAAAGAAGAATCACCCTATGATATTCAGGGGTTTACGGGAGGACTAGAGAAAATCGGAATGTTAACAAAAATGAAAACGGTTCGAGAAATTTTAGTTGATCCAAAAAATAAAATTGTGACTGCTCCATGCTACATGATGAATGCAAATATTCTTGATGTTCGTAAGAATGTAAGATCAGCAATTGAATCACTTCGAGACCTTATTTAACGCCCTTTTCTGAGGTGTTTCATTTTATTTTGATAAAATGTTAACAATCTTTTTACCGAATTGTTGGAAACTCTACACTCTGAGAACAGGAATTAGACTCAGAATCCCTTAAATTTGTAATGTTAATAAAAGCTTAAAGCTAATTAAACTGACATTATGAATGTATTTGGTAAGAAAGGAAAAAATGCCAATTTAGAACAATCAATCGGATTAACCAGTCTAGGAGACCAGTATTGGAACTTGAGTCCAGCGGAACTTGTAGAGCACGCTATCATTAGCGGACAAGGTATGTTAACAGACACTGGAGCACTTGCTATTGAGACGGGAGAGTTTACAGGTCGTTCACCTAAAGATCGTTTTGTTGTTTGTGATGAAAAAACTGAAAACGCTGTTTGGTGGGGAGACATCAACATTAAATTTACTCCAGAAAAGTTTGACGCTCTTTACAATAGAATGAAGAGTTATTTGAACGGAAGAGATGTTTACGTTCGCGATGCTTATGCTTGTGCAGATGACAACCACAGATTAAACCTAAGAGTTACAACTGAGCACTCTTGGTCGAATCAGTTTGCCAACAACATGTTCTTGCGCCCATCAGAAGATGAGGTCAAAGACTTTAACCCTGAGTGGCATATTGTATGTGCTCCCGGGTTTATGGCAGATCCAGAAATTGACGGGACAAGACAACACAACTTCGCAGTGATCAACTTCACAAAGAAAATGATCATCATCGGTGGTACAGGATATACAGGCGAAATCAAGAAAGGTATTTTCTCAGTATTGAACTTTATTCTTCCACATGAAAAGAACGTTTTATCAATGCACTGTTCAGCAAACATTGGTACTGAAGGAGATACTGCTGTTTTCTTTGGTCTTTCGGGAACCGGAAAAACGACTTTATCATCTGATCCTGACAGAAGATTGATTGGTGATGACGAGCATGGTTGGGCTGACGATACCGTTTTCAACTTTGAAGGTGGATGTTACGCAAAGACAATTGACTTATCGAGGGAAAAAGAACCTCAGATTTACGGTGCGATTAAATTCGGAGCGATCTTAGAAAACATAGGATTCGATGGTGAAACTTCTTCTCCTGATTACACGGATGGATCAATTACACAGAACACACGTGTTTCTTATCCAATCGATCATATCGACAACATCATGACTCCATCTGTTGGTGGAGCTCCAAAAAATATTTTCTTCCTTACTGCTGATGCATTTGGTGTATTGCCTCCAATTTCAAAATTGACTACAGAGCAAGCAATGTATCATTTCATGTCAGGATATACGGCTAAAGTTGCTGGAACTGAAATGGGAGTTACTGAACCACAAACAACATTCTCTGCTTGTTTCGGCGCGGCTTTCATGCCATTGCACCCCGCGAAATATGCTGAGTTATTAGGAAAAAAATTAGAAGGAACAAATATCAAAGTTTGGTTGATCAATACAGGATGGTCTGGCGGATCATACGGAACTGGAGAGCGAATGAAATTGAAGTACACTCGTGCTATGATAACAGCAGCTATGACTGGTCAATTGGACAACGTTGAGTTCAAAAACCAACCAATATTTGAATTGGCTATGCCGACTTCTTGTGAAGGTGTACCGTCTGAAATTTTAAATCCAAAAGATACTTGGGCTGACAAATCTAAATTCGATGAAGTAGCCAATAATTTGGCAAATCAGTTTGTGAAAAACTTCGCACAATACGAAAACGGATCAAGTGAGGCAATTTTATCTGCTGCTCCAAAAGTAATGGCGTCGTAAGGATTCTTTAATAAAATTAAAAGCCTCTTTCGTTAATTCGGGAGAGGCTTTTTTTTTGATAGTTTTTATTGTAAAACTAGCTTGAACCCTACCTTCGTTTGAGAAGATCACCGAGAAAGTTAACCAAAAATTCGTTTAACCTAAAGCTTCGCCATCAAGTACTCATACAAAGCCACCATTCCGTCAATATCAACCTTAAATACCTTTTCGTTAGGCGTATGAACATTGTCCTCTGCGGCTCCGATAAAGCACCAATCAATAGGCAAATCCGATTTTTGTAAAACTCCACCATCACTGCCTCCAGCGGATTCTACTTCCAATTGAAAGGGAATTCCTGACTCTCGAGCAAGACCAATAATTTTATTTAAATACGAACGTCTAGGAAGCCCTTGATCTCTCATTGAAACTGCAACGCCACCACCATGAACAACACCGTGTGTTACCCATGTGATATCTGAAATTAAGGATTGACGAACACCGAATGTTTTCAAAAGGTAATTGGCGCAGAATCCAACTGAATTCCCTCCATGCTCCTCATATGTAGAAAATACGATGGCGCCATTCTCCAATGTTTCGGATACTTTTAATGCATTCCAAACGCCCAATCTATTGTCCAAATATGGCGACTGAATGTACTCATCAGTTTCTCTATAATCAGGCTTAAACGTCAATAAAGTTCCTCGATCAATCTCTCTGTCAAACACGTATTGAATGCTTATTTCGCCATCTACCGATTCAATCAACATAAGCTCAGTTTCAATTTCACCCTGGCTATCGGAACCAACCAATTGCATTCCGTCAATCAATCTTGGACCACCTACTTTTATAAGTTCTTTGTCGTAACCTGTCGAGAAACCAATACTATCCATGTGCGCATAAATGGTCGTTCTTGGTTCACCAAAAACCAAAATCACACAGTCTTGAAAACCATCGCCCGATACAATTTGAGGCTGCACCTTCCAATTACTTGAATTTGAAGTCACATAATCCTTAATGAATTCAGCCATTTTTGACTCATCACTCGCCGCTGATCGAATCGACACCAACTCTTCTAATAACTTCATCTTAATGTATTCCTTTTGATTCTATTTTAACTGTCTCGTTTCCTTTCAACTCCTTTTGAATTGATTCTGCAAAGTCCAACCTTAAATTTGTCGTCAATTCACAACTGACTTCAAAGATAGTATCTATCATCTTCAATTGATGCATCTTTAGAATATTCATCACTTTCACCATATCTATATACTCAAAACTGACTTTCACCCACTCGAAAACTTCCAATTCAACAATTTGACCATTAATTATGGCCTCCTTAGCAGCAGATCGGTACGCACCAATCAATCCACCTACGCCTAAATTCGTCCCGCCATAATATCGAACAACACCAATTAATACATTGGACAAGTCAAATGCTGAAATTTGTCCTAAAATAGGCGGCCCTGCAGAATTACTTGGTTCACCATCATCATTGGCTCTAAACACCTTTTTATGAACTCCAAATCGATACGCATAACAAAGATGTCCGGCCTGACTGTGTTCTTTACCCCAAGTCTTCATCAAACTTTTAGCCTCTTCTTCAGAATAACAAGCTTGAACAATACCGATAAATTTTGAACCCTTTTCTTTATAAAGTCCTTCGGACCTATTCTTCAACGTTTTGTATGTGGATTCTATTGACAATAAATATGATTTTCAACTGTTGCAATGTTACATAATTTTAACCTTTCCGTATTTGAAATTTTTCCGGTTTGAAAACGCCTCTTTCTTGACCAAAGAAAAATCAATAACTGTGGAATATCACCCAACTCAAACGCATTGCTATTAATACCTATGAGGGCCAAGTTGTGCTAAATGTAATTGGAGTTGACGGAAAAACAATCGTCAATACAAAACTAGATGCAGTAAGAGGAGGAAATAGATTTGATCTTGATCTTACAAATGAATCGCATGGCATTTACGTTATAACGATTACATCTAAAGACAAAGTATACCGATCTAAGCTGATAAAAAAGTAGACCACTATCTATAAAAAAAAGGCGTCCCGATAGCTATCGAGTCACCTTTTTTTTTACCTTAAAATTATCTAATCTTCTTCGCTTATATTTTCCTTAAGCTTCCCTCCAACTAAGGTTCCTTGAATTATTTGATCTTGGAAATCTTTCATTCCGCCTGGAGAGTGAGGCATTAAAATAGAAGAATTCTTGGAGTTCGCTCCAATATCTTTAATCGTATCAAAATACTGTGTCATTAATACAAATTGCATAATTTCCTCATGCGTAACTGTATCCAATGATTTCTTGAAATCCTCAACAGACTCTTTGAATCCACGTACAATCTCTAAACGTTGTTGCGCAATACCCTGCCCTGACAAGCGCTTTGCTTCTGCTTCCGCTTCTGCTTCCTTCACGATACGAATCTTACCAGCCTCGGCCTCTTCTAGCGCCGCTTCTCTTTCACGTTTTGCAGCATTAATTCTGTTCATCGATTCTTTTACCTTATGATCAGGATCAATATCAGTTATCAAGGCCTTAACGATACTGTAACCATACTTATCCATACTTTGAGCAATGTTCTTTTGAACTGCATTCGCGATATCGTCTTTCTTAGCAAAAACATCATCTAAATCCAACTTTGGAACCTCAGCTCGAACATCATCAAAAATATAGGATGCAATCTGATTCTTCGGATTCTCTAACGAATAGTAAGCCTCCTTAACCATCGTTCTCACTACAGAGTATTGAACTGAAACTTGGAGATTCACGAATACATCATCCTTGGTTTTCGTTTCAATGGTGACATCCAGTTGTTGCACCCTAAGATTAACAGCGGCAGCTTTTCTATCTACAAAAGGAATAATAAATCCCAATCCTGAGTGGGCTGTTCTGTTGAATTTACCGAACCGTTCGATAATATAAGCTGATTGTTCTGTCACCATGATTACCGCTTTAAAAATCAGTAATAACGCGATGAAGGCCATTACGATCGGTATAATTAATTCTTGTTCTTTCATTTGGTTTGTGATTTGAATTGTTTCTTTTAATATACAAAAAAGCGTTAAATTCTGGAAGCAGATTTGGCAAGCAATTGATAATATTTGTTAACAACAAGATTTACCAAATATAGATTAATTCTATAATTAAATATCAAATATCAATTTATCTGATAGTCATAAACCTTGATATTTGATTCATAAACAATTATGAAAACGCAAAATGTATACTTAGAGCAAGCCAATATAACTGTGAACTATTTAGACAACACAACAAAATTCTTTCAAACAGCTTTTCCAGATTTTAAAGTTCGCGGAAGAGGAAATAATGAAGGACGTCAATGGATTCACCTTGGAAATGATTCGACTTACTTAGCTTTAAACGAGTCGATAAAAGAAATTCGGAAAGAAAGAAGTTATGCGAAAAATGGATTTAACCATATCGGATTCGTTGTTGAAGATGTTTACACTTTAGCACAACGACTATTGGACACTGGCTTCGAACGTGATTATCCAAAGGGAATTTGGATAATTTAGAATCAGAGATTACTTTGCGGATGGGAATCAATATGAGTTTGTAAAATATTTAAGTGATGATTTGAAGGAGCGTAATAGCTTTGATTCATAAAAGCCAAATTCTTGCATTCGATTTTCCATCCACCTAATGAAATATGCAGTGCACTCAATAAAGCTTAATAAAATTTTATTCAGCCTAGGATTTTAGTAGTTATTTGTCTATTTTTTAGAAAATCAAACTTTCTAAAAGTAGTATGCCATTAAAGGACCTATTTCTAATTTTAATCTTTATCGCGTTAAGTAATTTCGTTTCTGCCGGAGCTTGGACAAAAATGGCAGATTTTGGTGGAACAACTGGGCGACATAGAGCTATTGGACTCTCTATAGGAAACAAGGGATATATGGGAACTGGCCATTATAATGGTGCTGGTGTTGAAACGTATTATTCAGATTGGTGGGAATATGATCCCGCAACTAACGCATGGTCGCAGAAAGCAGACTATATTGGGAATTCTGGTTTAGGTGATTTAGGGCTGCTTTCAATTGAAATTCCAGATATAAATGTGGGATATGTTGGGTTGGGAGAATTGGATCATAATTCTTTTTATAAATACCTACCTGCAACCAATACATGGGCAAAAGTATCTAGTCCTCCCCTAGAATACTTTAACGAAAGACGGGGTTTTACAATTGGGCACAAATCTTATTTCTTTGCATGGAGCGATCCATACTCAGTATTTGAATATGATGTTGACACCGATACTTGGACTCAAAAAAATCAATCTCAATACAATCTAGGAGGATCACGCCGCTCGTGTTTTTCCATTAATGGCGTGGGGTATGTAAAAATGAACTCATACATCTGCTCTTATGATCCGACAACTGATTCATGGGGATTTCACTCTTCTCACCAAGGAATACCAGACCATTCTGCCCAAACCTATGTTCAAAACAACAAGGCTTATTTTGTTACAGGCTACAGTGGGCCTTCTCTAAATCCTACTTCAGAAGTTTGGGAATTTGATCCAGTTGCTCAAACTTATATAAGACTAGAAGATTTTCCCGGTACATCTAGGCGCTTTGCATCTTCACTTACTATTAATGGTATTGGTTATTTGGGAACAGGAACGAATGGAACGAACTTCAAAGATTTTTGGAGGTTTGATCCAAGCAAGGTTGCATCGGCGGAAGAATTTAACATTGACAAATTCTCAGCATATCCGAACCCTACATTTGACAAGGTTAATTTCCACAGCGAACAATTTAGTGACTTCACAATCCAAATCTTAAACTTTACAGGACAAATAATCGGAAATAAACAAGCCATAAATGGTTCAGCATCGTTCTATAGAGAAATGCACATACCGGGAATGTATTTCTACAAGGTAATTACAGACGACCAAGTTATTCATTCAGACAAAATAATCATTCAATAAGCTTTACTCAGATCGAAACGAGAAAAGTTAAGCGCATTAAAAATCCGATCTCGGTTAAACCGAGATCGGATTTTTTCTTATATCTTATATTATTGAATCGTCAATTTCTTTTCCAAATCTTCTAAGTAAGCTCTGAAGTGCTTATCTGTTTCTGACAGGTTGGTTACCGTTCTACAAGCATGAAGAACTGTCGCATGATCTTTCCCTCCGCAATGCGCTCCAATGTTTGCCAAAGATGATTTCGTCATCTTCTTTGAAAAATACATTGAAATTTGTCTTGCTTGAACAACCTCTCTCTTTCTTGTTTTCGATTTTAAGATCTCTAAAGCAAGATCGAAATAATCACAAACTACTTTCTGGATGTACTCAATTGAAACTTCACGAGCAGTGTTCTTAACGAATTTGTCAACCATTTGCTTAGCCAATTCAAGAGTGATTGCTTTTTTATTCAATGAAGCTTGCGCTAACAAAGTATTTAGGGCGCCTTCCATCTCTCTAACATTCGTATTGATCGAGTAAGCAAGGTATTCAACTACATCTTTTGGAAGGTCAATTCCATTTCCATACATTTTCTTTTCTAAGATCGCCATTCTTGTTTCCAAGTCTGGTGCACTTAAATCTGCTGAAAGCCCCCATTTAAAACGAGACAATAAACGTTGTTCCATTCCTTGCATTTCTACAGGTGGCTTATCACTTGTTAAAATGATTTGCTTCCCGTTTTGGTGTAAGTGATTGAAAACATGGAAGAATACGTCCTGTGTTTTCTCTTTTCCAGAAAAGAATTGGACATCATCTATAATTAACACATCTATCATTTGATAGAAGTGAATAAAATCATTTGTTGTTTGATTCTTAATCGCATCAATAAATTGGTGTGCGAATTTTTCAGAACCAACGTAAAGAACAGTTTTGTTTGGGAACTGATTCTTGATAGAAATTCCAATAGCATGTGCCAAGTGCGTTTTCCCAAGTCCAACCCCACCATAAATCAATAACGGGTTAAATGCAGTGCCTCCAGGCTTATTAGCTACGGCATATCCAGAAGCTCTTGCCAATCTGTTACAATCACCTTCAACAAAATTATCGAAAGAATACGATGGATTCAAATTAGAATCAACATTTACCTTCTTCAATCCAGGAATTATGAAAGGGTTACGGATTTGGCTTTCGTTTACATTAATCGGCATAGAAACTGGAGCGTTACGAAGTGCCTTCTTATTTAATGCTGGAAGTTTCACGGTATAAGGTGTGGAATTCGTTGTATTATTTTCCATAATAATACTATACTCCAAACGGCCTTCTGCCCCTAGTTCTTTTTTGATTACTTTTTTCAATAGTGTTATATAGTTTTCCTCCAACCACTCATAAAAGAAATGAGAAGGAACTTGAATCGTCAAAACATCTTGATCCAGCTTTACTGGAACTATAGGTTCAAACCACGTTTTAAAGGCCTGCAATGAAACGTTATCTTTTATAACTTTCTGACACGCGTCCCAAACTGCTTCGTGATTTTTGCTCATAGTTTTTTTGGTTATTAACGTTAAGAAACTGAGTGATTAAATCCAGTAACTTTAGTAGTTAGGTTATTCGTTCTTGCAGGTTATTCTTTCTTGTAGGTTATTCGTTCTTGTGATGACAAATATTTACATAATAAAGTTAAGAAAAAAGTCGTTTAGGGGTTGATTTTATTAAAAGTTTTACTTCTATAAAATTTAACACAATCGACACATTCTAACAACACATGTAATATAACACAAATAACTCTTTATCTGTCAGCATCCTATGCTACCTAGGTGAACTCATCACTCGAAGAGCGATACTAAATTTTGTGTTTAATTTGCACCTCAAAAAGAAAAGTCTACTTAATTTTATAATCATACTTATAAACAATGAAGACATTTTTTAGCAAGATTGTAGAACTAAGAGTTCGTTATAGTGAAACGGACCAAATGGGATATTGTTACTACGGAAATTACGCTCAATATTTCGAGATCGGAAGAGTTGAAGCTTTAAGAGTTGTTGGAATGAGTTATAAGAGTCTTGAAGAGCAGGGATATATGCTTCCAGTTTCAACAATGGACGTCCAATATAAGGCTCCCGCAAAATATGATGACCTCCTTGAGATTGAAACGAAAATAACAGAAATGAAAGGCGCACGACTGATTTTTCATTATGCTATTCGAATTGAAGACCGAATTATCGCTACTGGCAACACAACTTTGGTGTTTGTATCGAAAGACGATATGCGTCCGACACAACCACCTTCAGGCTTTACTCAACTACTCAGTAAATACGAGGAAATATAACCTTCTAAACTGATCTCACCTCACTTTTTATCGTTATACTAGATAGTAATGAGAATAAACGATCAAGACTGGAACATAATAGACATTACAAGGGCCTTCTTCCCTTTTCAATTGATTATTGCGCATTTAAGGCACAATCTCGCTTCCCTACTTTTCTGGTTTGTCTTATTTTTCATTGTAAGCGGAAACCTTGGAGCCGCTTTTGGGATCCCATTACTTTTTCATTCTCCTGAATATCTCGGCGAGGTTTCATCCCTGTCCTTTCTTCTTCTTGGATTTTCGCTTGGCGGATTTATAATGGGATTCAACACGTATAGCTATATAAAATTAGGCGCACTTTTCCCCTTCTTAATCACAATCAATCGGCCTTTCTTTAAATTCTGTATTAACAATGCACTAATCCCAGTAGTATTCGTTTCGATCTACCTCTTTAAAATGACTGGGTTTCAAATGGTAGAAGAATTAGCATCAACCGGAGAGGTGATTATGTATTCCATTTCATTTTTAGCGGGAATCATTGTATTCCTTGGACTGTCGTTTCTGTTTTTCTTTCGACTCACAAAAAACAACAAGAGCTATGAAGTTCACTCTACAGAGCCAATTTCGTCTGTAACCCACAAAGATGATAAATGGTACGAAATCTTTAGATTACAAAAAGACCGTACTTATATCTATGTTGGAAAAAAACTTCGGCTAATCCCTAGTAGAAGTTCGAAGCACTTCGATAAAGAACTTGTTGAAAAAATATACGCGAAAAACAGAGTAAACGCTTCGATTTATGAGATCATGACAATCTTGATATTTTTTGGCCTCGGTATTTTTAGCGACTCCAGCATCTTTGAAGTTCCAGCCAGTGCTAGTATTGTTTTACTTTTAACTATCGTTCTAATGCTCTTCAGTGCATTGCAATCTTGGCTAAAAGGTTGGGTCTACCCCTTTTTTATTGTAACAATACTCCTGCTCAATTATTTAAGTCAAGTCTCGGAATCGTTTCATTATACGAGTTACGCCTACGGATTGAATTACAAAAAATCAGATGACTGCGCTTATTCAATGGAACGGATCGTCGCAATGGCTATAGATGATGAAGCCAATCAGTCTTCTTATGACAGCTACATTAAAACTTTGGAAAACTGGAAAAAAAATACGGGTGAGGAAAAGCCGAAATTAATCATTATCAACACATCTGGTGGCGGATCACGCAGTGCGCTTTGGACCGTTTCTGTTCTTCAAGAACTGCAAAAAGCATCGGATGGAGATGTAATGAATCACACGCAATTAATCACTGGAGCCTCGGGCGGAATGCTTGGAGCGGCCTACTTTAGAGAATTGGCACTTCGAGAACGATTGGGAAAGCTTGCATCCTCAACAGACCAGAAGTACCGTGAAAAAATCAGTAAAGACATGCTGAACAAGCTTGCATTCATGGCCTCTACGCACGACATCTTCATTCGTTACCAAAAAGTAAAGGTTAACGGGCAAAGCTACACGATGGACAGAGGTTACGCATTTGAGTCGCAGCTGCATAAAAATACGGACGGTGCGCTCAAGCATAACTTAGGTTATTACGCCCAATACGAAAAGAAAGGCACCATCCCTACAATGATTTTCACCCCAACGATCGTCAATGATGGCCGGAGGCTTTTCATTGGCTCTCAACGGACAAATTTCATAACAAGTAGAACAAATGCCACTACCGAACTGTCGAACTCGTGCGAGAATATCGACATCCAAAGCTTATTAAATAATCAAAATGTTAACAATCTGCAATTTAGCACTGTACTTAGAGCAAGTGCCACTTTCCCCTTTGTGATGCCGATGATTACACTTCCAACAACACCAGAAATACAATTAATGGATGCCGGAATTCGCGACAATTACGGCGGGAAAACAATGATTCAATTTTTAGATGTTATGGAAGATTGGATCGCAGAGAATACATCAGGTGTTATTGTTCTTCAGATTCGAGATGTTAAAAAAGTATTTGAGGAAGAAAGATTTCACCAAGTATCCTTCTTGGACAAGCTTTTCTTACCATTTGGCAACATGTACAAAAACTTCCCGCGGGTTCAAGATTACAACCAAGATGAATTAATAAAAATAGGCGTAAAGTCGATGGAGTTCCCGGTTGACGTGGTTTCATTCAATTTATTGGAAAAGAAATCGGATTATATTTCACTTTCATGGCACTTAACAACGCACGAGAAAAACAAGATCTACAAGGCCATTGAAAGCAAACAAAACAAAGCTTCTTTGGAACGGCTGTTAAAGTTGATCCATTGAAAAAGAGCATTTAATCCGATAGGGCCCAAAGGCTCTTTTACGATCCGAAATCTGCAGATTCTACTAAAGAGAGGTTGTCCTTGGCTTAACATTTGAGACCATCACATAACGTTCATTGGCACACTCGGTTGTAAATTTGAAATCAACTTGTCCATAATCAAACAAAATGCATTTTCCGCCTACGTTGAAATTTTCTAAAAGTTAATAGGATATACGTTTACTACCACTGCATAACAGGGAACTTCAATATGCAATCTGCATTCTTTGTCATTCATTCTAACTATTCCTTTAATAGCTGAATGCATGTATGGACTTCTCTCTGCTAGCTGAATACGCTCAACCGCTTGAGTACGATCTCCAACTTTCGCTCTCATTGATATTTTATTTTGTGCGAATACTGCTATTGTCATTAGTATTATCGACAATGTCATTGCTAACTTCATAATTTGATTTTTTGGTTTGAAAGAGTATAAATTAATTCCATGCCAAAACCGTTCAAGAAGTTGAAAACAAAAAAAGGGGGCTTCGTCGAAACGATACCCCCTCTACTAACCTGTAATTGTTAATAATTGATCCGTGATATCGTAAACGCATTTGTATCTAAAAGGTTTCACTTTTTTTTTGTTTTATTTACATAATTAACAAATTGGCATTCAAAAGTTTTTTCGAAATGCCAGAAACCAGTGAAATACAGCGCTAATTTTATGGCAGTGAAAAGCGAAAAATCCATACAGGCTCTAATACGATTAATCGAAGACCCAGACGAAAACATCTTTGAACATGTCCGCGATGAATTAATTGGACACGGAACGGATGCAATTCCATTCTTGGAAACATCTTGGGAGGAAGAAGATTATGGATTGTTATTTCAATCGCGTATTGAAGATCTAATTCATGATATTCAGTTCAAATCAATAAAATCGGCGTTAAAAGATTGGATTGAATCCCCACATAAAGATTTGTTGGAGGGTTCGTTGATCATTTCTAAGTTTCAATATCCGAATCAAGAGGATCAAGATGTTAGAAACGCAATTCAAGACATTCGAAAAGATATTTGGCTGGAGCTCAATGAACACCAAACAGCTTATGAAAAGGTTCGTGTGTTCAATAAGGTGTTTTACGGGAAATATAAATTCACCGGAAACTCAAAAGATTTTCATTCGCCCTTGAATTCATTCATTAACGTTGTACTGGAAACAAAAAAGGGAAATCCTTTAAGTCTTTGTTTGGTCTACTCTATTATCGCCCAATCACTCGATATGCCGATTTACGGCGTGAATCTACCTAATCACTTTGTATTATCGTACTTGGACGAAGACAACATTAATCCAATTATTAATACCGAAAATATTCACGGTGGATTGTTCTACATCAATGCGTTCTCCAGAGGAGGAATCTTTGATGAAAACGAAATCAAGGAATTCTTGAATGGTTTGAACAAGTCTGAAAGTCGAGAATATTTTGAACCGTGTTCGAATTCAGCGATCTTAACGCGAATGTTGACGAATTTGATTGCCTCATTTCAACAATCTGGAAGCGCAAATAAAGTCGATGAATTGATTCAGTTGAGAGATTTGTTCGGGTTGTTTTAATACAGTGCCAGAACTTCTTAATAGTGATAACTGAAGATTCAATTGATATTAAGTATTTATCCATTAAACTATTTTAATTGTTTGGGTAATTGCCGCGAAGCGGACAATTTTCAAAAATGGTTTTTATACTCTGGAAAATTCTTCCGAGTAGGAGAGATTTTTTCGTGCTTTATTTTCGGGAGTGGGTAGTTGGTTTTAACTGCTATATATGTACTATAAGGAAACAAAGTACTCCATCCCTTTTCACTTAAGAGAACTTACTTAATCTCAAATTCCAACTTAAAATCTTGTAATTTCTTAAAGATCTCGTTGCTCACACCAATCTTAATCGTCTTGGAAGGCATTCTTACCTCAACGCCATCCAAGGGGTCAAAAATCGTGAAGTGCACGGGGCATTCTCCTTCATTTTCGAGGAAGAGTTTGTTCAAATCCGTAATCATTATTTGATCCAAATCTTTCGTTGATACTTTCAAATGAACGCTATTCGCTTTGGTCTCTTTAAGTGTTTGTAGTAGATCAATAGAATGAATAGAGAATTCTAACTCGGATCTTCTCGGTGGCACTTCTACCCTACCTTTTATCGCTACGAATGTTCCTGGGCTTAAGAAATGTTTGTATTTCAAGTAATTTTCTCTCCACAGGAAGATCTTGTACGAATCGTTGTAATCCTCTAACGTGATGGTTCCAAAAGGATCTCCTTTTTTGGTGAAACGATGTTCCGCATCCGATACAATCCCGGCAATCAAAACGTCTTTGTTTCGATGCTCTTCCATGTTGGTTAGCATGCCTACATGTCCATTACAGAACGAATCAATTTCCAGTCGAAAATCATCCAACGGATGCCCAGAAATAAAGATTCCAATAACTTCTTTCTCCTTGTTCAACGCGTAGATATTTCCCCACTCTTCAGCTTCTGGAACAAGTGGTTCGGGCAAAGATTCTCCTGATCCTTGATCAAAAATAGATGTTTGCGTTGAGTTTACAGCATCTTGAAAATTCGATCCAAAACGAACAACACTTTCTAAAAACGTTCTTTGGTTTTTTCCTTCTTGGAAATACTGCGCTCTGTGAATTTTTGTAAACCCATCAAAACCACCGGCATAAGCCATACTTTCAAATGCCTTTTTACTACAAACCCGAAGGTTAACGCGCTTGGCAAGGTCAAAAATACTGGTGAAGTTTCCACCTTCATTTCGTGTCGAAATCAACTCGTCTACGGGAGCAGATCCCAATCCTTTAATAGCACCCAAACCAAACCGAATGGCTCCAGCAGCATTCACTGTAAATTCATGAATGGATTCATTAACATCGGGTCCAAGAACTTCAATTCCCATGCGCTTGCATTCCTCCATAAAGAAGGTTACTTGCTTGATGTCGCTCATATTGTTACTCAACACAGATGCCATATATTCAGCAGGATAATTTGCTTTTAAGTAGGCCGTTTGGTAGGCAATCCAAGCATAACACGTAGAGTGCGACTTGTTAAATGCATAGGATGCAAAAGCCTCCCAATCCCGCCAAATCTTTTCAAGTGCGTCAACATTGTGTCCATTCTCGCCACCACGCTCAAGGAACGCGGGTCTCATTTTATCTAGAATGTACTTTTGCTTCTTACCCATCGCTTTACGCAGGGTATCGGCTTCCCCTTTTGAGAATCCCGCGAGCTTTTGCGAAAGAAGCATTACTTGCTCCTGATAAACAGTAATTCCGTAAGTTTCGCTTAAATACTCTTCACAAGCGTCAACATCGTAAATAATTTCTTCTTCGCCGTGTTTACGTTTAATAAACGACGGAATATATTCAAGCGGACCCGGTCTGTAAAGGGCGTTCATTGCTATTAAATCAGCAAATACAGTCGGTTTTAATTCCCTCATGTATTTCTGCATTCCGGCAGATTCATATTGGAAAATCCCTACGGTTTCACCTTTCTGGAAAAGCTCGTATGTTTTTTCATCGTCAATTGGGAAATCATCGGGAACCAAATCGACATCTGGATGGCGGTATTTCACATTACGCACTGCATGTTTAATCAGCGTTAATGTTTTCAATCCCAAGAAATCCATTTTCAGTAATCCTGCGTCTTCTGCAACCGAGTTATCGAATTGCGTGCAATACATTTGTGAATCCTTCGCCAGCGCAACGGGAACGTAATTCGTAATATCATCGGGAGTGATAATTACTCCACAGGCGTGAATTCCAGTATTCCGAACAGATCCTTCGAGTTCTCGCGCACGGTTAATGACTTCAGCAGAAAGATCAGCACCTTGAGCAATGACCTTCAGCTCATTCGCTCTCTGAATATCTTCTTGGTTGTTTTTTAACTTATCTCGAAGCTCGGGATCTGATAAACCGAACAGTTTTTTCAATGAAATGTCCGGAATTAATTTTGCGATTCTATCGGCATCAAAAAGCGGTAAATCCATTACTCTGGCCGTATCTCTGATAGACGATTTAGCGGCCATTGTACCATAGGTGATAATCTGAGCCACTTGATTTGAGCCGTATTTATCAATTACCCATTGGATAACGCGGCCTCGTCCTTCATCATCAAAATCAATATCGATATCCGGCATCGAAATACGATCTGGATTCAAGAAACGCTCAAAAAGAAGATCATACTCAAGAGGATCAATATTGGTTATCTTTAAACAATACGCCACAACAGAACCTGCTGCCGAGCCCCTTCCAGGTCCAACAGAAACACCCATTTCTCTCGCGGCTACTAAGAAATCCCAAACGATTAAGAAGTACCCTGGATATCCAGTATTTGTAACAGTTTCTAATTCAAAATCAATTCGAGTGGAAACTTCCGAAGTTATTTCTCCATAACGTTCTTTAGCCCCCACATAAGTTAAGTGACGTAAATAATTGTTCTCACCGCGTTTCCCTCCATCCCCTTTATCCAAGGGATCTGTAAATTCTGCAGGAATATCGAAGGCAGGAAGCAGAACCTCTCTTGCCAATGAATAATGTTCACATTTATCAATAATTTCATCGATGCTTTTAATTGATTCTGGAACATCCACAAACAATTCTTTCATCTGCTCTTGCGACTTGAAATAATACTCTTCGTTATCCAAACCATATCTAAATCCTCTTCCTCTTCCTATCGGCGTAGAAACGAGGTTATTGTCTTTCACACATAGTAAAACATCGTGTGCCTCGGCATCTTTTTTATCTACGTAATACGTATTGTTACTCGCAACCAGTTTAACCTTGTGTTTCTTCGCGAGACTCATCAGCGTTCCATTAACACGGTCTTCGTTCTCTTGCCCATGTCGCATAATCTCAACATACAAGTCGTCACCAAATTGCTCTTTCCACCAAATCAAAGCTTCTTCGGCTTGCGTTTCACCAACATTCAATATCAAACTCGGCACTTCACCATAAAGGTTCCCAGTGAGCACCATGATATTTTCTTTGTATTGCTCAATTGCTTTCTTATCAACCCGAGGAACATAATACATTCCTTCAGTATATGCCATAGAAGCCAATTTGATCATGTTGTGATAACCGGCCTTGTTCTTCGCTAGCAATACCACTTGATACCCATTGTCTTTTTGGGATTTATCATGCATATCACGGCAGACGTTAAATTCACATCCAATGATTGGCATCATTTCAGCACCATCAAATTCTTCGCCTTTTTCTTCGGCTTCTTTTCTTTTATCTTGTATGCCCTTATTGAAAGCCCCAACTGCTCTTTCGAAGTGAAATGCAGCCATCATGTTTCCTGTATCTGTTAAAGCTACAGCGCGCATTTTATGCTCACCTGCCTTCTTAACCAACCCATTTACATTAATGGTGGATTGTAGAATTGAGAACTGTGTATGGTTGTGGAGATGTGCAAACGAATATCCTGCCAGTTCGCCTAGCACTTCTGATTTCACATTGTCAGAAATTGCTTGGGCTGCATCCGATTCCGTTTTAAGCTTTGCACTTTCTTTCTTAAGATTAAGGTGTTCAAGTCCGATTAACCCAATTGGTTTTGGATTGAATTCCTTAAAGTTTTCAATGTATCGTTCTTCTTGCTGAAGTTCTTCTGGCAAGAAAACACCTCTTCGAACCAATTCAAAGAAACATCTCGTTGTCGCTTCAACATCGGCTGTGGCATTATGCGCCTCAGAAAACACACTATCAAACAAGTACGTGTGAAGCTCGGACAAAGTTGGAAGTTTAAAACGCCCCCCCCTACCTCCAGGTAACTGACATAATTTCGCCGTAACTTCCGTACACGTATCGAGAACAGCCATATCTCCCATTGGCGTATCCATCTCATAACGCACGTATTCACACCCCCAAACATTCAAGTCGAACTTGACATTCTGTCCAACGACGAATTTTGCTTTCGCTAAGTCTTCATTGAATTCAAAGAGAACATCTTTAAGTGGCACACCTTGATCGAGCGCAAGTGCTGTTGAAATACCGTGAATCTGTTCTGAATCGTATGGGATATTGTACCCGTCAGGTGCAATTAAATAATCCTTGCTTTCGACGAGTGTTCCCATGTCATCGTGTAATTGCCATGCAATCTGAACCACTCTTGGCCAGTTATCTGTATCACTTATCGGAGCTTTCCATTGTCTGGGAAGACCCGTAGTTTCTGTATCAAATATTATATACATGCAATGCTTTTAGCGAAAGTAAAGCTAAGGAAAATTCGATTTTTAGCGATGACAATTATCGAAGAGATATTAACAATTTGTAAATCGATATCATAACTGCACTCAAAAATTCATTTGACGATACTTGATAAATCAGAGGGTCTTGTTAGCTCTTGTATACAATACAATTAATATTCATTCCTGCACCAACTGACGCGAAGAGTATTATATCATTTTTATTGATTGAATGTTCTGACATTTTACCACGCATTATCATATCGTATAATGTTGGAACAGTTGCGACAGAGCTATTTCCGAGTTCATCGATAGTCATAGGCATAATACCTTTTGGAACGTCGTTTAATTTAAATGCTCGGTATAAACGTTTGACAATAGCTTCGTCCATTTTCTCATTCGCTTGGTGGATTAATATTTTATCCACTTCAGACAGATGTAAATCTATTTTATCTAAACAATATTTTATCGCGTTTGGCACTTGTGTGAGCGCATATGAATAGATTCGATGCCCATTCATTTTGATGTACTTTATTGGATTATCGTCCTTTTTATAACTCTCTCCCATGTATAAAAAGTCCTTTTCATCTCGAGTATGTGAAACAGTTGCATGCGAAAGTATGCCTCTTTTTTCATTCTCTTCTTTTGCCTCAAGAACAACTGCTCCTGCTCCATCGGCAAATATCATAGTATCTCTGTCATTCGGATCTACAACTCTAGATAGCGCTTCCGATCCAATAACCAAACATTTTTTCACTTCGCCTAACTGAATGAACATGTGTGCTTGAATCATTCCTTGAACCCAGCCAGGGCAGCCAAATATAATATCATAAGGCACGCAAAATTCATTTTTGATTCCCAGTTGGTGCTTTACACGAGATGCGATACTCGGCACATTGTCGGATTGATGTGAACCTTTGATTACATCACCAAAGTTTTGGGCCACAATAATCATATCAATTTCTTCTGGATCAATTCCTGCATTTTCAATTGCATTCTTCCCTGCAATACTTGCAATATCTGAACATGATTGAGATTCTCGGAGATAACGTCGAGAATTAATACCCGTTATTTCTTGAAATTTTCGAATGATTTCTTTGCTGTCCGTTTCAATTTTCTCTCCTGATGCATTGAAGAAGTCATTTGTAATGAAGTCGCTATTCTTCACTACTATCTCAGGGATATAAGCTCCCGAACCTGTAATCACTGAATTTAGCATACTAATTTTAGTCTGAAATTTATAATAATATTAATTATTAGTCTAAAACTAACGAAATTTAGACGATTGAGTCAATTACTCGAGTTTTCAATGGTCTCTTTGAAAACTATTCAAATCTAAGAGCGACGCGGTCGAGTGATTCGATTATTAGAATCCTTTATTCTTTTGTAAGAACACGAACCTTGAAGCGGACAAAGCTTTTGCCTTTTTTGGTGTTTACTTTAAAGTTGACAACTCGATCTTGGAAATCATATTTACCTGCTGTGTCGAATGTTACTAGAAGGGAAAATATCTCGCCCGGCAGGATTGGTTTTATTGGGAGGTATGCTTTTGTGCAAGAGCATGCAACTTGGTAATCACTCAGGATCAATGGAACAGTTCCAGTATTTGTGATTGTGTAATTATGTTCTAGGAGAACACCTTCTGCGGTCTTTGGAAATTTATGTACAGACTTATCTATACTAAATTCCGCCTCCTGTCCGAAGACAAGGGCGGAATTCAATGCTATAATTATGATCGCGTAAAATAGCCTCAATTAGTTGTTTGAAGGACCAGCTGGATTCGTTGGTGCTCCACTTACAGGCTTCGCCTTAACGTTACCTTTAATTCTAATAACTTTAGTTGGCTCATTCACCGCATTAGAAGTAATTGTAACACTCTTGTTAATAGCACCTGGACGTTTTGTATCATACTTTACAGTAATCTTAGACGTTGCTCCAGGAGCGATTGGTTCTTTAGGCCAAGAAGGAACAGTACACCCACAAGATCCTTTTGCGTTTGAAATAATCAAAGGTGCATTACCTGTATTAGTGAATTCGAAAGTACATGTACCGTTACCACCGTTTTCAACAGTTCCGTAATCGTGAACATCTTTTTCAAAATCAAGTTTTGCTCCGTTTTTAACCTCTTGTGCAATTGCTGTAGTTCCAGCTGCTGCTACAAAAATCATTAGTAAAGAAAATAATGCCTTTTTCATATTGTTGTTTTTTTTTTAAGTTTCGAAATTACAACACCAAATATAATGCAACAATTCCGATTAACATATTTTTTAACACATCGTTAACAGGCCTACTTTAAATCGACCATATTTTCACCGAGTCTATCTATTAGAGGCGTTTCCACGTTTTCTAAATGGTATTTCATTTCAGAAATTTTTTCCTTACTCGCTTTCGTATTTTCTTTCAACCACAGATTTAAATACTTTTTGATTTTATCTGTATCTCTAGGGGTTATTGAAATTTCATAGGCCACAATTTGAATTTCAATGATTTGAGAGCGGTCTACAAACTTAGGGTATTTATCAATTAAAGTATCCGCATAAGCTGTTGCCATCACGACATCGTCTAATCCGGTGTAAAGCATAACAACCTTTGAAAGGCAATTGGCTGAATAATCATCCTTTGGGTATTTCTGATAAAAACTCAAGAGAACATCTGCTAACTCTCCTTTGGCCAAGACCGTCTCTTTTGTTTTTTCAAGATCCTTAGAAAGCTTGGAAACATGCTTTTCTTGATCTGAAATTTCATTCTTTACCTTTTCTTTAGAAGTTACATTGACATCTTGGGAGCAGGAAAAAAGAAGAATGGTTAAGGCAAATACTATTAGTAAAAATTTCATCTATCGTGCTTTTTTACGTGCAGGAAATCTCATTTTGTAATCTGCTTTCACATCCCCTTTAGAAATGTTTTGCAATTTCTTTGAAAGTAATCTTCTCTTCAACGGAGTAACATGATCTGTGAATAAAATTCCATCAATATGATCGTATTCGTGTTGAATGATTCTTGCTTTATAACCATCAAATGATTCTTCCTTTAGCTCCCAATTCTCATCGTAATACGACACTAAAATTGTCTCATGACGAAAAACTTCTTCTCGGATTGTTGGAATTGAAAGGCATCCTTCTGAAAACCCCCATTTCTCTCCTGTCTCACTTTCGATGATTGGATTGATGAAAATTTTCTTGAAATTTTCCATACCCACTGCTCGAGGATCTTCTTTCTCATCTTCTTCATGATCATAGGCAAATGGACTTCCATCGACAATAAAAAGGCGAATGGACTTTCCAATCTGCGGAGCTGCCAAGCCTATTCCAGATGCTTCATACATCGTTTCAAACATATTATCGATGAGTTCCTTAAGATCAGGGAACCCTTCTTCTATATCTTCGGCTTCTCTTTTTAAAATGGGATCACCGTAAGCTAAAATTGGTAAAATCATACTCTTTAATTGTACTGTAAAATTAATGCTTTGGTTCGGATTTCGAAAGATATGGTCTCCGTGATTTATTCTAATGCGGTCTTTATTTATTTACCATCCAGATAAGACTGTAAAATAATCGTTGCACTCACCTTGTCTACTAGGCCTTTTTCCTTCTTCTGTTTTTTCGTCGCTCCTGCCGTATGCATGGCACTGGAAGCCATTTTCGAGGTGAATCGTTCGTCCAATAACGCTACTATCAACAATGGAAACTTGTTCTCAACCGCTTCTTTAAGTAGCCGAACGTTTTCGGTGACATGTGAATCTTCGTTATTCAATCGTTTTGGCAATCCAATTACAATTTCATCTACTTTTTCATCCTTCACAAGACTAGTGATCTTATCCATAAGCACCTTTGATTCAACCGTATCGAGTCCAAAAGCGAACATTTTAGCGTCATCTGTGATTGCTAGTCCTGTTCTTTTAAGACCGAAGTCAATGGATAAAATTTTACTCATGGAACAAAGATAATTAGATTGTTAGATCGGCTGCGTCTTTTAGATATTAGAATTTGTATGTTGGATGTTAAAATGGTCTAACACTCTAATATCTAAAAGGCCGATTCAAAAATCCAATTATCTTTGCGACATAATTATTGAAGATATGAGATCCATTATAGAAACAGCTTGGGAGCACAGGGAGTTATTGAAAGACCCAGAAACAATTAAAGCGATTGAAGCCGTGATTGAAGATCTTGACAAAGGACGACTTAGAGTTGCGGAACCGCTCGAAAATGGTAAATGGCAAGTTAATGAGTGGGTAAAGAAAGCTGTTGTAATGTACTTCCCGATTCGAAAAATGGAAACAATTGAAGTTGGACCATTTGAGTTTCATGATAAAATGAAATTGAAAACGAATTATTCTGAATTAGGAGTTCGTGTCGTCCCTCATGCGGTTGCTCGCTATGGAGCCTTTATTGCACCAGGTGTAATTATGATGCCTTCTTATATTAACATCGGAGCGTATGTGGATTCTGGAACAATGGTTGACACTTGGGCGACAGTTGGATCTTGCGCTCAAATTGGAAAAGACGTTCACCTAAGCGGCGGTGTTGGAATCGGTGGTGTTCTTGAACCTCTTCAAGCGGCTCCTGTAATTATCGAAGATGGTGCTTTTATCGGATCGAGATGTATCGTGGTTGAAGGTGTTCGTATTGGCAAAGAAGCTGTTCTTGGTGCCAATGTGGTTTTAACGAAATCGACAAAAATCATTGATGTTACTGAAAGTGAGCCAATAGAAATTAGAGGTTATGTTCCTGAGCGCAGTGTTGTAATTCCAGGATCTTACGAAAAAGAGTTTCCAGCGGGTAAATTCAACGTTCCGTGTGCATTAATTATTGGTAAACGGAAAGCGTCTACCGATTTGAAGACATCGTTGAATGATGCTTTGAGAGAAAATGATGTAGCTGTATAGATTATTTGATTGTTCGATTCACTTCGTGGCTGCCTTTGGCGGTATTCGAATGGCTGTGCGTTGTAATTTGGAGTTAAAAAAAAGCCCCATCTCAGTTGAAGTGAAACGGGGCCTTAGGTTTAGCAATTCTTAACGTTAATTGAGAATCAACTTCTTTGTCACTCCATTTGTTCGAACAAAATAGATTCCTCTACTTAAATGCTTCGTGGAGACTTGAATTTCCTGAGCTCCAGCCGTGAACTGAAACATTTCAACCAGTTGCATTGATGCATTAACAATATAAGCTTCACTTTCATCCATTTCTTCTGGGTACCTAATCGATACTTTATCCTTTGCTGGGTTTGGAAATAAAACATACTCTTCGTTTGATTCTAAGTCCATTACACTCACTGAATGATTTGAAATTTTACTCACACCAGTACTCGTTGCGACCCAAACAGAATTTTCGCTATCGATATCCAAAGCTCTAATAACTGGACCAACAAGGCCGTCAGAAACATGGTATTCTGTCCAAGTGCTTCCATCAAAAGCAACCACGCCACCTTCTGTGACAAGGTAATCAACGTAGACTCCGATCCAAATATTTCCATTACCGTCGATTTCCAAATCTTCAATTGGATTCAATGTATCTGGAGCTGGCAAAGTATACATGATTGTATAATTTGTTTCTTGAACGTTTGAGCTATTCAAAACCGTTATTCCTTCCGAAGTTCCAATCCATCTTTTATCGTTAGTTGTGTTTCTCATTGCTCTAATTCGATCGTCAATCAGTCCGTCAGAAGATGTTATTGGTGCAAAGGCTGAACCGTTCCAAATCATAATTCCACCCAATCCTGATCCCATCCAAACATCGCCATTCGCCATAATTTCAAGAGCAGAAACGCCTCCAAACGGAAGTCCATCAGTTGTTCCAAAATTTGTCCATGTTCCGTCGTAGAAAGAAGCTCCGTTATTGGTTCCAAACCAAACGTCTCCATTCGCATCTTCTTCGATACATTTGATTTGATTGTTTCCCAATCCATCAGCCGTTGTAAATGTCGTCCAACTCGTTCCGTCATAAATACATGCACCAAAGTCAGTTCCAACCCAAACATCGCCGTTCGATTGTGTTAAAACAGCGGTAATGTTGTTGTCCACCAATCCTGCATCAATTGCATTCGTGTGATCTGTCCAGCTTGACCCGTCGAAAACAGATACTCCATTTTGAGTTCCAAACCAAATCACATCACTCGCAGTAATATCTAAAGCGCTAACATTGTCGCTCAACAACCCATCGGCAGTTGTGTAATTTGTAAAAGTCTGAGCATGTATTCCGCTGACTAAAGTGACCGCAAACGCGGCAATTAATTGAATTTTCATGTTCTTAGGTTTAGTGGGTTATCATTATTTTTTTTGTGGCACTTTCTTCATTATAACTGACATGTACCAAGTAAATGCCATTCGCTAAATTGCTTGAATCGATCGTGATTTGACCATTTCCTTCCAACGTTCTTGTTCCCATGACCTTTCGACCATGAATAGAATATAAATCAACAGTATAGTCAACGTCTTTATTGGTTTTAATATTGAATGTGTTACTCGTTGGATTTGGAAAAATGAAAACACCGTCAGAAACAATTGCGAAAACTTGATCTCCATTCAGCTCCAGAGGACTTGGAACCATTTCAACAAAATTTCCTGTTCCATTTGGAAACCGACCAAAAGAAGTGGCATTGTATTGTTGGCCCAAAACCATTGAATCAATGATAGTTCCATTGCCGTATGAAAGCCAGAGCGAATCTCCTGAATCGTCCAAATGAAAATTTGCATGGTAGGCGCCTTGTGTAGAATCATCTAACCAAACTTGAGCATATCTATCACTTCCCAAAACCGCAGATGGGAGTCCCCATTTGGTCAAGTTTGCAGGATCATTTGATAAATACAGATCGTTCAATGAAATTGAATAGTCAGTCGTATTGTACAACTCGAGCCAATCGTCGTATTCGTCATTTTCATCAAGGAGAATTGAGTTTGCCGACATCACTTCATTGATAACAAGATCCTGAAATCGAATTGGGGATTCATGCTCGAAGAATTCATACGCCGCTCTTTCTGGGGCAAATCTACCCGAAGAGTCATTTTCAGCATAAATGTAATATTGAACAAGATTGGATGCATTTTCGATTTTTGCTCCAAACATATTGTCAGCCGATCCACCATCTTGATGCAAACCATCATCGCTCATTTGAATAACAGAAAAAACTTCAGTTTCTGCAAACCGATATGCCAAATACACATCATTTAGCATCCCCGTTAGATCTGCCGAAATCCACAGCTCATCTCCAGCAATCGCAGATGGATTGACAACATCCACGCTGATGAATTCAGGTCGGTATTGATAACCTGGGTAGGATAAAATATAATCCGATCGATCCTCCATTAAATCTACGATTCCGGGGTAATCAACCAAATCAGAAACGGTTGAATCCAAATTTTCAATGAAATCCATGTACGAGTAAAACTTATTCGTGTCAGCCTGAACGCTAACATCAATAAGGCTTTGGAAATATGAAGCTCTCGTTTCAAAAAGTCCATTGTCAAAATTCTCTTCAATAATTGTGGTCAAATGCGCGATATACATTCTTTCATACATCGGATTTTGAATTAAGTTGGTAATTAGAGGTCTAGGCTGAACTGAGAAGCTGTTTAAATGTTGAAGAGGATCAATTGTTTTGGCTTCTGCAATGGTTAACCCGTCCCAATGGTCAGAAGCATCCGTTAATCTATAACTTGCAAAAGACATGTTTAAATCCCAAAGAATCGGGTTAAATTGGCCGTTCACATCTTGAAACAGGTAATAGTTTTGAGCATAGCCAACATAACTATCGAAATTTATAACGCTGTAATTAAAAGCATGCATCCACAGGGTTCTATCGATATTCAATAAAGACCCGACATTGTTTGGACCTGTATTCAAAACATCGATGAATTCGTAAAGATTATCCCAATCCTTGGATCCCGTCGATTTCATATTGTACAACGAGTGGTAATCATAAGTCTCGGCTCCTGGAGAATTTCCAAGATTGGCATTCTCCCCGTTCAAATCAATGGTTTCTGGATTCCCTTTAACAAAAGTCGTGTTGCTCGACCCAAAGTGTTCGTCTAAGAATTTTCCATTTACGGCTTCAACATTCGTATAGAGTCCTATTAAAGTATCGTTGATGTACACATTTGCATAATTTGCTTTCGATGCGGGCATGTATTTCCGTGCAACCTCATAGGACAAAACTTCCCGAACAAACGAGGGATCTTGAATGACATTACTCAATTTAACTTTATGAAACCCTTGGTGCGCTTGCTCTGAAAAAGCATAATCGAGGTCAATGTTTAATGGGTTTTTATTTCTACTGGAACTGTAAGAACTAAATCCTTTGTAGCGCACTCCTACTTTATCGTAGGCAATTCCATCAATTGTGCAATCTGCTCCAAGTCGGAAATCTTCGCCCAAAAGGTAAAGACTATCCAAGATTTCATCCCAATTCGACTGCGTGAATTGCAGTCGAATTTCCGGGATATGATCTATTGCGTAAAAATCCGATTGTGCAATCAGATTTTCAATTGCACCAAAAGAAATGATGCACAAAAGGGTTATATAGATTTTAGATTTCAAGATGCTATCGCACTAAAGATAATTTTTTAGTAACGGTTCTTTTACCTCCAAAATTTAATGTTGCAAAATAAACGCCGCTTGTCATCGCTGACAAATCAATTTCTTGTGCATTGTTCATTTCAAAAACAACATTTCCATAAATGTCAACAACAGTGATAAGTACATCTTGATCCAAAACATTCACACCATCGATAGTAAAGACACCCGTCTTCGAAGGATTTGGATAAAATTGTATTCCGCCTAATGTTTCTTCAGAAAGAGAAAGTAAATTACATGGGTCCACTCCAAGAAGAGCAATGACTCCTGCATCTCCGCATTCATATCTAAATGCTTTCGTTGGGCCTGCATTGTATTGCCAAATTAGGTTGTCATTTGCATCAACCTCATACATATACTCGTTTGAAACGTTAACAAAGGTATTTCCATTTGACATTCTATTGTGTGAAGATTGTCCTGTTGAACTAGCTAAACACTCATGTCTCCAGTCATAATTAGAAGGACCATAAGAGTTTCCTGTCATCGTATATATAAATCCTGATTCAGGTGCTGAGATTGCGTCAATCACCGAAGAATTACCTGAACCACCTTTATTATTGAAGAATTGAATCATTCCACCGTTTGGTCGTCCATCATCAGTAATCCATCTTGGATCATGCGCAGCAGCAGCGATTGTTTGAGCTCCCGCAGAACCATAATTAGACGGCTTACCCCATCTGTATAAAAAATCCCCTCCCATACCAGAATTACCTCCGGAATGAGAAGCCGCCTCAGCTGATGTTGTACTGTGATCAATTACAATTACTTCACTCAAAAAACGTGAACTAAATACCAACTGGTCTAAAACTGCATTATAGTCAACTCCATTAACGTGGAACCAATCATATCCACCTCCTCCTCCTCCTCCGACTGAAAGTAGATTTACATCCATTAATTCTGGATGAGCTGAAACAACTCCATAATTGTCCTTTGAAGAGTCATAGTCTTGCACGAAATGATCAAACATGTGCCATTCCCAAATAATTGAGGCGCCGCCAATACCATCAGGCTCTAACTCTATAAAATGAGTTGGCCATTGCCCGTTACTATTGGGACTCTGAACACCAGCTTGCGTGCATTCAGCGGCTGTTTTAACTTCCCAAGCCGTTAAGATTACATTTCCATTATCTAAAAGTGTAATGTCGTGATGAGAACAATGATTCGCATTTGAATAAATATATTCCCAAACAACAGTTCCTGAAGGATCAATCTCTTGAACCATTCCACCAATAGCAGCGCCAGTTAATTGATTGCCAGAATATTTCCCGCCTCTAACGATGTTTCCGTTCGGCTTAAGCAATACAGCATAGTTACAGGCAACAGCACAAGACCATGAGTGAGCAATGTTTTGATCTTTGTCAATTAAATACGTTGTATTTTGATTTTGGAGATTGTAGAGTGCGTATCCATCGAATGATTGACCGAATGACGACCAAGCAAACATACAAGAAAATGCACAACTCAATAGCAAGGAGTGTTTCATAGTTTTTTAATTTTAGGTAATGTTAAGTTCTTTAAGATGTCTATTAAATAAAAAACTTGCGGTTTAATCGAAAACAAATCAATTAGTACAGATTAGAGAGAGAATTGAGAATGGAAAGGGTTTATTTTATTTATCAAATTACTTCTTTTCAACACCAAAGTTTAGATCATGAAAAAAGGCTACTCGATGAGTAGCCTTTCAATGGAATATATTTAATTATAATACTAGAACTTAAACGCAAGACCTCCATTAAGGACACCACTATGCCCAAATCCTAATTGCATACTTAAACCAATATTATCTGTAAGGAAATAACGAACTCCAAGAGCAAGTCTTAGCGCAACTGGAATAAGTGTTACAGAAAGATTTGCACTCGCTTCATCAAACGCAGGATCATTTGACGAAAAAGCGAAGTTTCTGTTTTTGTATCCCGCTCCAAACATTGCGTAGAAATCTACTTTATCATTATCAATGAAGTGGTAGTTAAATGTAGCAATTGCACTAATCTTTGATGTTCTGACTTCTTCAGAATAGGTAACTTGATCAAATTCATTTGTAGTTTCATTATAAACAGATGTCTCGAAATCAAAACCTACTTTAGCGCTACTGAAGGAAACATCAACACCGATTCCAAATTTATCAGCAAGCATATATTCCGCGCGAATTCCAACAGGCCCAATTCCACCGACATTTAAATTAAGTTCGTTTCCATCTGAATAAAGCGCTTGAAAAGTAGTATTGTAAAGGTTAGGGAAACCGTAGTAAGCGTCAATTGACACACCCCCTTCTCCTAATGCCTGAGCAGAAGCGCTAGATGTAGATAGAGCCATTGCACCAATAAAAATAAATAGTAATTTTTTCATAATGATTTTTAATTAGGTTATTTAGGCTCTAAGCTAGTCAAATAAAACTAATCCTTTATCGCACGAATACATTTTAACTAAAAATCAAGACTATATCACTTGATATTACGCGGTGTTACGTGGTATTTCATTGTTGCTTCTCAAATATTTGTAATTCAAAAGGCACTCTATAAAAAGCTCGATGAGACAACAATTTTATTCAAAAGGGGTTCTCGATTTCGAGAGCCCCTTTTTTTTGGTTTGAACTTATATTAAAGTTAGCGGTTTCAGGTAGTTCAAAGGAATCTTACAACCTTGTGAAATTTCATGGTGTTGTTGAATTACTCAAACTGGTATTATTAAAAAG
>TARA_B110000902_G_scaffold44451_1_pt1 | contig 34312 bp, 26 predicted proteins | sample TARA_B110000902 | Tara Oceans TARA_B110000902 (sample SAMEA4398009) | marine metagenome | biome: Polar Biome; feature: [SRF] surface water layer (ENVO:00010504); material: water (ENVO:00002006), including particulate matter (ENVO:01000060) such as... | depth 5 m | reverse complement strand
ATAGCCGCAGCGATGTTGGATTTAGAAATCAGAGCCAATTCTAAAAAGTGCTTGGATGATGTAATGACTACCTTATACAAGGAATATTATAAAAAACAAGACAGAGGGTTCACGCATGCTGAGTTCATAGCAGTGTGCACTAAAGTAGCAGGTAAGGATATGCAGTCATTTTTTGATGATGTGATATTCAGTACTAAACCGCTGGACTATATGGGTATCTTTAACCAGTATGGTTTAGACTTTAAAGATGCTAATGCTGATAAAACGATAGCGTGGAGTGGGGTTATTAGCAGGCACAGAGAGGGTTTTACGACCATCACTAACATATATAGCGGTAGTCCAGCGGTAGAGGCGGGATTAAGTGTAAATGACGAAATTGTAGCCATAAATGGATGGCGAGTAAGTGATAAGCTAGAAACGTATGATGCAAAGTATAGCGTGAATGATACTGTAGAGGTTACGTATGCCAGAGATGGGAAAATGTATACCGTAAATCTAGTATATCTAAAAAGTCCAAAAGTGTCGTATAAACTCACTGTGATAGATGAAGAGAATACCCTTCTTAAAAATTGGCTAAACTAGATGCATTTTTACGCTGTTGTTTTGTGAGACGTTGATTAACTTTTGATAACTATTCACTGGTCTATCCAAACTAATTGCTAACAAAACTACCTTTGTTCAAACCTATATAAACGTGTCAGTAATTAATTCACAAAAAGCATATTTGGTACTCGCAGATGGTACCGTTTTCGAAGGTAAAGCTATTGGTAAAATAGGAACTACCTCAGGGGAAATAGCCTTCAATACTGGGATGACCGGATACCAAGAGGTGTTTACCGATCCTTCTTACTTTGGCCAAATAGTTGTTATGACCATGGATCACATAGGAAACTATGGTGCAGCAGAAATGGACGCGGAGTCTGATTCAATAAAAATTTCCGGATTAGTTTGCAAAAACTATTCGCCTATGCATAGCCGTAATATGGCAGATAGTAGCCTAAACGATTATTTTATTGAACATGGGTTTAGTGGGATAAGTGATGTAGATACGCGTGAGATAGTTAAGCACATACGTGATGCAGGAGCGATGAATGCTATAATAAGTTCTGAGATACTCGATTTGGATGAGCTTAAGAGAATGGTGATAGAAGTGCCGAGTATGGAAGGCCTAGAGCTAAGTTCTAAAGTGTGGAGCAAAAAGGAATATGAGGTAAATGAGAGTGGGACTAAAAAGGTAGCACTATTGGATCTAGGTTCTAAGAATAACATAATTGATTGCTTAACGGAGCGAGATTGCCACGTAAAGGTTTTCCCTGGAGACACTAGCTATGCTGCGATGAAAGCCTGGAGTCCAAATGGATTTATGATAAGCAATGGTCCTGGTGATCCAGCGGCTATGCCTTATGCAGTAAAAACGGTACAAGATATTTTAGATGCCAATGATAAATTGTTTGGTATCTGTCTTGGTAGCCAGATATTGGCACAAGCGGTAGGTATGAAAACCTTCAAGTTAAAGAAGGGACACAGAGGGCAAAATCATCCGGTACAAAACCTTTTGACAGGCAAGAGCGAGATGACGTCGCAAAATCATGGTTTTGCAATAGATCCAGAAAGCAATACGGGCAACGCAGAGATTACACACGTTAACCTAAATGACGATACCGTAGAAGGTATCCGAGTGAAAGACAAAGATGCATTTGCGGTACAGTATCACCCAGAGGCAAGTCCAGGTCCACATGATAGTCGTTATCTGTTTGATGACTTTGTGGAGATGATAGGGTAATTTATTCAGTGTTTGCATGTATATGCAGGCAAAATAAAAAAGCTATCTTTCAGAAAGGAGTGCAATAAAAATTGCACAACATCTTTAAAGTGATTACCATTGTAGCTTACTTAAATTTTCACGGCAAGTGATGCATTTATTGCAGATAGCATAGCATCACGGTTTATACAAAAATTACAACGCATTTAATATGAGCGAAATATCACACATACACGCAAGACAAATCTTAGATAGTAGAGGAAACCCTACTATAGAAGTAGACGTATTCACAGAAGGCGGAGCCTTTGGTAGAGCAGCAGTACCTAGTGGTGCCAGTACAGGAGTTCACGAGGCAGTAGAGCTGAGAGACGGAGACGAGTCAAATTACCTTGGTAAAAGTGTAATGAAGGCTGTAGCTAACGTGAACACAGAGATTTATGACGAGATAGTAGGAGAAGATGTTTTTGAGCAGGTACACATTGATCATAAGATGATTATGATGGACGGTACCGAAAACAAAAGCAAACTAGGTGCAAATGCAATGCTTGCAGTAAGTTTAGCATGTGCTCATGCAGCGGCAGAAGAAAGTGGCCAGCCTTTATATAGATACTTAGGCGGTGTTAATGCTAATGTACTTCCTATTCCAATGATGAATATTATCAATGGAGGTAGTCATGCAGATAACTCGATCGACTTTCAGGAGTTTATGATTATGCCTACTGGAGCAGATTCATTCTCAGAAGCGTTGAAAATGGGTGTTGAGACTTTTCACCACCTCAAAAAAGTGTTAAGCAAAAAGGGCTATAGCACAAATGTAGGTGACGAAGGAGGTTTTGCACCAAACATTAAAAGCAACGAAGAGGCTATTGAAACAGTACTTATGGCTATCGAATCTGCAGGTTTCAAACCGGGAGAAGATATGCATATCGCTATGGACGCTGCTACTTCTGAATTTTATAATAAAGAAACAGGACTATATACTTTCAGCAAGTCAGATGGTAGAGAGTTAACTAGCGAAGAAATGGCTCAGTACTGGGCAGATTGGAGCAACAAATACCCGATTCTTAGTATAGAAGATGGTCTTGACGAAGATGACTGGGCGGGATGGAAATCTCTTACAGATAAAATAGGAGACAAGGTTCAGCTAGTGGGTGACGATTTATTCGTAACAAATGTAAAAAGACTACAAAGAGGTATAGATGAAGGAATAGCCAATTCTATCTTAGTAAAAGTAAATCAAATAGGAACTCTTACCGAGACTATAGATGCTATAAACCTTGCTACGCAAAATAGCTATACGAACATTATCTCTCACAGAAGTGGTGAGACGGAGGATAGCACAATTGCTGATCTTGCAGTAGCTATGAACAGTGGCTTGATAAAAACAGGTTCTGCATCACGAAGTGATAGAATGGCTAAGTACAATCAACTTCTTAGAATAGAAGAAGAATTGGGTCATACTGCTAAGTACTTAGGTAGAAGCTTCAAGTTTTTGTAACAAAACAACGAGATTTTAGATTTAAAAGCAACCTTCGGGTTGCTTTTTGTGTCTAATATCATATGAACATTAAACTCCCTTTTCTTTTTCTGTCAGCACTATTGCCAAGTGTAATGTTTGGCCAGAGTGTAGAGATATCTTCAAATGCGGAGGTTTGTAAAGATGAGCTTATAAGTTTTGAATCGGTAACAACAAGTGCCGTTAGCTCATATAGTTGGGATTTTGGTGATGGAACATCCTCTACACAAGATAGTCCTTCACACACTTATTCTGCCGAGGGTTTCAAAACAGTAACACTTAGTGTCACATTTGCCAATGGAACAATACTTTTAGCAGATAGAAAAATTATCGTGCACGATGTCCCAAAACCAGATTTCTCATTTGATGGGTCTAGTTTCTGCCTGAATAATCAAAATATTTGTTTGACGGATAATAGTACAATGGGTTCCACTACTAACGGTTATGCTTCACGTGTAATACTTTGGGGAGATGGGAATTCAATAAGCAGTACTAATCCTACTAACAGCAAAACAGTATGTTATAACGGTTATCAATCCATTGCAAACAATCCGTATAGCATAGTTATAGAGGTAGTAAATGACAAGGGATGTGAGGCTAAGTGGCAACAAGAGATTACTATACTGCAAGATTTTTCGCCATCGTTCAAGGGAGTGATACAGAAGGCTTCTTGTGATGAGCAAGAAGTGTGTTTCACTAACAATACTGCTAGTATTCCCAGCAGTATTGCAAGTTTTGAGTGGGACTATGGCGATGGTACTACCAATACTACAAACTGGAATGGCGAGTGTCATAAGTACACTGCTAGTGGAGTGTATAGGGTAAAATTGAAAATTGTAATGACAAATGGATGTGATAACGAATTTAGCTTCGTATATCCGGTTAATGTTTTCAAATTTGAAACGGATTTAATACTTAATTCTGATACCGTACTTTGTTTTGGTACTCCGCTACGTTTAGGAAACTCGCCCGTTAGCGGAGCAAGATATGCTTGGGAGCTTTTTGATTCGTCTATGCAGTCTCTGGGTGTGGTTGGCCGCTCTATTGTTCAAAATATTGCTGTTCCGTGTCCGGGGGATTATTATGTCAAGCTTAAACTCACTGTAGGGACCTGTACCAAAGAATCTCGGTTAGTGAAGTTTAGCTCTGTAGGTGTAATGGCCACATTTCTTCCATTCAATAATAGACAATGTATTAGTACAGATACGGTGTATTTTCAGAATACGAGTAAGTCGTATCCTACCGCAAACCCATCGTATTTTTGGGATTTTGATGATAAGAACGCTCCTGATTGTTTTGGCTATATATCTAATTGCAATAAAGACTCCAATGCCAATAGTCAGCATTTTTATCAAGACACAGGCTGCCTGGAGCCAAGGTTGAATGTGATTGATAGAAGTACGGGTTGTACTAGTTCTGCTGTGGATCAAGTTTTTATTGTAAATCCAGATTCAGTCAAATTTAAGAGATTTCTCAATAAGCCGTGCCTAGGGTCTAATTCAGATTATGCAGTTAATTTTTCACATGATTTGTGTGAGGCAGATGTAAAAATATGTGTAGATTCTTTGCAGAACGATAAAGCTTTTGTCCCTTTTGGTTCGAAAACGTATAGTCAAATTGCAGATCCTGATGGTTGGGTTACTGTAGGTTTTGCCGTGCAGACGGGTGACGATAAGGTTTATAGATCTGCAGACCCCACCGATTATTATCTTGATCCATCTCGCATATGCAACGATACCTTCTGGTTTCATCATTGGTTTCAGTTGTTTCCAAGTCCCATCGCAAATTTCAAACGTACATCAGATACTATTTGCTTGCCAATAGCGTATGCCTTGGAGTATGTAGGTGGAGAAACCGATAAGTTAGATTTATTCGTTTACTCGTGGGATATCAATAATCTAAATTCCATTCTGGTAACAGATACTGTGCCCAGTATAGCTCACACCTATTACACTGAGGGGCAGAAATCTTTCTCTGCTAAGATAATAGATACCATAGGTTGCTATGACGAGTACTCAGAGAATCTAAGTTTAGGATATTTTAATTCCATAATTGGTGATACGTCTATGTGTCTAGGCCAAGAAATGGTACTTGAAGAATCCATACGCTATTTCAATGATGGCTTTCCGTATTGGAGAAATGCTTCTCGTCCAGAAAAATTAAGCTGGGACTTGGGTGACGGCAATGGGTTTGCATCTACTACCCCTACACTCAGGCATACTTATACCCGTAGAGGAGCCTATTATGTGAAACTAGCAAGTAGTGATAAAGATGGTTGTGTTGATACAGTAACTAGGATGGTAACAGTAGTAGGGGTGAATGCAGCTATCGAAAGTGCCGATGTAGAATACTTATGTGATCAAATTCTTCAGTTCAAAGACTCTTCTTATTTTGATTTTAATACTGCTGGGGATGTTGTTACAAAGTACCATTGGAATTTTGGTGATTTTACTACACCTAGTTTGCTTGAGAATCCGTTTCACTACTACTCGTCAAATGGCAGTTTTATACTCACTCTAAGTGTAGAAACCAGAGATGGCTGTATTGATACTGCTCGTATTCCTATCTACTTGAGAGGCCCAGAGCCTTACTTTGATATGCTTTCTGACACCATGGGATGTGTTCCCTTTACAGCTCAATTCGCTAGTGCTAGCGAAAATACAGGCAGCTTCGTGTGGCGTATGGGAGATCCAAATCAAACGACTATATCCGCCAGCAACGACACTACTTTTAGTTTCACTTACACTACACCAGGTACATACTATGTATATTTAGAGGGAAGTGATAGTTTTGTCAATGACGAGACGAATAATACGTATACGTGCTCGGCATTATTTCCTGATACGAATGGACAGGCATTTCCGGTACGGAAAATAATCGTCTTACCGATTCCTCAAGCGTTATACTACCTAGAAGACCCACTATGTGTAGGCGACACAGCACGGTTTAATAATAGATCAGACACAACCTATACCACACTCAATTGGGAGATAGGTGGCAATATTTACACCTCAACATCTGATTTTAACTGGCCTGTCAACAAGGAGGGAGTATATACAGCCAACCTATTGCCTAGCTATACGGTGGATTCTAGCTACCAACGTGCGTGTTACGATACGTTTAGCAACACATTTACAGTGTACCGCACAGAGTCCAAATTTAGTTACGAAAATAGTGGGTTGTGTAGTGAGTATATTTTTACAGATTCTTCTTACAATGCGGCTAGCTATTCTTGGGATTTTGGACACCCATTCAGCCTTTCTAGGAATACATCAGATATAGCAAATCCGACACACCGTTATGGTGTAGATAAGGGTGGGTATACGATATGCCTTACTGTTGCAAATGAACAGGGCTGTATAGACTCTAGTTGTGCTAACATTAGTGTAGATTATGCGGTAGAACTTAATTTATACAATATTTTTACTCCGGACGGCGATGGATTGAATGATGGTTTTTCTATTGAAATAGATAATTATAGGGCGTATGAGTTAAGGATATACAACAGATATGGCGAGCTTATGTTTACCAGTACGGAGCCAACTTTAGCTTGGAACGGGAAGTATATGAATGTGGGTAAAGAAGTGCCAGGAGGTACCTATTTCTACGTACTTAAGTATGGCTATAATTGTCAAAAAACAGATAAGCTGGCAGAAGGGATAGTGGAGTTAGTCCGTTAGAGCTTAAAGTTAAGCGTCACTATAAGCGACACTCATTATTTGTTGTGAAAAACATTGATTTACTAGTAGTAGAGTAATCTCTACATTCGCTCACTTATAGAATATGTCACTATTAAAGCGAAAGACTGATACCAAAAAGGTAAGAAAAGAGGCGATAACCCAAAAGGATAATACGCTTACTTATAAGTTGATAGGGGGAGTAGTTTTGCTTTTTGCTGTCTTTGTTTTTTTAGCATCGATTAGCTATTTGTTTTCTTGGCGAGCAGATCAAAGTATTCTTAACGCTGGCATTACAGATTTTTTATTCGATTTTAAAGACAAATTACCTGCAAATTTTATGGGTAAATTGGGAGCATTTTTTGCTCACCTTTTCATTTACAATGGATTTGGGATAGGGGCATTTTTATTCTATCCTATTTTTTTTATTCTAGGCTATAATTTATACTTCAACAAAGTATTTAAGATACGGCCCAAGACAGTGAGCAAGTTGATTGTGTCAGCTATTTGGGTATCTCTAGTTTGTGCTTTGCTATTTTCCAAAGTGTCTCCATTACTCAGTGGTTTGCTGGGCTATGGTGTCTTTATGTTTTCTAAGTCACTCATTGGTACTATAGGAATGGTACTTGTACTTGGTCTTGTTACCCTATTTTTCTTGTATGTAGCATTTAGTATTGACGTATTAGAGAGTATTCGAAATAGAAAGGTGCTAAGAACAAAGACCAATGAAGCTGAGGGAATAAACGAAGATGAGTCACGTGAGTTTGATCCTGAGGAGTCCCTTTTTGCCAAAGACGAAATAGCTTTTTCTGTAGGAGATGAAGCAGTAACACTTGATACAAATGAAGAAGAACTTACTCTCACAGTAGAAGAGTCGATAATAGAAGAACCGGCAATAGAAGAGGGGGTCATAAATGAACCTACTTTGAAGCCAAAAGCAGAGGAGAAGGTAGAAGCAGCAAAAGAAGAAGACGAAGATGACCTGGAGCTGAAAATAGAAGACACCCCAAAAGAAGAAAAAATAGATAAGGCTAAGCAAAAAGAGCATTACGGTATTGATGAGCCGTTTGACCCACGTTTAGACCTCAGAGATTATCAGTTTCCTAAAATAGATTTTCTTAATAAATATGGAGAAGGTGAAAAGGCTGAAGTAAGCAAAGAAGACTTAGAGAAAAGTAAGAATATGATTGTTCAGACACTGAATAATTATAAAATAGGTATAGCCAGTATAAAGGCTACCATAGGACCAACGGTAACGTTATTTGAAATAGTACCAGAGGCGGGAGTACGTATCTCTAAGATAAAAAACTTAGAAGATGATATAGCTCTTAGTCTTGCGGCATTGGGTATTCGGATTATAGCACCTATCCCAGGCAAGGGAACCATTGGTATAGAGGTGCCCAATATGAAACCAGAGATAGTAAGTATGTATTCTGCTATTAATAGTGCTAAGTTTCAAAACTCAGACGCTGCACTACCGGTATGCCTAGGTAAGACAATTTCTAATGAAGTATTTGTTGCTGACCTCGCAAAAATGCCACACCTACTCATGGCCGGTGCTACGGGTCAAGGTAAGTCAGTTGGGTTAAACGCTATAATAATTTCGCTGCTTTACAAAAAGCATCCAGCTGAGCTCAAGTTTGTGATGGTAGATCCTAAGAAAGTTGAACTTACCCTTTATCAAACGATAGAACGGCATTATCTAGCTAAACTGCCCGGAGAGGGTGACGCTATTATCACGGATAATAAGCAGGTAATTACAACACTTAATTCATTGTGCGTAGAAATGGATGAACGCTATGCTTTGCTTCAATCTGCTCTAGTGCGTAACATAAAGGAGTACAATGTTAAGTTTAAGAAGAGAAAGCTCAACCCAGAAGAAGGACACAAATATTTACCTTATATAGTGGTGATTATAGATGAGGTAGCAGATCTAATTATGACCGCAGGTAAAGAGGTAGAACATCCTATCGGTAGAATAGCTCAGTTGGCTAGAGCAATTGGTATTCACTTGATACTGGCAACACAGCGACCTTCGGTTAATATTATTACAGGTACTATCAAAGCAAATTTCCCTGCTCGTATAGCCTTTAGAGTAAGTAGTAAGATAGATAGTCGAACTATACTAGATGGTAATGGTGCAGATCAGCTCATTGGTAAAGGAGACATGCTCTACTCTACGGGTAGTGATATGATTCGTCTTCAGTGTCCATTCGTAGATACACCAGAAGTAGACACCATTACAGGTTTTATAGGCAACCAACGAGGTTATCCAGATGCACACTTACTACCAGAAGTAAGAGAGGAGTCTGATGGAGAGACAAAAGAACTAGACCCAAATGATAGAGATGCTCTTTTTGAGGATGCCGCACGTATAGTGGTCCAACACCAGCAAGGGAGCACCAGTTTAATACAACGAAGACTAAAGGTAGGATATAATAGAGCAGGTCGCTTGATAGATCAATTAGAAGCATCTAATATTGTAGGCCCGTTTGAGGGTAGTAAGGCTCGTCAAGTTCTACTTCCAGATGAATACGCTTTGGAACAGTTCTTGAATAACTTACACTAGAACATAAAAAATACAATGAAAAAAATAGTACTATTATTAAGCGTCTTAGTGTTGATTTTGGTTACACCAATAACCTCTGTGTCTCAATCGCAAGATAATCAAAGCAAGGCTTTGCTTAATAGACTAAGCAAAACGTATAAGACGTATAAGTCTGTGAAAGCACAGTTTTCTGTGAGTATCAGAAATAAGCAAACAAGCACAAGTGTAAAGCAGAGCGGAACACTCTATCAAAAAGGAAAAAAATTTAGGGTAAACATGTCTGGTCAAGAGATATTGTGTGATGGTAAACTTATCTGGACGTATTTAGAAGATGCCAATGAAGTGCAAATTTCTAAGTTCAATGCGAAGGAAATGGATATTAATCCTTCAGAGATTTTTACTATTTATGAAAAGGGCTTTATGCATAAATATGCAGGTCAAGTAACCAATGGTACCAAGACGCTAGATGTAGTAGAATTAATACCTACGGACAAGAACAAAGGATATTTTAAGGTGAAACTAGGTATAGATAAACTGGCAAACAAGGTAAAAGAGATGTCTGTTTATAGTAAAAACGGTCTTGTAACCACCTATGTCATTACCAAGTTTGAACCCAATGTAAATATGAATGACAGTTATTTTAAGTTCAATGCAAAGGACAAGCCTGGCGTTATCGAGATAGACTTGAGATAGTGGGTAGAATGAATCATCACGTAACATTAACGCTGTTTATTACAGCGTTTTTTTTTGCATGTGTTTCACCAAAGAAAGGTGAACAGGGCAGAAATAATGAAAAAAAATGGTATCTAAGTGTAGAAGAAACAGCCTGTTTTGGTAGCTGCCCTATGTACAAAATTGTTTTAGACGGTAGTGGTCGTGCACGTATGCATGGCAAACGATTTGTGGAACCTCTTGGAGTGTCTACTGCTATAGTTTCAGACACTTTGTTGGCCTCACTAGTGAACAGTACTGCTACAGCCAAATGGGAAAATTATGAGGAGGAGTATATAAGTGGTTACTCTGACTGGCCAAGTACGATAGTCTGTTACTCCATCATTCCTGGAGATACATTTACAGTAACATTTCAGAATAAGTTGGCCCCTGCTCCAGTAACTCAACTCGCAGATAGACTAATTTCTTTAAGGAAGAGAGCCAATTGGATTTCTCAAACGATAGACTAGCTATCAATAAAGTTCTTGTCTAAAGCTTCGTAGATAGAGTTATTGCTGATGTATTCCGGTACAATAGACTTCATGGTTTTTACCAAATGCCTATTTTTAAGTGTATCTTTTTGTTTGTACAATCCTGCTATTAGGTCGTTTACTTCCAAGTAGTTGTACTGAGGCATCTTAGCAACCATTATCTTAGGGTTATGTGTGCCTATTGTGTTTTCCTTATCGTTTAGGAGTTCTTCTTTTAGCTTCTCTCCTGGCCTGAGTCCAGTAAATTTTATTTGTATATCCTTTCCTTCTTCGAAACCAGAAAGACGTATCATTTTACGAGCAAGATCAACTATTTTAACTGACTCACCCATGTCGAAAATATAAATTTCCCCGCCATATCCCATGACGCCAGCTTCGAGTACCAATTGACAGGCTTCTGGTATGGTCATGAAAAAACGTGTGACTTCAGGGTGTGTCACGGTTAGTGGTCCTCCGTTTTCTATCTGCTTTTTGAAAAGGGGTATAACTGAGCCATTGCTGCCTAGTACATTGCCAAAACGTGTAGTAACAAAAAGAGTATGCTTGTCTGATTCTAAGTGTAGCTTAGCATTAAGAGATTGAACATAGATTTCGGCAATACGCTTACTTGCACCCATTATGTTCGTTGGATTTACTGCTTTATCTGTACTAACAAATACGAATTTTTTAGCTCCGTATTCTACTGCTAGGTTAGCAACATTTTGAGTTCCAAATACATTTGTATTGATGGCTTCATAAGGGTTCTCCTCCATAAGTGGTACGTGCTTATAGGCTGCGGCATGAAAAACATAGGCAGGTTGAAAATGTTTAAATACTTTCGTTAGACGAGCAGTGTTGCACACATCAGCAAGTACTATTTCCAGATTGGTACTCCCGTTTAGCTCATTTTCTATCTCATATAAAGGCGTTTCTGCTTGGTCAAGTAGTACCAGTAGTTTAGGCCCAAAGGTGAGACATTGTCTTGCAATTTCACTACCGATAGATCCCGCTGCTCCTGTGATCAGGATTACCTGACCTTTCAATTCTTTATTAATATTCGTCTTACTTAGCTTGATGGGTTCACGCTCGAGTAGGTCTTGTATTCGTACAACTTTTATGCTTTGGGGATTGAATTCTCCATTAATCCAGGCACTAACTGGCGGAATAGTTTTTACGACAATATTGTGTTGCAAACATTTTTCTATTATTCTCTTCTTACGAATTACAGCTATCTCATTTATGGCAATTACGAGCTCTATATTTACGTTGTTAACTATGAATTTTTCAAAATCAATCTCTGAAGCATAAATTTTTACACCTTCCACAGATTTTCCTCGTATACTTGGGTTATCATCTAAAAAAGCAACTACCTTCCTACCGTACTTTGTGTTTCGCTCAAAAGAACGCTTTGCAATAATGCCTGCTTCACCTGCACCATATATAATGACTGATTTTTGTATCATATTGGCATTAAAAGGAGCATACTGGGTGTAAAGCAGTTTGAAAGAAATTCTAAAGGCTGACAGTAAAAATATTAATACGAAGGCATCTATAATGATAACGGATGGTTTGAGTAAATGATTTCCAGTGGAAGTGAAATAGATACCTTCCACGCTAAGGATAATAAACGTGCTGGCTGCGACTGCAAAAAATATACGAACGGCATCTTGAGTACTTGTGTATTTGATGATACCTGTGTATGACTTTGTTACAATAAATGCAAACAGTCTTATGGTGACCACAATAAATAGAGGTGTTAGGTAGTCTGAGACAGTGAAATTTGCAAAAGTGAATACATCCGTAATGAGGGATGCTACTCCAAAAGAGAAAGTAGCTAGAAGTAGATCAATAATCAGCACAACCCAACGGGGTGTATTGTTATGAGCTACTCGTTTGATTTGATTTAGCATAGTATTACTGGATGTTGGCTACAAAAATAACCATTTATGTCAGGACTCTTTTATGCGAATGTCTTGATAGTGTCTTATTTATTGCTTTCAGGCCTTCCTCAATTTAGCGAATTTGAGGACAAGGGTTTTTTCCCCGTATTCATCAAAGGCTATAGTTGCTTTTTTATTGCCTACGTCGCCTTCTATTTTAGCTACTTGGCCGATACCAAAACGTTGATGCTCCACCCGCATGCCTTCTGATATGTCGTCCATAGGTTCGGCAACAAAATCAGAAATAGCAGGTGGCCTATTGATCCTTGGTTGATTTTGCTTTGCAATGGTTCTGCGTAATCCTCCTCCTTCTGTATTCGGAGATATTGTTTTTCGCTGTGCATCGCCTATTGTTTGCTTTGATGCTGTAACGGTACGACGCTCCATCTGTAAAAAGCTATTGTCTATTTCATCAATAAATCTACTTGGCTCACATGGCAGGAGACTGCCAAATCTAAAACGAGAGGTTGCAAACGATAAGGTTAAATCATCTTCTGCCCGAGTGATAGCTACATAAAATAGACGCCGTTCCTCTTCCAAGTCACTTCTGCTACCAAGGGACATTTGTGATGGGAAAAGATTCTCTTCTAGTCCAGATACAAAGACATTCTTATACTCCAAACCTTTGCTTTGGTGTATGGTCATTAGTGAGACATTATCATTATCGTCATCTTGTTTGTCTGCGTCTGTTAGGAGAGCAATGTCTTGCAAATAATTTCCCAAGGTCTTTTCCATTTCGTTGGTGTCGTCCTCGGTAAATTCTTTGATACCGTTCAAAAGTTCTACTACATTTTCATACTTACTTATTCCCTCAATGGTTTTGTCCTCGTTTAGCATTTTGAGAAGTTGTGTAGATCGAGATACATGCATGGCTATATCATAAGCACTTGTTGTTTCATTCATAACAATGAAACTCTGCACCATCGTTACAAAATCCCTAAATTTAGGGATTGCATTTTTTAATTGCGGGTATAGGTGTGCATTGCAAATTACTTCCCATAGGCTCTTATCTTCTTGAGATGCGGTTACGGTCACTCGCTCAAGAGACGTTTTCCCTATGCCTCTAGCAGGATAGTTAATTACTCGCTTTAGTGCTTGCTCATCGTTTTGATTTATGACCAATCGTAGGTAAGCGATGATATCTTTAATTTCTTTACGCTGATAAAAACTAGTGCCACCGTAAATGCGATACGGTATATTGAGTTTTCTGAGGGCTTCCTCCAAACTACGCGATTGGCTATTGGTCCTATAAAGAATAGCAAAATCACTATTCATTTTCTGCTCTGTCATCTTTGTCTCAAAGATGTTTTGAGCAATCAACTTGCCTTCTTCATTGTCTGTTACAGCTCGTATGACCTTTATCTTATTCCCTTCCTCGTTGGCTGTCCACACCTTCTTCTCTAGTTGGTCCTTGTTTCTTGCTATGACGCTATTGGCGGCACTCACTATAGTATCACTAGAACGGTAATTCTGCTCCAGTTTAAAAACGTTGAGATCTGGATAATCCTTTTCAAAGTTCAATATGTTTTTGATCGTAGCTCCTCTGAATGAGTATATACTTTGGGCATCATCTCCCACAACACAAATGTTCTCGAATACACTCGCTAGTTTTTTGACAATCATATACTGGCAGTGGTTGGTATCTTGATACTCATCTACCATTACATATTTAAACTTGTGCTGGTATTTGTTCAAGACATCCGGGAAATTATTGAGCAGCTTAAATGTATTGAGCAGTAAATCGTCAAAATCCATGGCCCCAGCTTTGAAACACCGTTTAGCATATTCTAAGTAAATAGCGTGTATTTTGCCTCTGCCTGTTGTTTCATCATAGGCTACTAGTTCTCCCTGTTTATGGTATACGTGAGCCTGTATAAGGTTGTTTTTTGCACTGCTTATTCTTGAGAGGACATAATTGGCTTTGTATACCTTATCGTCCAAGTTCATCTCCTTTACTATAGCCTTGATGAGACTTTTACTGTCATCAGAGTCGTAGATAGTAAAGTTGCTTGGGTATCCTATTTTTTCGCCTTCTATACGGAGTATTTTGGCAAAAACGGAGTGAAATGTCCCCATCCATATATTTCGAGCTTCAGGACCTACAACTGATTCTATTCTGTTTCTCATCTCTTTGGCTGCCTTATTGGTAAAGGTGAGTGAGAGTATGTTGAACGCGTCTATGCCGGTGTGTATGAGGTGGGCTATGCGGTAGGTGAGCACTCGAGTTTTGCCAGACCCGGCACCAGCTATAATCATAACGGGTCCTGTGGTTTGTAATACAGCGGCTTTTTGTTCTGGGTTTAGGGAATCTAAGTAAGGTGCGTTATTCATTATTTGTGTAAGCTTATTCTATATAGGCTATGCAAAAGTCGTAATATACAGCGGGTAGTTCATTGGTCTTAGTAAACATTTTTTCACAACTTAGTAAGTTTTTATACCATTGTACTAAAATATGAAAGTAATCACAACAGATATAGAAGGATTGTTAATTATCGAACCTGCAGTTTTTGGTGATGAACGCGGTTATTTTTATGAGAGTTTTCGCTCTGACGTACTTCAAAAATATGGTCTAAAGCTCGATTTTGTGCAAGACAACCAGTCGTACAGCCATAAGGGCATTCTAAGAGGATTGCACTTTCAGAAGGATCCATATGCTCAAGGTAAACTTGTGCGAGTAATAAATGGTGCGGTGCTGGATGTTGCTGTGGATATACGCAAACAGTCTAAGACATACGGGAAACATGTAAGTGTACGGTTGGATGGAGATAACAAGCGTATGCTCTATGTGCCACCAGGGTTTGCACACGGATTTGTAACGTTAGAAGACAATACGCTCTTTTTATATAAGTGTACCAACTACTACCACAAGGAGTCAGAAGGTTCTGTGAAATGGGATTCGCCAGAACTGGGTATCGACTGGGGCATTGATAACCCGGTGCTATCGTCAAAAGACATAGATGCACCGTTGTTTTCGGAGTTTATTTCGCCGTTTTAAGGATGAATTATAAAGGAGTTGTTGGGATTCACTTTATGTATTTATGCAGGTGGTGCGAATTCACAAGCGTTCATCTTCCAAATTATTCCATTTTCTTCTTTCATGAGGAGTAAGAAGTTTAAAGCACTACTCTAATACAAGGTGTTATTTCCCTATAGCTAAATTGAAGATAGGAACTACTAGTTGCTCTATCTTACCTTAAGGAGACTTCTAGTTTGCTGCACAAATCCATTTTGATACCTACAGTAATATGTTCCGCTGGGTAATTGTGAGGCATCAAATAAAACCTCATGACTTCCTTTGGGAATATCAGAGTAAATAAGCTGTTGCACTTCCCTACCTTGCGTATCTAATACTGTGATATTTACCGCTCCACCGTCTGAAAAATATTTTATAGTGGTTTGAGCACCAAAAGGGTTTGGGTAGTTGGTAATGTATGCTTCTCCAGCGTGTTGTCTCTTTATTCGGTCAACAGATGCTGTAGTACAAGCGTCTTGCAGCAGGTCCATTTTTTCAAAATCGTGAAGAAGGACACCGTCCGATGTAGTTTTATCTAAGCAGAACCAATCTTGTAAGATGGTACTATAGATGTCCCTAAAATCAGTTTGCATCTCAAGATTATCTTTTGCAGTAGCACTTTCGGGTATAGTAGGATTAGTGCCAGTCATACCTCCTTTTACTTTGCTGCCAAACATAAACAGTGGGGCAGAACTGCCATGGTCTGTACCGGTACTGGCGTTACTTATTATTCTACGGCCAAATTCACTGAATGTCATGCCCAGAACTTTATGGTCAATTTTGAGTTTTTCTATATCATCTTGAAAAGCATTTATCGCCTCAGAGACCGTCTCTAGAAGAAAAGCATGATTCCCTGTTTCATTGCTATCTACAGGATCTACTTGATTTGCGTGTGTATCAAAACCGCCAAGCGATACAACGTATACACGCGTCTTAAGTCCTCCAGCTATAAGTTGAGCAACTATTTTAAGTTGGTCTGCTAGTCTATTGTCTTCAGGGTACAGGTCTGATAGGTTGTCTGCTTTTTCTGCAGCAGATTTTATTTTCACACTATACTCGTTGGTTTGTCGTGCAACTGTGCGTACGTATTCTAGTTCTTTTCCAGCCCATGAGTCTGGAGCCTCAGGATAGTTTCCAGTAAGCAACTGGTAGTAGTTGTCTGGGTTGCTGATAGCAAAGCCCATGTTTACCGCGACTCCTTGGCACACTTGTGACACGACACTTCCTATTTGTATGGCGAGCGGGTCCTCCATATCATCATTTGGGAAGCCATTAGGGTAGTTAGGCCATTCTTCACTGAGGTATCTTCCTATCCATCCGCTTTCTAATATTTCATCAGAATCGGCTCCGGTCATCCATATATCGGTACTTCTAAAATGCGAATAGTTTTGATTTGGATATCCTACCGATTGCATAATACGCAACTTGCCCTCACTATACATATCCTTCATTTTAGACATGCTTGGGTGTATCCCCGTACCGTCTAGTCCTTCCAGAGGAAGCACTTTGTTTTCTGGTATAAAAACGTCAGGCCTAGCAGCTGTTAGGTTTGCATATTGATCTAACGGTATCAGGGTGTTAAGTCCGTCATTCCCTCCATTTAGTTGCACAAGGACTAACACATTATCTGTAGCGGTAAAATCTTCATTCTCCGCACCCATTAATTTTCCATAGGCTCTAATTGGCTGTCCGTTCATTGCAAATGGCAACAAAGACATAGGAGCTACTCGTTTTAAAAAATCTCTTCTTTTCATATGGTTTTGGGTTTATGAGAGTTGGTACTCGCCAAGGTTCATTAAGTATTTAAGTAAGAATAAAATACGTTGTGATACAACCGTCTTTTTGGTTTCGTTCGTCTTGTCATTGAGATATGCTGTCCAGGCATCGCTCCAGTAATGGTCTTCTATCTGTCCAGATAGAAGTATGGTTTTCATATACGCTTTTTGATTTTCTTCTGCTGGCAGTGTGTGTAGTAACTCCAATAGTTCATCAATAAACGCTGAAGGGTCTGTCACTGAACTAAATGATTCTGCAAAATTCACGGCATCTATTTTAAGGCTATAACCCGTGTAATTGTATCCATAAGTGGTTAGTATGTCTGTTATTCTATTTCTCTTAGGTAGTGTGTCGCTATTTATCCATAACTCATGGTATTGCGGTATTTGATAGTAAGCTGGCCATCCAGCAACACTTGGCGGATCTCCAAGTTCTTGCTGTAAAAGAGCAGAGAATGAAGCAAAGTTTCCCCAAGCATTGTATTGATCTACAAAATCTGTACTCCCGGGTAATGGTAAGTTGAAAGTACGGCAAAGACCGTGAGTAAATGTCGCTGAATTTTTTATTAAAGCTCCGCGATTAGCGATATCAAAGAAGTGCTCACTCTTAAATAGAGCTTCTAAAACGGGTTTAATCTCATAATTACCATTTCTAAAAATAGTTGCCAATGGAGTTATTACATTTGTCTCGGTGGCTTCGTCAATGTCATAATACACAAACCATCGATAGAGTTTTCGTATGATGTGTTTTGCTACCTCATTTTGTGCCATTATCATGTCGAGCATAGCGTCTAGCTCTTGTTCTCCACCAGTAGCTCCTGTTTGTCCAGTTACGACTGTGTTGTTATAAAAGCTTGAGAATTGTTTATCCGTAGTGTCGTGTCTGTTTTCTTGGAAGTAGACAGTACCATTTTGTTTATTTAATCTCCAACCGGTAAGCACTTTGGCTCCTGCTATTACGTCACTTTCTGTATAATTACTGTCAGGGCCTTTCCCCAAGGTAAATAGTTCTTGTAATTCACGAGAATAATTCTCGTCTGGTGCTGTGCTCGTATTTCTCTCTCCGTTCAAGAAAATAAGCAGAGCAGGGTCCAAGGTCATTTCTTTCAAAAGAGTCTTAAAATTTTTTAGACAATTTTTTCTAAGAACGGCATTGTTTTGGTATCCAAAATTTCCCCAACTTACTACATCTGCTTGCGTAGAGAAGTGATTGTGCCAAAAGAGCACCATCTGCTCGCGAATACTTCGGTCTTGATTAATAATCTGACCAGACCACCACATTTTGTAAGAACGCATGCGTTGGTTATTCAACTGACCATTGTAGTCGTTTACCCAGGTACTTCCAGCAGGAATAGTTGGATCTGGTGCTCTATCGTTGTAGTTGTTTATGGGAGGAGCAGGAGGAGTATAGTCTATCGTAAGAATATTGTCTACTGCCTGTGATATAGATATTCCTTTAAAGAAAGTTATATCATCTTTTACCACACCAAAATGAACTCTTCTTAATAGATGGAGTACTGCCGCATTGTCCCACGGCCCACCATAAGGTGCTATACCTGAGTTAGTTCTTGCTTTTGCCATTGTTGCCATATTATTACTTTATTGTCTATTGATGGTGCAAAAGGCTGCACCCATTTATTGAAAAACTATTTACCGAATAACTTGCCTAGTAGGCCGCCAATACCGCCTGATTTTGATCCTCCTTGGCCACCACCAGTTAAGCCACCTACCACTTGTAGTATATCGCCTATGTCAAGTCCTGTAGACTCATCCGCTTGTTGAGTCATTCCTCCTAGTACAGAAGCAATGTTACTTACATCAAAACCTGCTTGCGGTTGCTGTTTTTTTTGCTTGCCTAAGTAGCCTAGTATAAGTGGAGCTGCAATCTTTAGTAGACTAGAAATTTGTGAGCCATTAAGTCCTGTTTTAGCACTTAATCCGCTTTCTACTGCAGGTTGTTGGCTGCCGAGTACGTGCTTCAGTATTCCTGCTCCTGAGCCATTGTTAAAATTGCCTACAAAACCAGCTACATCGTCCAAGATGCTTCCATCATGATCTGTATCTAATGCTCCGAGAAGTCCTTGAGCACCGCTTGGAGACTTAGTATTATTTGCCATTGCTCCAAGTAATGTTGGAATCATACCACCTAGGGCTGTTTTAGTTTGTTGCTCGTCAGCACCTATTTGGTTAGAAATAGCTTGTAACCCTTGTGGTCCTACTTGACTTAATAGTTGATTTAGTATATCGTTCATTATCTTGTTAGTTTTCGGTGCTAAATATACACCTTTTTATACGAATCTATAATGGAGCAGCCATTTGCATCAGGTATCCGCAGATAAGTGCTCCGTATGTACCTAGTGCATATCCAAGTACAGCGAGCAAGACACCTACGGGTGCGAGTGAAGGATGAAAGGCAGCTGCTACTACTGGAGCAGAAGCTGCACCGCCTATATTGGCTTTGCTTCCAACTGCAAGATAGAAGAATGGTGCCTTTATTATTTTAGCAACGATTACTAGAAGTATTACGTGCACGAGCATCCAAGTGAGACCTACCAAAAATATAGCAGGATTGTCAAAGATGGCCAGAACATTCATTTTCATACCAATGGTAGCCACGAGTATATATATAAATACACCTCCAATTTTAGATGCTCCTGCACCTTCATAGTTTCTTAACTTGGTAAAACTAAATACAATACCCAGAGTCGTAGCTATGACAATGAGCCAAAAAAAGCCAGAACCAAGACTAAATGTTTTAGCAAGATATGGCCAGTGTGTTTTGATAAGCGGAGCTAAAATATCTGCTCCCAGATGGGCGAGTCCAGTTGATCCTAGGGCAAGACCAAGTATGACCATAATATCTGTAAAACTAGGAATGCGAGCTATGCGTTGACTGAATTCTTGCATTTGGTTTTTTAGTTTATTCACGGCTGTAGTGTCTGCTTTGAAGAACTTGTCTATCTTGTCTGCTTTACCTACACCCAGTAGTAGAAAGAACATCCAGACTTCTGCTACAATAATATCTACGGTTATCATCATAGAATACATACTTCCAGAGATCAAATTGCTATCTCCATCTTTAAAAATTTCATACATAGCGGCTTGGTTTGCTCCACCGCCTATCCAACTGCCAGCTACGGTAGTCATTCCTCTCCATACTTCGTTTGGAGATAGACCTCCAACTACATCTGGAGCTATGTACGAAAAGAGTAGAATGGCCAGTGGCCCACCTATGATAACACCTACAGTTCCGGTGATGAACATTAACAAGGCTTTGTATCCGAGATTAAATACTTCTTTGAGATTTATACTTAAGGTAAGTAATACCAAACTAGCAGGCAACATGTAGCGTGAAGCTACATAGTATAGTTGTGATTTGCCAATGAATGGTTCTAGCAATTCTGCACTTACTTCGTTTTTGAGTACATAGTTTTTGAATTCTTTGAATGAGTCTATACCTGATACATCAAATCCATTGCTTGACAAGGCCCTCAGTGCAGCATCCATGTCTATCCACATAGGCGATATTATACCCAACGTACTAAAGAGTGAAGGAATAAAATAGCAAAGCAACAATGCTGGGATGACCTTGTAAAACTTCGAGAGTTTAGGAGTCTCGCTTGATTTGAAAATTAGAGCAAGTATGAGAATAAGTATGCCAAAAATCACGGCATCATTGGTTATTAAGGGGATATCCGATACGACTTCTTCCATTGTTATACGTTGTTTTCTGACGAAAATAATTATTTGAACAACCTAATACGTTTTTTCCTTCCTTTACGACGTATTTTTGGGATAGATCCATTGCTTTTTATCCAGCCGTTATTGTACGAGCAACTGGTATTGGGGTTGCCCATACTCCCATTGAGTGGGATGTGCAGTTTGAATCCAAATAAAAAATAATTGTCATTATATGCATTACTCCCTCTAAGGGTACCTGGTTCTCCAAGCACAACACCATCTATGGGTTCTACTACAGAAGGATTTGAAAAATAGGCGGCTAATTCACCGTTTGTCTCCTCAATTTGCGTTGCATCATAATATACTCCAGAAACATCATCAAGGTAGTCTGTGAATGTTTTTCGTAGAGAGATGTCTAAGGCGAGTGTCATTCCGTTTTTGAGGGAGAATTTTTTTCCGAAGCCAAATGGAATAACAAGGCTGTAGTAGTCGTATGGTGACTGGCTAGGATCTGCAAATTGGCCTTGTGTACCCAGAGGTCTTAGTTTGTACCACACACCATTCAGCTCGTTCATTGGTCTGAAGAAACATAATCCTGCACCAGCATTGGCATAAAACCCGCTTAACGCTCCACTGTATTGTGGCACGGTGTATTCTAGTTTTAATGCGGTCTCTATGATATCTGTGCGTACTTTTAGTTTTCGGTATTTCCTGTTCCAGTTTGTCTCAGCATCGTCTGCTGCCACACGGGTATAGAATGCATCCAAACCGAAAGAAAGCCCTTTAGGTAGATTGTACAGAATGCCGGATCCAAAGGCATATCGTGTTTCTCTAAAGTCTATATCACTGGGGTCATTAGAACCATCAAAGTCCTTTCCTCCCAAATCACTTAAAAAAGTAGAGGAAGACAACAGAATGTGTGTGGACAAATAGGATCGAGCATTTTGCCTGCTTTGTGAATAACCCGCAGTGGAGACAATGAAAAACGCAGAGAAGAGTACGTTTTTTGTAAGTTTAAAATATTTAATCTTAAAATTTGACAAGTGACAAATATAGTCAAATGAAATTCGATTACCACTTACTTTATGTCGTAATCTAAATATAATTTGGTGCTTGTTGTACTATTTGGTCAATTTTGGACTGTCTGTTTTGCACTTCTTAGAGCAAGAATTACTTACCTCCATTCTAAATTGCAATTGTTGTGAACTTAAATTTAACATAGAAGTTTTACCATCAGGTAAAATTTAAATTTGCAACACATTTATTAGAATACAAGATGTACAAAGAACACTTTTCGGATCGCCACAATAGTATTTCACCTGCAGAAGAGCAGGAAATGCTTCGAATACTAGGTTATACCAGTATAGAGCAGCTTATTTCACAAACTATTCCCAATGAGATACGTCTCGAAAAAGAACTAGACCTGGATAGTGCTCTTACAGAAGTAGAACTTCTCGAAAAGCTCAAAAAAATAGGGGATAAAAATGTAGTGGCAAAAAGCTACATCGGTATGGGTTACTACGGCACGCATACTCCCAAGGTTATTCTTAGGAACATACTCGAAAACCCAGGATGGTATACCCAGTATACACCATACCAAGCCGAAATAGCTCAAGGTAGACTAGAAGCTCTATTGAATTTTCAAACAATGATTTGTGACCTCACAGGAATGGAGCTTGCCAATGCATCTTTGTTAGATGAAGCAACAGCCGCCGCCGAGGCAATGGCAATGTTGTATTCTGCCAAGAAGAAAGGTGTTGGAAATAAAATATTTCTTTCAGATAAGGCTTTCCCTCAGACGATAGATGTGATAGAGACGAGAGCCGAACCGCTGGGTATAGAAGTAGTTATTGGAAATCCGTATGAAGCGGAGTTTAGTAATGCGTATTTTGCCCTGTTTGTACAATATCCAAACGGTGAAGGGTCTGTTGAAGACTATGCTGCACTTACCGCACAAGCATTAGAACACGGTGTAAAAACAATTGTAGCTGCAGATATACTTGCTCTTACTTTACTAAAAGCACCCGGTGAGTGGGGAGCAGAAGTAGTAGTAGGAAGCACACAGCGATTTGGAATACCAATGGGTAATGGAGGTCCACATGCTGCATACTATGCAACAAAAGAAGAGCATAAACGTAGATTGCCCGGCAGAATAATAGGGGTGTCCCAAGACGGTGACGGAAATTACGCACTCAGAATGGCGTTGCAAACCAGAGAGCAACATATAAAAAGAGACAAAGCAACAAGTAATATCTGTACTGCTCAGGCACTACTTGCAATTATGGCAGGTATGTATGCTGCTTATCACGGCCCTGTGCGGCTCAAGCGTATTGCTGAAAAGGTAAATAACCTAACAAGTATTCTAGCCAATAACTTAATTGAACTGGGGTATGATCTAAAAAACAACAGTGCTTTTGATACCCTATCTATCGTGGCCAATAGTAATATACAAGCTAAGGTACGCGGAGAGTTAGAAGGCAATAATATTAATGTACGCTATGCAGACGGATATATTGGGATCTCATTGGATGAAACCACAGAGCTGGATGATGTCAAATTACTGGTTAGTAGATTAGGTACAGCGAATAAAGCTGCTGCTGATTTTACAGATAAGATTTCTGTAATGTGGGATAGTAACTTGGATAGAGATACAGAGTATCTAACGCATCCTGTATTTAATTCATACCATACGGAGCACGAGATGTTGCGTTATCTAAAGTCATTGGAGAATAAAGATTTGTCACTGGCTCACAGTATGATAGCCTTGGGTAGTTGTACTATGAAATTAAACGCAACTTCGGAGATGATACCTGTTACTTGGGATTCATTTGGCAACATACATCCATTTGCACCAAAGCATCAATTGGCGGGTTACACCCAGATGCTTCACGAATTAGAACGGGATTTATCAGAAATTACCGGGTTTTATAAAGTGAGTTTGCAGCCTAATGCTGGAGCCCAAGGGGAGTACGCAGGATTAATGACCATTCGCCAGTACTTTATCGATACCAACCAAGAATATAGAAATATTGTCATTATACCGGATTCTGCTCATGGAACTAACCCGGCTAGTGCTGTCATGGCAGGAATGAAAGTCGTTGTGGTAAAATGCCACACAAATGGGTATATAGACCTCAATGACTTGAGAGAGAAAGTGGAAGTAAATAAGGAACACCTTGCTGCAGTAATGGTAACTTATCCAAGTACCACAGGTGTATATGAAGAGACTATAAAAGAAATAACTTCTCTAATACATGAGAATGGTGGCCAAGTATACATGGACGGAGCTAATATGAATGCACAAGTAGGGTATACCAACCCAGCTAACATAGGAGCAGACGTTTGTCACCTAAATCTGCACAAGACATTCTGTATACCACACGGTGGAGGTGGTCCCGGAATGGGGCCCATTGGTGTGGCCGAGCACTTGGCACCTTACCTACCCAAACATAGTGTAGTAGCTGGAGTTAGTTCAGAGAAAGGTATGAAAGCTGTAAGTGCTGCACCCTTTGGGAGTGCAAGTATATTGCTCATAAGCTACGCATACATTAAGATGATGGGTAGAGAAGGATTGAAGAGGGCTACTGCTCTAGCTATACTCAATGCCAATTACATGAAACATAGGTTAGCAGAGGGTTACGAAGTGCTCTATACTGGGCAGAATGGAACGGTAGCTCACGAGATGATTGTAGACCCAAGACCGCTCAAGTTGACCAGTGGTGTATTGGTAGAAGATATTGCCAAACGATTGATTGATTATGGATTTCACGCACCTACGGTAAGTTTCCCTATACCAGGTACTATGATGATAGAACCAACAGAGAGTGAAAATAAAGCAGAGTTGGACAGGTTTTGTGATGCATTACTAGCGATACGTAAAGAAATTGCAGAAATCGAAAATGGCACTGCAGATAGAGAAAATAATGTACTAAAGAATGCTCCCCATACTGCGGAGTCGGTTATTAGCGGAGAGTGGGATAAGCCTTATTCAAGAGAAAAAGCGGTATATCCTGCACCTTATGTATTGGCCAATAAGTTTTGGCCGAGTGTAGGAAGAGTGGATAATACATATGGAGATAGAAATTTAATATGTAGCTGTTTGCCTCTTTCTGCTTATGCAGAGACATCATCGTAATAAACTATATACATAGAGAGCGACTGGTTTGCTGAAAAATGTCTAATTTAGCCGCAAACTATGACACTATCATTAATTATAGGATTGATATTATTCGGTGTATTGCTGATAATGATAGAAATATTCATCACACCAGGATTTATAGTGGGTGTATTGGGTACTCTTTTTTTAGCAGTAGGTATTGCTTACACCTACAAAGAATACGGAGATTTTTCAGGCAACATTACGCTAGCTGCTACAGCGGTGTTTTTAGCAACAACTCTTACCCTGGCTTTTAGAAATGGGGCTTGGAACAGATTTGCTATCACTGATGCAATAGATGGCAAAGCCAATAATATAGATCAGCTAATAATTAATGTAGGAGATACAGGGAAGTCCATTAGTGCCCTTCGTCCTGCAGGTTCAGCCATTATCAATGATCAGCGACTAGAGGTACACGCCGATGGTGAGTTTATCCTCGCCAATGAAGAGATAGAGGTTATCAAAAAAGTTCAAAATCGAATATTTATAAAGAAAATTAACACTTAAAAAAATTAATCACATGCCAACAATTTTACCATTCATCATTGGAGGAGTAGTCTTACTCTTTGTCTTTTTATACTTTGTGCCAGTAGGGCTATGGGTTACGGCCCAAGTTTCTGGAGCTCGAGTAGGTATCGTACAACTTATTGTTATGCGTATTCGTAAAGTGCCACCATCACTTATTGTGAATGCTCTTATTAATGCAAATAAGGCAGGTCTGCCGGTTACGGCAAATGACCTCGAGACGCACTTTATGGCAGGGGGTAATGTAAATAACGTAGTGAAAGCACTCATTTCGGCTGATAAAGCAAATATTCCTCTTGATTTTAATATGGCTGCGGCTATTGATCTTGCAGGTAGAGATGTGGCAGATGCCGTACAGTTATCGGTAAATCCACGTGTGATAAACACACCTCCAGTAGCAGCAGTTGCAAAGGATGGTATTCAGCTAATTGCAAAAGCACGTGTTACCGTGAGAGCAAATATTGCTCAGTTGGTAGGGGGTGCTGGTGAAGATACTATACTTGCTCGAGTAGGAGAAGGTATCGTAACCACGATTGGTTCTGCTACTAGCCACAAGGCGGTATTAGAAAATCCAGATATGATTTCTAAGACAGTATTAGCCAAAGGACTGGATGCAGGTACAGCATTTGAGATATTGTCTATTGATATAGCAGACATAGACATAGGTAAAAACATAGGTGCAGAACTGCAAACAGATCAGGCAGAGGCAGACCTCAAGGTAGCCAATGCAAAAGCTGAAGAGCGAAGAGCTATGGCTGTAGCAGAGGAGCAAGAGATGAAAGCTAAAGCTCAAGATGCGAGAGCACTTGTAATATTGGCAGAGGCAGAAATACCGAAAGCAATGGCAGAGGCATTCAGAAGCGGAAACATGGGTATCATGGACTACTACAAAATGAAAAACATTGAAGCGGATACGGGTATGAGAGATAGTATCTCTAAACCAGACACGAAGAAAAAATAATTTCTCTTCAAAAAATCACAAAACAGGGGGATTTGCAAATAGCAAATCCCCCTGTTTTATTAAAGCTGTGCGTGTATGGAGAATATAAAGTTTCTGCCCGGTGCGGTAATTCCAGAGCTGTAGGGTCGGTACCTTTTATCCCGTATGTTTTCTACGGCAACATTAATGTTGATTTTGGCTGTTATAGGATATACATACCGCAAGTTGAATATAGCCCACGCTGGTGAATACGGTAGTCCATTTGCATCTTTTGCATACAGGTGCTCGTCTTCTTGTTCGTTCATCGTAAACTGGCTATTCTTAAATTCTTGATTATACGTGGCATAGGCTACCAGTTGCCCTTTAGTGAAGCTACATATTAGACTCGTACCACCAAAATTAGGCGTGATATGACGAATAGGCTCACCGCTACTTGCATTGCTCTGCAAAATGGTGTACGAGCTCTTAAGACTAACAACAGGACTTATCTCGTACAGCATGGATAACTGTGCTCCATACACTGCCGCATAGTTTTGATTTACTAATTTTTGTACCTTGCTCATTTCTCCATCATACACTATACTGTCCTGTCCATTTAGTTGGCTTGCAGCTATAGTAAGGGCATTGGTGAGGTATGTGTAAAATAGTGAACCGCTAAATTTGATTTTATTGGCAAAAAGATATTCGCCGTTGATCTCGGCATTATAGGCGTATTCAGGTTTTAATGAAGGATTGGGCACGGTTACAAAGCCAGGATTACTATCAAATACTTTCGTAATGTCATCGATGTTTGGGGACTTAAAAGCAGTAGACAGTATAGTGCCAATATTTCCGTTCCTTATTTTTATAAGATGAGATACAGAACCCGTAATTGCCTGGTTGGTATTGTTGTAATGATCTACCGGAAGTTGATTGTATGCCGTGTTGAACGTGCCTTGGGTACTTACCCTATTGTACCTTACGCCGCCTTCTGTTGTATGTCGTACGTTCCATTTCTTGAGTAGGTTCATATAGGTGCCTACGGACTCCCAACGCGAACCGTCTGGGTATCGCGTACTGGTAGGGGAGGTTGTCCCGTTTGTAATGTCCAATATGCTTGCTTGGCTTCTTAGTCCATTGTGTATATACTCCGCACCATAGCTGAGTTCCATTTTACGAGTCAGTCGCTTTTGTATATCTACATTAGCACTGAGAGCAAGTAACTTCTCCGTTCGCTGACGTAGAAGAGTGGTGCCAAACCGTCTATCGTTTCTACTTTCTTCAAAAGACTGCTGGGCAAGTGTTATTTGAATATTGTCGCTCAGTGGGGTTCTCTTCTTGTTGGTATAGCTCACATTATTCATAAACCACTGTTGTGGTCCATAGTACCAATCTCCATTTTTTAGAGCATTGCCCTCTCTGAGGATAAGACGGTCGTACCTCGGGATGTTGGATGTATTGCTCCAATGTATGCCGTACTTTATTGTCTCATGTTTACTTAGTTTGAAGACAAATTTTTGCATGAGATTTATCTGCCTATACCCACTAAATACTTGTTGGTTCGGGTTTGGATTAGTAATGAGCGTATCCCCGTCTACTTTTCGATAAACAATAAAATCAGGTCGGAGGTATTCATCTGGACCATTTTTACCCATCTTTAGATCCCCGAAATTTGAAAAACTGAGACTCGTAAAGGAAGAAAATCGCTTGGTACCTACACCATAGTCAAAATGCCACGTACCTTCTCTACTGGCAGAACTAAATCTAATATTCACATTGCCGCCATGCGTTGTACTATCGCTAAAAGGTGTTTGTTTTGTATGAAAACTAAGGACGCCTCCTATTGCGTCACTGCCATAGAACTGGCTAGCAGGACCAAAAAGCACTTCGCTTGTTGCAATACTAAACGGATCTATGCTCAATACATTTTGAACATTACCGGTTCTAAAAATTGCTGTGTTCATTCTCACTCCGTCTACTACGAGTAAGATTCGATTGGTTGCAAAGCCACGGATTATAGGGCTTCCTCCACCTTGTTGACTCTTTTGTACATACACCTTCTGATTAATGTTGATCATATCTGCAGCTGTTTGTGGCTGAAATAGCTCTATATCAGCTGGCTGTAGCACATCTACCTCTGCTACTATATCTGACGTTATGCGTTGCCCATATCGTGGGGTTATTATAATTGGAGTGAAACTCGTCGTCTTTCTATTGAGTATAAAAGTTGTTCCGTTTGCGAATGATTTTCGGATAATTTTCTTGGGATGATAGTTTGTATGAATTAGCATCCAACTGTCGCCTTTTATTGACGCAGTGTCTACGTACAAGACACCTGCATCATCCGATATTCCAAGATAGTTGCTATTCTCAAAAAGTTGAACACCAGCAATGGGTTGCAAAATGGAGTTCACAACCTTGATTTGAGCTTTCAAACCAGTATACAGGAGTAGGATTACTACAGCAGAAAATATTCGCATATTGCTATTGGGTGCAAGTGTATGACCAAAGCATCAAAAAATATTCCGAAAAAACAAAACTATTTAAACATTTACGTGAGGTAAAAATCTATTTTTGAAAAATATAGAACAAACATGAAAAATATATTTTTACTTACACTAATCGCGTCATTATTTGTGGCGTGCAGTAGCCCAACCGCTTCTACTGAAGCAAGTGAGGCAAATGAGGCAGCAACAGCTGAAGCGTCTAGCACCGAGTACGCAGTAAATGCTGCAGAAAGTACGGTTACATGGACAGGTAGCAAACCAACAGGGGATATGCACATGGGCACAGTTGCTATTAAGCAAGGAAAACTTGCCATGTCAGAAGGAACTATTTCTGCAGGGAGCTTTGTTTTGGATATGACTCAAATGAGTGTAATTGACGAAGGAATGGATGAGGAGACGAAAGCAAAACTGTTGGGTCATTTGACTACAACTGATTTTTTTGAGGTTGAGAAATTCGCGACAGCAAGTTTTTCAGTGACGGGTTCTACCGCAGATAGCCTAATGGGTAACCTTACTATCAAAGACATTACAAAATCTATTACTGTGCCTTATACTGTAGAAGTAGGGGAAACCAATATCACAGCGAACGCTTCTTTCTCTATAGATAGAACGCAGTGGGGTGTCAAATTTAATAGCGGAAACTTCTTCGAAAATTTAGGAGAATACCTTATTGATGATGCTGTTCAGTTTGATGTAAAACTAGTTGCAGACGTAAGGTAGATAATCTATTTATTCAGCTTTAAAAACCGTTCTCATGTAATAGTGTGAACGGTTTTTTTGTGGTAATTATTTAAGGCAGAAAAAGCACTAAATTTGAAACTATGAAAAAAGGTATTCTTTTCACGGCTTTGGGATTTTTTCTGCTTTCAGGTGTTTTGGGTTGTAAAACAAAGCATTGTGCGGCTTTACAAGACGACTTGGAAGGGTATAGTAGCAAGACTGCAAAGAAGAAGCGTGGCCGTCAAGAAGGTCTGTTTGGTAAGCAAAAACGTCGTTAGCAATAGCAGGTAGCTATTTATTTTATAGCGATTATAGGCTTTTTAATTTCTCATAGTGTATTTTTGACACTAACTAGCTTATGGTAATGAAAAAGATAAGACAGTATATAGTGTTCTGTTCTTGTTTTTTATTTCTAAGTCTAATGTAATGACAGACGCAGGATTCGCTGAATTTAGGGACTCCACCAATAGTAGTCAGTATATTAATCTTTGAATAGTAGTCAGTATCAGAAGCGTAACATAAATAGATGTAATGCATATGACGAACAAATTATTTTATACCGGCGTTTTATCCCTATTGATGAGTTTCTTCTCCATCTCGGTTTATGCCGGGGCTGGATTTTTTGGTTCGGGTGCTGGTGTTATAGCCTATACCCAAAACGCAGGAACAATGACTGCAACGTCAAGTTTTGGAACCGACATAGGTAGTTCCTCTTCACTCGTCTTGAATGGAGGGTATAATCACGTATGGAGAGATGTTTCGGGAAATATATGCTCTGGGACATTGAATTATCGTATTTATCAATTTGGAGCATCGCCTTCAGGCTCATTTGTAACTGAAAACTTAGGATTCAGTTCAAACCATTCATTCACTACCACAGCTACGCCTTCAAATATTTCTTCTGGTGGGGGCAATGACCAACGATGGGGCCAAGTAACGGGTACAACAAATTTATTGACTGGATTGACCGTAGGTGCAAAGTACACTTTTGAGTTTTACTTTTCTGCTACAGGAAGTACAACAGCCAACAGTGGATGTGGAGATAATTTATATTACAACAACGGAGGAGCGAATTTTACGATGGACTTTACGGTTTCAGCACCTCTTCCTGTTGAGTTGATTGGTTTTTCTGGGAATGACGAAGATGGAGTGTCTCAACTTCGTTGGTCTACAGCCTCTGAGTTGAATGCATCTCATTTTATAGTACATAAGTCCGTTGACGGACTAGAGAAATACGCCGTAGGTGTTGTTGCTGCTAACGGGAATAGTAGCGTTACACAGCATTATTCCTTTGCCGATGCTGCACCTCGTACACAAAAAACCTTCTACTTTATAGAGCAAGTAGATTACAATGGTACAAGAGAGTGGTTTGGTCCAGTAAGGTTAGATGTTAAAGGTACATCAAATGCGAGTGCATTTTTTACTGCATCTGGGTTGCTGCAGATAAACAGCGATACAGATATCTACAACTCGGCACAATTGCTTAGGCTCGATGGAACAAGAATTGTTGCGATACCCTTAGAATCAGACATCGAACAGGTGCGTGTCCCTATGGTATGCGGTGGCATATATCTTTTAGAATTAAGCGGACCGTCGTCTCATAGGGTTATAACACTCTTGAGATAAAGTAGGAATTTTCATTCCTCATTTTTAGGCTGTCGCTTCGCTTTTTTCAACGCTTCGTTTAGTAAGTATTCTATTTGCCCATTCGTGCTTCTAAACTCGTCTGCGGCCCATTTTTCAATGGCAGCCAACAGTTTTTCGTCTACGCGTAATGCAAATGCTTTTTTCTTGCCCATGGGCTATGCAATCCTCTTCATTAGTACGGCGTAACTGATGCTATTGTGCACTATACTTATGGCTTCGTAGCCAGATTTACTATTGATGCGTTCCTCAAATTTATCCAATGTTTCGGTCCAGCCTTTTTCTAAAATTATTGTTTTTTTCATTCGTGACTGATTTTCTCCATGAGAACATGAGTGCCTGAGGGGCCGCAGATGCTAATAGCCCTATATCCCTTTGCTGCTTGTTCATTGACACTCTTTTGAAATTTTTCCAAGGATTGAAAAGCCTTGGCTCTTATGATTACGTATTTTTCCATTTTTCTACTATCTTTTTTAGTTCTTGCTCTTCTTTGAAACTTGCGTTTAACGTCTTCATTGCTTAGTTGTGCAAGGTTCCAGCGTTAACTATTGGGCTAGCAGCCTTGTCAGAACAGAGCACTACAAGCAGATTGCTCACCATTGCGGCACGCTTATCGTCATCCAGTTCTACTATTTTTTTGGCACTCAGTTGTTGTAGTGCATCATCCACCATGCCTACTGCACCTTCTACGATCTTACGTCTTGCGGCTATTATAGCAGTAGCCTGTTGACGCTGAAGCATAGCACTGGCTATTTCTTCTGAGTAGGCCAAGTAGCTTATTCTTGCCTCAATTACTTCTATTCCGGCTATCTCTAATCTCCGCATTAAGGCTTCTTCTAGTTTCTCATCTATTTCTGCTCCACCGCTTCTTAGGGTTAAATGATTGATTTCGCCTGTCTTTTCATCCTCAAAATCATCATACGGATATTGTCCAGCAAGTTTGCGTATGGCTGCTTCACTTTGTATGTTTACAAAACTTTGGTAGTCGTCTACATCAAAAGCAGCTCTAAAGGTTTCTTTTACCTTCCATACCACTACTGCACCTATTTTTATGGGATTTCCCAAGCTGTCATTTACTTTAATGGGTGGCGTATCCAGGTTACGTGCACGTAGGCTTATTTTTTGTTTCTTGAAAAACGGATTGATAAAGAAAAAGCCATTCTCTCTTACTGTGCCTTTATATGCTCCAAAGAGTGTGAGCACTCTAGAGCCATTTGGACTAACGGCGGTTAAACCTGCGGAGATGAAAAGGGAAAGAAGAACGGATACTACTATAATGGATGCACTATGCATAGATATGCCAAGTGCAATGCCGCTTGGTGCTACAATTAGTAATAGGAGTAAGCCTACATAGCCACTCATCGGTTTGAAAGTTAATTCTGTTGTTGTCATAGTTTTGTTTTTATATAAGATATTAAAATGATATCACAAATATATCATTTATTGATTTGATTTAGGAGTATTTTTAGGATGAAAAAAGGTAATAAGACGATAAAACGCACATAAATGAGCCGATCCCTGGGTGAAGAGAACTATCTGCAGCGGTACGTGTTACCTTAGTATGTTTGGATTATTCAAAAAGAAATCAGAAAAAGAGAAGCTAGAAGATCTGTATGAGAAACTACTGGGAGAGGCTCACAAGCTAAGTACAGTGAATAGAACAGCTTCTGACGCCAAAGCAGCTGAGGCTGATGCCGTGCTAAAGCAAATAGAGGCTTTGGACTAACTCTCAGGGAAAAGCTTCCCTTTCAAGACCTGGTTCAATTCGTCGGCATTGGTATAGACGGCAAAATGCCCACCGGGTATTTGAGCATCTGCTTGGTTGCGGTTACCGCTAAAGATTCTATCGTTTGCTGAATTGATGTGAAAAATTGGCGTGTTGTGTTGTACCCCTTGCCAGTTGGCTATGCTCTTCATAGCCCATTTTAGGTGCTCCGGACTAGTGTTTTCAAAACACGACTGCAATACTTCTTGTTCTTCTGGATTTACTAAAGAGAAGGCATAAGCCATCAGTTTATTGGCTCTTTTCAGCAGTGAGTTGGGCATATAGTCTGGTAGGTGCAGTGCCCCAGCTAATCCCATAAACCACGATTTTTCGCTTTCACTCTTTATGGTAGAGATGAGTATTACTTCTTGAACGGTTAGTATGGCGGCAATCTCTTGAGCCATGATACCACCAAAACTCAACCCAATAAGTATGGGGTTTGGATGATGTATGAAAGAAGCCAATCGTATAGCATAATCACGGAGACTCTCATTGGGTGTATTCTCTATCCAGGATAGGTGGGTATGGTTCTCGGGAAAATGGATTCGGGCAAACACACGTTCGTCTGCACCAAGACCAGATAGTATGTAGATGTGATTACCCAATACAACAAATGTATATATATGGTTTTACAAGAAACGAGTAAAACCTACGACACGTCTCTAAAAATTCATCATACTCCCAAACAAGTCTTTGAACTCTAATCCTTCGTCCATTTGATTCTTGCTTAGTTTAGAATATTCGGCAAGTCCGTGCAGCACAAACTCCATCCATAGGTGCTTTTCTAGCGGACGTATGTCTGGCATGTGCTCATCTATGAATAAAGCCAAACCGTCTATGCTATTGAGTACACGTTGGTATTCTTTGTCACTTGCGTCATTGGTAATCTCTATGGTTTTACCTCTTTCGAAGTAGCCAGTAATGCGGCTAAAGGCATTTTCTATTTCATTGCCATCTGCGTCTTTGGTCTTTAGTTTTTCAGG
>TARA_B110000902_G_scaffold120032_1_pt1 | contig 34852 bp, 31 predicted proteins | sample TARA_B110000902 | Tara Oceans TARA_B110000902 (sample SAMEA4398009) | marine metagenome | biome: Polar Biome; feature: [SRF] surface water layer (ENVO:00010504); material: water (ENVO:00002006), including particulate matter (ENVO:01000060) such as... | depth 5 m | reverse complement strand
CAGGTATATAAGAGAGGTCAAAGCCGCTATCGAAGCTGCTCTAGCGAACCAGTAACTATATCCCTGACGATGCTGTAGTAGACACCGTTGAAGAAGCACATTTCCTAATACTAGTCCTGAGACAGACAAAAGAAATATTGCAATATCCTATCAACTGAAATAGAAATCATTGAAAAGTAACCCAACGAAGATTACGCCCAAAAAAATTATTAATCGAGGCCACCAGAAAAATTTCTTTTTCACTCCAGCGCCCAGTCTATTCGTTTCAGTCAATTTATGTAGATCACCACTGCCAATCGATAGAGATAGTGATGCCAGTGCAACAAGCATTAAGCTATCGGTTAAACCCATCATATACAGGATCAATGGAGCTAAACATAGTAGAACACTAACCCCGATATCAAAATATATTTTCTTCATACAAAGTTTTTTTTGATGTGGCAGCTACATTTTGCAGCCGCCACAACCTCACCCTATATATTAATCTATAGCGCCAGTAATTACTGCCCCACCCGCTGCCAGCTTACTAACGACCTGTGATGGTCCCGGAAAAAATGCAGCGGCAACCGCGGTCGCCGAAAGAAATACTGTTATCTCATCCCATCCGTCGCCATCACCAGATATATCGTAGTTAGTGATGACTGGCGCAACGACTATTCCCGTCCCCTCTTGAAAATATGTCGAGCCGATAAGCTCTTCATCTGCTAAACCGCCACCCCCGCAAAAACTAAAAGGGCTATCCATATCGACAATACTATCCATGAATTTTTTCATCGTTTATTTCCTTATAAACATTGGCCGGCGAAATTGCCAGCCATCTTTTCTGCTTTGTTACAGAATCGTAAGGCGTCATTGGCTAACCGAGCCCTATCTCCTCGTTTTTCCCGAGAAATCCGCGCCATATTTTTTCTTCAGCAGCAAACTGCTGAATATTGTTTCCCCGGCAAAACAACAGCATATCGTCAGAAATATCGCGGCGGCTAAAGAATTCAAACCCACAGCTTTTTAGCCAGCGAATATTTTTTGATTGTCGGCCAGATATAAAATTGAATAATAAGGAATATCGCAGAAGGCATCTATCGATGACCGCTCTATTCATCAAAACAAATTGATGGGGCCAATCATTACCCCTATCCCTCGAAATATCCTGACTAAAAGACCGGGATTGCAGTAACCAGATCTGTGCACATCCGGGCATCACTGCATTGACGCCAAAAACGGCGAAACCTCGATAGTGAGCAGAAGAAAAAATGAAAGTCGATGTCGATTTCCCTAGCGTTGCATAGAGTTCTGCACGCCAGTTATTACGCCAAGTTCTTCCAAGATCATACCTATCCGCTTCATTGATATCACTTTCAAGTAGATCTATATGGCCTCCATCTGCCACCGCAACGTCAATATGGAGCGGTGCTACGATCTTCGACAATTCCGCGACGGTTAACTCAATCATCTCCAGGGACCGTCTCACTGTACAGAGCCGACGGCCCTGAATCTAAACCGCTAGCGATATTTTTCAGTGCCCAAATATGCCCTGATGAAGTGCCATTAGTGTGAAAAAGATCTGCAAGATTGTCGTGCCGTTCATTCCATAACCAGTGCGACCAGAGCCGAGCAAGCGGGTAATTCCAACTGTAGTGGTAACTCAGTGTATCCTTGTTAAAAGCCCGCTTTAACGTTTCCGCGTTATCAACCAAATAATAGAGGTTATCTTTGGCCCAGGCCGCTACTAAACCAGAAAATAAAACGGGGGCCGAATGACGGGCATAATCAATCAAACAATGCTCCGCCACAAACGCACAACATTCCCTCGATATAGGAGGCATACGCTCATAAACGTCACAGTCATTGCTCGCAGTGATTTGTAAAGCATGACCAAATTCATGAGCGAGAGAAATTAAACTTTTAGACGAGTAGCTGTAGTCAACATAAACAAAAGGAGCTCTATGAAAGCCTCGATCATAGGTAAAGGATTGACTAATAGTGCTGTTTCTTGGCCGTAGGCAGGTTGATGTTTCATTGAATGTTTTCTCAACAACAGGCCTCAGCGAAGGTATTGACGATGAAATAGCATCGCAGCAAATTTTCCAGGCATGGGAAGGGTCAACAGTGGTGACTTCATTAGAGATTCCTGGAGTTTCGGTTGCAATACCAAACGTATCCAACAGTAGCTTGTCTAATAGTTTTAAACAGCTAGTTTTTTCCAGACGGTTTAAGGCTAACCATCGAGACAAATCAGTTTCTCGGGTAATGCAGGAGGAGAGCAATCTCTCGCCAGTGTCTTCTAGTGACACTGAGGGAATTAATGAGCCGTCTGGCACAGTATTAGACATAGTTTCATCCTTAAAACTTTATATGTCGTCCAAAAAACGTTCCACTTTCAACATCGATCTATCTATTAATCAATAGACCTTTTCTTTATTTTTGGGACAGCTGACTATCCATAGTAAAACCGCCTTGATCGAAGATACTCTCTGAACCAATACGATAAGTCAACCAAAAAAATGGGCCGGCGTCGATTTTTTTTCGCCTCTACAATCCATATAAAAAAAGGGAATATAGATTGATAGATAATAACAATATCTACCCTAACGGATAACCTGACATCTGAAATCTTCAGGGCAGAACACCAGCCAACTCTCGGCAGAGTTAGAAAAACAGCTGTTACTTGGCATGGGGCGATGATAGCCTTGGACGTCCACTCGAAAACTCCAAACTGTCAAAGCGCTGAAAGTAAAATGATCACCGCGACCAGCAAAAATATGCTGATAAAATACCAGTTATCTTTTACTTTCCACCAGGGCGTAGACAGCAGTTTTTGTCTAGCTCTCTGTTCTTTCTTTCTGCTCACATTGAAACCCTCAAAACACGTTACTGTATTATTTCACTCGGACCAGTCAGGGCTCACGCTCCCCTTTTTATGCCTATGAGTATCCACATAACATCACGTTAAATCAATGAGAGTGCTGCCAAATTATCGGGCTATAATCAGTCACCATGACACGAAGGGGTATAAAACCCATTTCATAATTGCGGAAATCTGCTATATGATTGAGTAACTTGCAACGCGGCGACGGTATTTATTGTATTAAGCACATCATAGTTATTGAGCTCAACTTTCACTAGATTACTAATAATAAAACCAGAGAGAAGGAGTTACGTTGTGAAAATAGATAGCGGATTACCACCCGACCTAGCAAAAGTAGCTGACAAAATTCGTGAACTGGAAGATATCGGCTACGACGGTGCTTCCTGTGCGGAAATGAATCATGACCCCTTTATGCCGCTAGCGATAGCAGCAGAACACAGTGAGAAAATTGAAATAAAAACAGGGATTGCGGTGGCGTTCGCCAGAAGCCCAATGATACTGGCTAATCTTTCTCACGATTTGAACGCCTATTCAAAAGGACGTTTTACTCTCGGGCTCGGCTCTCAAATAAAACCTCATATTACTAAGCGATTTTCGATGCCCTGGGGCAAGCCCGGCCCACAAATGCGGGAATTGATTTTGGCCATGCGAGCAATCTGGGCTAATTGGTATGAAGGCAAACCCTTAGAGTTTGTTGGTGAATACTATAAGCACACATTAATGACGCCAGCTTTCACACCGGAAAATATTGAATATGGCGCCCCTCGGGTAAATCTCGCTGCTGTTGGCCCGATAATGACGCAGGTTTGTGGCGAAGTTGCAGATGGCATGATCATACATCCATTCAGCAATGAGCGTTATATTCGCAATGTTACGCTTCCAGCGATTGCTAAAGGGCTGGAAAAATCAGGCCGCAGTCGAGCTGATATTGAAATCGCTTATACACCCTTTATTATTTCTGGAGAAACAGAGGAGCAGTTTGAAGCCGCTCGTCTAGCTGCACGTCAAAGAATTTCTTTTTATGGTTCAACACCCGCCTACAAAGGCGTGTTAGAGCAACATAATTGGGGGGACTTACAGCTGGAACTAAATACCCTCTCAAAGCAGGGGCGATGGGACGTGATGGCTACATTGATAAGCGACGATATGCTCGAAGTTTTTGGTGTCGTAGCCACTCCCGACAAACTAGTCAGTGAGATACTCGCCCGCTATGGCGATATTATCGATCGAACCTCAGCCGAATTTGGTTTTGTGTCGGATATTGATCAGCGCAAAGAAATGATCGAACAATTACGGACGAGTTAGAAACAGTTTCAAAGCGAGTGGGCGACTACAAACTAGCATCGCTCGCTTTTCCATTATGCAGGTTGAACCTGCCCTATCAACCACGGCTCTGCTTTATGGTCTTACTACCTCGTCGATTACGGCTACCTCTTTTCATTTTTTGTTGGATTCAATCAGGCATTGGACTGAGTGCTGAGCTCGACCCATCAGTCAGCACCTTGTTCAATCTCATCGAACAACGTCTATCTTACATGGATGACGTAGCCCGGTATAAGTGGCATAAAAATCTCGCTATCGAAGATCGGCAACGCGAAGCTCAAGTGCTTGAGAAGTCGGCGGCAGCAGCCGCGCGATTCAATCTTGAAAACGCCTCCTCTCGAAATTTTTTCTCTCTGCAGATCGAAGCGGCAAAGGAAATTCAAACCGGGTGGTTTGAACAATGGCACGGCTCAACTGACCCGAGCCGGGGAGCCGATTTGGTCACTATCGTGAGACCTAAGCTGATAATTCTGGGCGATCAAATATTACGGCAAATTGAGCTGTCATTCGAGGCACTGCAACGGACCGACCCCGTCTATTTAAAAACCGCCTTTTTACAGATTGTCGACGTGGAGCACTTGAGCCAAACCACCCGTCTTGGCCTTTTATCGGCACTGAAAACTATTCGTCTCGAAGCGCCTCGTAGTCGTCTGCAGAATATTATAGCTAGCGGCAACATTTATGTAGGTACCACGGGCGACTATGCGCCTTTCTCATGGCTAGACAAAGGCACCGATAGTTATAGCGGTATTGATATTGATTTAGCCCGAGATCTGGCGAATTCTCTGCAGGTAAAGCTAATACTCGTACCCACGTCTTGGCCCACTCTAGCGCGAGACTTCAAAGGCCAAAAATTTGATATTGCCATGAGTGGCGTGTCGATCAACCTTAAGCGGCAACGGTTAGGTTTTTTCTCGCAGGCCTATCACCGCGGTGGTAAAACACCCATAGCGCGATGTACAGACACTTCGAGCTATGACTCCCTGGAAAAAATAAATCAGCCTACGACACGTGCTATCGTGAATCCGGGGGGTACCAATTTCAAGTTTGCAGAAAAAAATCTGACCAAAACGACCCTGAGAATATTTGATAACAACCAGACTATCTTTCAAGAAATCGCCGAAAACCGCGCCGACGTGATGATTACTGACGCGATTGAGGTCATGCTACAATCTAGGCAATCTGCGCTGCTTTGCCCAACGATGCCCGGACAAACATTATCCGTCAGTGAGAAAGGATTTTGGATTCAACCCGACTTTCATTTTAAAGAATATGTGGACCAGTGGTTGCATCAGCGAAAAATCGAAGGCGTAGTAGAAGAACGGATTGAACATCACCTCAAAATAACGGCTGAGACACCACTCACTCAACACAATTAATAACTGCATCTCATTGCATACAGGAACTAACAATGGCTATAACTCCTTCCAGTACTCAAGAACTTTTGGTTGAACAACACGGTAATGTCGTCGTTATAACCTTGAACCGACCCGACCGACTCAACGCCATCAGTCACGTTCTTCTCACTGAGTTATCAGCAAAAATGACTGAAGCCAATAAAGACCCAGATACTCGATGTGTCATTTTAACCGGAACGGGCAAAGGCTTCTGCTCGGGGCTGGACTTAGTCGATGTAGGACAAGGAGGTATCGGTAGCGATAAAAAAGAGACCAAAAAGCCTAAACAATTGTTTGACCTTCGTGATGCACCAATCAACGTCATGTGGAATATGGACACACCGGTAATCTGCGCACTTAATGGGGCAGCGGCAGGCTACGGCATGGACCTTGCGCTTTTATGTGACATGAGAATTTCAGGAGAGTCAGGGAAAATGGCCGCCCTAACAGCAAAGCGAAATGTCGTTCCCGAAAGCGGCGGCACATGGCTGCTACCTCGCCTGATCGGCTGGGCAAAAGCTTCTGAACTGTATTTTCGCGCGCGGGTACTAAACGCCGAGGAAAGCCTTGAAATCGGCTTGGTTAACACAATTGTCCCAGACGATCAGCTAATGGAGGTTGCTATGCAGTGGGCCCAGGAAGTTGCCGATAACGCCCCACTCGCGGTCCAAACTACCAAACGGATGATGCGCATGGGGCTTGAACAATCTTACGATACCTCAGTAGACCAGCTAATGATGCACCTCGCTGGTATGTTCGATACAGAAGATTTTAAGGAAGGCGTGGCATCCTTTCTAGAGCGGCGCAAGCCTGAATTCACTGGGCGATAACATCATGAACCTGCCAGCGAATAATCATCAGTGGATGCTCGCCAGAACGCCGCTAGAGGGATACCCCACCGACGGTGATTTTCGTCTTAATAACTCATCGATTCCCGAGCCTGCCGACGGCCAGTGTGTTGGCCGCACACTGTATCTTTCGCTGGACCCCTACCAATGGGGACGCCGTCGAAGTGGCGTCGAACAGGTCGGCGATGTTTGCCATGGCCGAACAGTGTCGGCGGTGATAAAAAGTCGTCATCCGCACTTTAACGAGGGGGATATCATCTTTAGCACGCACGGATGGCAGGACTACGGACTGACGGGGTCGGGTATTTCAACATTTGGTTACATGCTGCCTCGGCGCGTCGAACCGGCGCTGGCACCTATCTCAAGTGCCCTCGGCGTGTTAGGTATGTTGGGACTCACCGCCTACGCCGGCACCGCTCTACAATGCCAACCGAAAGCCGGGGAAACATTTGTCGTCTCTGCTGCTTCTGGGGGCGTTGGGCAAATAGCCGGGCAAATAGCCAAAATTTATGGCTGCCGGGTAGTGGGGATTGCCGGTGCTCAAGAAAAGTGTGATTTTTTGCAACAGTCTCTCGGCTTTGACGCTGCGGTTTCTCACCTCAGCGAAGACTTTGCCGATCAGCTGGCGAGCGCATGCCCCGACGGTATTGATATGTATTTTGAAAATGTTGGAGGCAAAGTTTTCAATGCCGTTTTACCACTTTTCAACCGGGCGGCCCGAATTTCCCGCTGCGGGCTGATCTCGCAATACGGCAATACCGACGGCCTTGACCCACTGCAAACCTGGCAACATATCGGTCAAGCCATCTTTGATCAGCAGGCAATGACTATTCATTCACTCTTTGTTGGTGATTATGTTGCCGACCACCAGAAACCTTTTTTAGAAATAATGTCGCAGTGGGTTGCCGACGGCAAGGTCAAGTACAGGGAAGATCTTTGGGCCGGCCTGGAACAGGCCCCAGCCGCCTTTACGGCTATGCTAGCCGGAAAAAACTTTGGCAAGACGGTGATTGCAGTCGGCGACGACCCAACGTTGACCGATGCCATTCGACACCGGCGTAGCGATGGTAATATTCTGGCTTAGCATCAATCAAACAGTGTGAACGTGTCTTTATGAATGACTATATTTTTTCTGGCCTTAAAGTTCTGGATGTAGGAACCGTTGTTGCCGGGCCAGTAGCTGCCACCATTCTCGCGGATTTTGGGGCCGACGTTATTAAAATCGAGCAACCGGGTGAGGGTGATTTATTGCGGGTACTATCCGACATACCCACCACTCCCGATGCCGACAGCAATTATTTCTGGCAAATGGATGGTCGTAATAAAAAAGACCTGACGCTAAATTTGAAAACTCCCGAAGGTATTGAAATACTGCACAAACTGATCGCTGATTGTGATGTTTATGTGACCAACCAGCCCTTTGGCGTTCGCCGTGCCCTTAAATTATCATATGACGACATCAAACCACTCAATCCGTCGATGATTTATGCGTCTCTCTCGGCGTTCGGGGAGGAGGGCCCAGAAAGAGACAGTAAAGGTTTTGACCTGCTAGCCTATTGGGCTCGCAGCGGCTTAATGGATTTAGTACGCAGCCCTGGCTGTAAGCCTTCTCAAGCGCTGCCGGGGATGGGAGATCACCCCACTGCCATAGCGCTCTATGCCAGTATCGTCACCGCTTTGCTCAATAAAGAGCGAACCGGCAAGGGCGCTATGGTACACACGTCACTGTTAGCTAATGGCCTATGGTCTGCAGCGAGTATCGCCGCGGGGGCGCTGGCGAATGGCGACATGGACGCCTATCGCGCCACTAATCAAGTACCTGCTGCCACCGGTTATGTTTATGCCACTAAAGACAATCGCTGGCTGCAGCTGACCATGATCAGAAGCGAGGGTCAGTTCCTACAGTTTCTCGATAGTATTGACCAACTCCATTTCATCAAGGATGAGCGCTTCACAACACCGGAACTTTGGTACGAGAACAGAGAACAGTTGTCTGCACTTATTCAGAATGTTCTGATAAATCGTGAAGCAGCGGAGTGGCTGGCGATCTTTGAGGCCAAGATGGTGCCCATTGAATTAGTAGCCACAGTTGATGAAGCGGTCCGGAACAAACAGCTGATTATTAATAACATGGTGGTCGCGCCAACTGATCCCGATATCGATGTGCCATTCATCATTAATCACCCTATTAAAATTTCCAACCTCGATCAGGTAGGCCCCAAGCGAGCCCCTGAACTCGGCGAACACACTGATGAAATATTACAAAGCTTGGGGTATTCCCACCAACAGATTTTGGCCTTGAAAGATAAGGGCGTGACCTGAATGCTCGATCGAGACACATTTGCAAGGCAGCCCATCTCACAAGCAGGCGACACGCTACGTGCTAATGTTGTGGAGAAGACTTAATCTAATCTCATTGATATTACCCTGACAATTGTCAATAATATTGACTTAGTCAGCAGTCACTTTGTAACTAATAACAGCATAAAATCAAAACAAGTAGCATCGTCTCTGAAACAGCTCAGCAGCTGTTATATCTAATGTCTGGCCTCAGTGCCACCCACACTCTCGATAAGATAGGTCTTACTATGAGCACACCCGCCCGCGTTGTCGTTTTACCCAATGGTTCAAACAGCCTAGAGGTTCAGGACTTGATAATTCCGGATCCAGGTCCACATCAGGTGGTGGTAAAACAATTTGCCTCCGGTATTTGTCATAGCCAGCTGCACCAAATGCGAGGGACGGAACGGGACTCTTCATTGATGCTGGGCCATGAATCAACCGGCGTAGTGCTACAAACAGGGTCTGATGTTGAGGGACTTAGTGAAGGCGATATTGTTTTAGTGACATGGGTTCCCAAGGATGCGGCCAACACACCGCGAGCGCCAGAATCTGCAACGCTGGAAACAGCCGACGGTAGCCTAGCTATATCGCAAGCGGTTTTCACCTGGGCCACACATACCATTGCCGATGAGCAGTATGTGGTTAAGGTAGAGGGTGATATCGACACTCAAGTTACTTCAATCATTGGCTGTGCAGTTATTACCGGTGCCGGCGCGGTTGAAAATACCGCCGGTGTCAAAGCCGGAGATAGCGTTGCTATTTTTGGCGTTGGCGGCGTCGGTATGTCGGCAATTGTTGCCGCTAAAAAACTAGGGGCCAACCCCATTATTGCCGTAGATTTAGATGCCGATAAATTGGTATTCGCCCGTCAGTTTGGCGCCACACATACTATTAATGGCAAAGAAGAAGACCCTGTAGCCGCCATCAAAGCACTAACTCAACATCCCGGTAAGCGAGATTTTATGGGGGACGATATCAGTGGCGCTGATTTTGTCTTTGATTGTATTGGCGTTAAAGAGACCATGGAGACCATTCCACAGGCGGCTCGTGGCGGCCATTTCGGGGTTGATAATGGCGGTACCGCCATTTTGGTTGGCGTTCCGCACACTAGCGTTGAATTAAACGCTATTGATATGTTGCTCAATGAGAAAAAATTCATTGGCAGTTTCGCCGGTTCATGCACACCGTCACGGGATTTTTCCAAATACGTTGACTGGCATAGATCCGGAGATCTTGACTTGGACGCACTCGTGACAGAGCGCTACTCTATTGACGATATCAACGAAGCTACTACTCGGTTGGGTAATGGCTTAATAAGCGGCAGGGCTATTATTGAGTTTTAATTGTGTCCATATGATTTGGGTTGAGCTCCTCAACCCGCTCGCTTGCATCCATAAACGGATTACTCTTCGCCAATGAGTTCGGTACCTAGTCAAAGCATTAAGCAGGAACCCGTTGGCGAACAAATCAAGGACACCCTGCGTCTGGCTGCCCCGGTTTTTATGTCGCGCATTGGTGTGATGGCATTGCAGGTTGTCGATACGGCGATGGTCGGACACGTCGCTGCGGCAGAACTCGCCTATCTCGGTATTGGCCTTCCTCCCAGCTACTGGTTACTTATGCTGGGAATGGGATTGTTAATGGGTGCGGGCATACTGACCGCGCAAGCCAACGGCGCTGGCCGTCGTAAAGAAGTAGGGATTATCTGGGTTTCAGCGATGAAACACGGCCTGATTTTTAGTGTTATTTGTCTGATACTCAGCTACTTCGGTGGCGACCTATTGCTATACAGTGGACAGCAGCCAGATATTTCTGCAGGGGCCGGAAAAATCATGGTCGCATTTGCCTGGGGAATGCCCGCCATCATGATCTCCGCTGCAACGGGTGCGGTGATGGAGGGGATTAAGCGACCCAACATTGCAATGTACATGATGTTTCTCGCTAATATTGTGAACATAGGGTTCAACTGGGTACTGGTCTACGGCAATTTGGGGTTTGATCCGATGGGTGCAGAAGGTGCTATGTACGGCTCATCCGCCGCCCGCTGGCTGTCTTCAGCACTGTTTCTCTACGTATTCTTTAAAATGAACGACCGCGCTGCCTATGGACTCGTCAATTTGGGTCAAATCGCAAAATCCGAGATGGCCGCTATGGGCAAGAAAATTCGCCGTATCGGGATACCTTTATCGGTCGCAAATGCCCTTGAAATGATGGCATTTATCGCCGAAGCAGCAATGGCAGGGTTTATGGGAAAAGCCTCTCTCGCCGCTTTCCAAATCGTTGTCAATGTTGCCAGCTTCTTTATGATGGGCGGCATTGGCATAGCCGCTGCGACCAGTGTGAGAGTTGGCAACGCGGTTGGCAAGGGAGACAGGCAAGGGCAGTGGACTGCTGGCGCTATCGGCGTTGGATGTGCCTTTGTTTTGTGTGGCACTCTGGGTATTTTGGTGTTTGCCAATGCGGCAGGGTTGATCGCCATTTTCACGTCAGACGCAGAAATTGCTCAACTCACTATTGGAGCACTGTTAGTATTTGGCAGTTTTTTCGCCTTCAATAGCATCAATATGGTAGCTGTAACGGGACAACGAACTCTCGGTATTGTTTGGTTGCCACTCATTGTAGGTCTGTGCACTACCTGGGTCATTGGCTTTCCGTTGGCCTATTATCTCGCATTTCCCAAAGAGATGGGAATAACCGGGTTGTGGCTTGGTTTTTCGGTCGGCGCACAATTTTCAATGATATTTAATCTGTGGCGCTTTCATCGCGTTGCAAAAAGCCGAGTCAAAGCTTACTGAATCAAAAAGGCCAATTAGCCGTAAGCAACCGCTTAGGCAACCCATTACTTTTTTCGGGACCAACATTTTGCCAACCGTTCATCTAGTCAGCAGCGACGAAAAAATAGAGGGATGACAGGCTGTCGATCTCGACAGTAAAAAACTGGCATAGAATCACCGGCAGCAAACGCCACCGCTGAGCTCGCTGCCAGTACAGGCGTTAGCTGTATTCGTTGTCTTCCCACCAGGGGAAAAATTCAGGCATATCTTTTGAAACTTTATCGGGGAAATTGGGCGATCGTTTTTCCAGAAATGAAGTAACTCCCTCCGCTGAATCCCCTGAGCGACCGCGGGAAAATATCCCTCTGCTGTCAATTTTATGAGCTTCCATCGGGTCATTAGTCGCCGCTAGTCGCCACAACATTTGACGGGACAAGGCAACGGACACCGGAGAAGTATTTTCAGCAAATTCTCTGGCAAGCCTTCGAGCTTCAGGCATTAAGTCTTCGGGCTTGTGCAAAGAGCGCACTAGCCCCCCTTCCAACGCTTCCTGCGCACCAAATACCTTCCCTGAAAAGGTCCATTCTAACGCTTTTGACATGCCTACTGCTCTGGATAGAAACCAGCTTGAGCAAGCCTCTGGCACCATTCCGCGCTGCGTAAACACAAATCCAAAGCGGGCAGTTTCTGAAGCAATTCGAATATCCATAGGCAACTGCATTGTGACGCCAACACCTACCGCTGCACCATTAACCGCAGCAATCACCGGTTTAAGACATTGGTAAATTCGCAATGATAACTTGCCGCCACCGTCTCGCACTGCGGCATGCGACCAATTGATCGAGCCGTCGGCGCTTATTGCGCCCTCCGCTCCCTCACGTGACTGACTGGCGCCCTCTTCAACCGGTTGTTTCGACAGCGCTTCGTAGTTAAAGGTATCAGCGCCTGCTGATAAATCTGCACCCGCACAAAAAGCGCGATCCCCAGAACCCGTTACGATAATAGCTCTTATCTCATCGTCAGCGTCCGCCCGATCGAATGCATCGATCATTTCCTTTAGCATTTCATTGGTGAAGGCGTTCATTTTTTGCGGACGATGTATGGTCAGTGTAAGAATAGCGTCTTCAACATCGTATTTAATTGTGTTGTAACTCATGGCTTTAGTTTCTCCTACCGTCTTTTGGTCATTGTTATATTTTTTTGAAGCAAGAATTTCGAGTGTTTAGGCACTAATAAGATGGTACCCTTTTTTACCAGAAAATGACTAATTTTCTAAGCACCACGACGATGAACTAAACAGGCGGTCACTAAACCCGGTGAGTATTAATAAGCAGTTGCTGCGCTTTATCCAATGTGAGTATCTGCGCTTAGAAGAAGAGACGGGGGTCATTCGAGCCGGCAGTAAGGAGATAGAACGACAGCTACAGCAACTCCCCGCTGAACAGGCCATTGTAGAGCGAGCGAACCGCCTACTTTCAATCACCGAGAAAAACAGCCTGCAGGCTCCCTCTCGACACTACCGGCAGTTATCAATCGCACTGCTCGGCTTTTTTGGAATACTGGGAGGCTTAGCAACGGTTGAAGTATTTTCCGGCGTCGAACAAGCATCCGCCAACTTTTTCTGGATTCTATTAGCCCTGCTCGGCGTCAACGCTATCTCAATGTTTATTTGGCTGCTTCTTATTGGCTGGCCAAACCCCGCCGATCAAAACGACTCTTGGTTGATGTCGATACAAGCATGGTTAAGTCGCAAAAGCAGCCAAGACACTAATGCACTGCGAGCTTGGCAGCAGGCCATATCGACCACCGGTGGTCAACAATGGCACCTGTCAGTAATATCCCATGGCCTCTGGCTAGCTTTTCTAAGCGGAACTTTAGTCATGGCGTGGCTGCTGCTTTCAATGCGGCAATTCGACTTTGTTTGGGAAACAACCATTCTCAGCGGCGATGCGTTCGTCAGCATTAGCCAATGGCTAGCCACTCTGCCAAGTCTGCTCGGTATTCAACTACCCACAGCTAGTCACGTGATGGTAAGTCGCGTGGGCGAATCACCACAAGACCCGGACGAACTGCGTGTATTATGGTCAAATTTATTACTATCGAGCTTGGCAATATATGGTTTGTTGCCCCGAGCTATGGCTTTGTTATTCGCAATATTCGTCCGCCGCCATCACTGGAACAACGTCTTACCTGACGTTAGTACACCCTATTATTATCAACTGAAAATGCGGCTGTCACCTGACACCATAGCTGAAGGTATTGTCGATGATGATGTGGAAACCTGTCATCAGACGCATAACTTCTCGGCGTCGAATACGGCGACCATCGCAAAGCTACAGCAACTAGATGACGTCTGTCTTGCAGGTCTTGAGTATGACGGCGAGTGGCCGCCCGCGTTATCAGCAATTGGGCTGGATGATTTAGCCCCGATAATGTTCAGTGTCAACGCTATTGATCGGTCAAGTCGAGAGCAATTGCTAAGCGAGGCCGATAACAACAGTATCCGCAATATTGTTCTAATAGCCCGCTTCGAAGCTGCACCCGATCGCGGAATTATTCGTCTCATCCGCCAGCTCAACAGTAAACCCGCAACCTTGTGGTTATTGCTGATTCAGCACCGCAGCCAACAAACTTCGCAGCAATGGCATGATTGGTTATCCGCGGCTACTGATGCGCAGTTACCACCACAGCAAGTAGGTCGACTCAACATAAGATTAGGCAACGATGGAGTCTAAAGCGAATCTACCTCTGAACATCGCTGTTGTCGGTCATACCAATGTCGGCAAAACATCGCTTATCCGCACGTTGACACGACGCAATTCCTTTGGCGATGTCTCGTCCAGTCCAGGCACTACCCGACACGTCGAATCTCAAGTCCTAATGGTGACCGGACAAAAAATAGTGCGCTTGTTGGACACCCCCGGGTTTGAGGATTCTATCGGCCTATTTGACGCCATCGAAACGCTGGATGACGGTCGCGAGAAGCTAGGCATAGACCGGTTGGCATTATTCCTTCAATCAAAAGAAGCCGCCTCTAGTTTTTCTCAGGAAGCCAAAGTCATTAGGCAGCTATTGGAATGTGATGTGGCGTTTTATGTAATCGATGCTCGGGAGCCAGTGCTGGGGAAGTATCAGGACGAGTTACGAATCATTAGTCTTGCGGCAAAACCCATTTTCCCCTTATTAAATTTTGTCGCATCGGACAATAGCCGTGTAGATCAGTGGACAAGATTACTGAAAGCACTAAATTTGCACACCTCTATGCAATTTGACTCGGTTGCTTATGATTTTTTCGCCGAACAACAACTCTACAAAAAAATGCAGACTATGCTCGTAGGCGGCTGGCAACAACCGTTAGAATTATTGATAAACCATCGTCTTGAAGCGTGGCAAGATCTTTTAATAGCCGCCGCCAACAGGGTAGCAAAACTGTTAATCGAGACCGCCTCTTATCGACAGGCGATCACCAAAGATACCTCGCTTGCGAGCAGCGCAAAGCAGCTTCAGCAAACCATTAGAAAAAAAGAAAACACAGCGGCGCTCGATCTCTTAGCGTTATTTCAGTTTCAGTCTGACGACTACGGCGCAGACCTATTACCCGTTTCCGAAAACAGCTGGAAACTCGATTTATTTGATCCAAAAACATTAAAATTATTCGGTATAAAAGCTACGAGTACAGCGGCAAAGGGAGCAGTGATTGGCCTCGGCATAGATATGGCGGTGGGCGGCGTCAGTCTCGGCGCAGCGGCGGCGCTGGGCGCATTACTCGGAGGACTTTGGCAGACAGGCAAACAGTTTGGTCGCGAAGCCATTGCCTATGTTAGCGGCGAGCGATACCTCTGTGCAGAAGACAATACCCTGATATTGATATGGCGACGAAGCACTTCACTAACCTCGGCATTGCGTCATCGCGGCCACGCTGCGCAGAAGCCCGTCATGATAGCAAAGCCACAGTCAGAGGCTAATACCGAAGAAACTACCGCCGACCAACAGGTGATGCTGTCACTCAAGGTAGCACGCAATCACCCGCAATGGTCCGAACGCCAAGGGCTCGTTGAATTCGCCCCTACCGCCAAACAAAGGTGTATTGCGGCGTTAGCCACAATCATCATTGCTCAATGGCGGGAAGCATATAACATTCAGTGAGCCGGCACCCAATCAAGCCTCTTGTCTTGCTATTTCTCGCAGTCGTTTTTTATCAATTTTTCCCGTTGCAATTCTAGGCAGTGGATCCACGCTAATTTTCAAATAGCGGGGAACCTTAAACCGCGCAATACGTTGCACGAGAAAATCGTGAAGCAACTGTTCCGACAAGCTACTACCACCGCAGTAGATTGTCGCACCCACCTCTTCGCCCAGTCGTTCGTCGAGCACACCGTACACAGAGGCTTCGAGGATTTGATCATGCTCTAACAAAGCGGCCTCAACTTCAGCACAACCAATGTTTTCACCGCCGCGAATAACCAGATCTTTAATCCGGTCCACTATGTAGAGATAACCCTCTTCATTGAAAAATCCGACATCGCCGGTTTGCAACCAATCACCGGTCATCGCTTCAGCATTGGCATCGGGACGATTCCAATAACCTTCAAACAACGTTGCACCCTTGATTTGCACCTCACCGCGCTCGCCTGTGGGCATCTCATTGCCCTCCTCGTCGGCAATCCGTACATCCACAATAGTGGCAGCTCGCCCAGCACTGTCTGGATGATCGAGGTAATCGTGACCACCGATACCCGTGCCTATAGCATTAGTTTCAGTCATACCCCAACCGGTATTTGGTAAGGCATTGCCAAATGCTGTGCCAATATTCTTTACCTGATCAGGGGCGCGAGGGGCACCACCACCGCCAACAACGGCTAAACTGCTCAAATCAAAATCAGTCGTCTTCGAAATTTCAACTAAATCGCCAGTCATTGCCGCCGGTCCAACAAAAGAGGCTATTTTTTCACGGTCAATAAGTTCCGCCGCAAAGTTAGCGTCCCATTTATACATACAAACGAGCTTACGCTGGGCTCGATAACAGGACAGCATCACGGCATGTGAACCGGTCACATGAAACAGCGGTACACCTTGTAATGTTGCCAGTTGATAGCCCGTATCTTTGGGGGCTTCAATATTAAACTCAGCGGCATGCAGACCCGCTTCAAACTCCCAAGACAACAACGCTGAGATAATATTTCCGTGGCATGACAAAACGCCTTTCGGATGACCTGTAGAGCCCGAGGTATAAAATATTGTCGCTGGATCCTGAGCGGTAAAATTGTCAACAGCGGGCATGTCTACCGTATCGACATTCAGCAACAGCTCAGCAAGGTCAGCAATACCAGCGGCTAAAGCTTTCGAAGGGCGAATCGCAATCACCTGAACGTCGACATCACCACGCACTGGCTCTAAGCGATCCAGCCGTTCCTGATCAGCGAACAGCACCTTGGCGCCACTATCATTAAGACCATAAGCCATCTCGTCGGACAACCAAAGGGAATTCATTGCTACCGCTATAGCACCAATCGATGTAATCGCATTAAAGGTCAGTATCCATTCCGGATAGTTACGCATTGAAATGGCAACGCGGTCGCCCTTTTTAATACCATATTCATCAATCAGTAATCGTCCAATCTGTGAGGCTCGCGCCCATGATTCCTCAAAACTGTAGCGCTCATCTTCATAAACAACAAAAGTTTCGTCACTGCGGCTTTCGTCATACAAATGCCGTAATGTCTGCGGCGCATTTTTAAATACCCGACACGGGCGTCCCCAAAACTCTCCGGGCACAATTTCATAGTCTTGCCCAGGACCGGTGGCAGCCGCTGCCAGTTGCTGGCGACTGGGTGTTTTTACTTCTGTCATGTTTTGCCTTTTTTATTCTCAGTGTAATGCGCTAACTTACTGTGTTTTCACCCTAAGTATCAAGAGTTTCACAGAAATATTGCGAGTAAATAATCTTCTGATTAATGGCCTCTGGTCAAAGACACCTTACCCTAACCACAGAACAAACTAACAACACATGCATGCCTCCTTGAAAACCGTTAAACTATCGAACTTTGCCCCTCTCAAACAGGTATAAATAATGAGTAATGTTCAATTACCCGATATGACATTGGTAGAAGCCCTGCAGACACGTCGATCGGTTCGAGGCTTTACCGACAAAACCATCCCAGACGACATTTTGAAGGCAGTCTTTACACAAGCGCAGTTAGCACCTTCTAACTGCAATACTCAGCCATGGAAAACGTATGTAGCCTCAGGTGCCTTGCGTGATTCGATCAGCGAAAAGCTGATAGCTAAGGTGATGGGCGGTGAAAAACCTAACTACGACTTTGACTATAACAATACCTTCGAGGGAGAATATCGCACCCGTCAGGTCGAGTGTGCCGCGGCGATGTACGGTGAGATGGGTATCACTCGCGAAGACCGCGAGGGACGCGGCCGCGCGGGGCTGCGCAACTTCCAATTATTTGACGCTCCCTACGTTGCTTTTTTTGGTATGGAGAAACAATTTGGCGCCACTATCGCATTGGATGTGGGCATTTACGCACAATCGCTGATGCTCATGTTAACCGCTTATGGGATTGGCTCCTGCGCAATGGGCAGCATGAGAAACTATCCTGAAGTGGTCAGGGAAGCCTTTGACATTGACGACAACACGGGCATTTTGTTTGGCATGACATTTGGCTACGAAGACAGCGCCGTGCCCGCCAATAATACCCGCGTGGGACGTGAGAGCGTTGACGATGTTGTGGTGTTTAAATCGTAAAAAACCTGTAGGAATTGACAAAAAAAGGGGTAAGCCAGCGGCTTACCCCTTTTATGTTTAAAACTCTTTCATCCTGTCATCAAGGTAAAGACCCCATTAACCGCCAAACTTATAAGCGACATCGAGCCCCCAATATTTAGGATACAACAATGTTCCAGTTTGTCTAAAGTTGGTGCCTTCATTACCCGTATTAATTTCACGGATGTTGCGTTCGTCGGTGACATTATCAACAAATAATCTTGCACGCCATTTCTCATCAACACTCCTCCAGGCCAAGCTGGTGTCAACCTGATAGCGAGAAGGAATCAAATCTAATTCATCTTCAACACCGTTAGATTGCATTTCACCGGTATAGGAGTATGTCGCTCTCAAAGTAATTGCGCCCATTTCAGTCTGCCACTCATAACCGCCCCATACTGTCGCCTTATGCTTAGGAATCCGCTTTAACTCGGAGCCATTAGCATCTCGCTGATACAACTCCGGGCTAGTCGTCGCATTACCGAAAAGAGAACCCGGTAAATCTGGATCATTTTGATAAACCACCAAATATTCATCACTGTACTCAGTCTCGGTATAACTGTAGTTAGCACCTATCGACAGTTCATCCGTTGGGTACCACAATGTTTCAACTTCTAGGCCGGTATTAGTGGCACCAGGCGCATTTTGGACAATGTTCACCGAACGCCCTCTAACGGGATCAAAGACGTTCAAACGATCCTGATAATCATCATATTCATAACGGTATATTGATCCGTTTAACTGTAAGGTGCCATCCAGGTGCAAACCTTTGTAGCCCACTTCATAAGAAATAACCGTTTCTTTATCGTAAGAAAAAGGATCATCAATTTCGGTAACGATACCCGACGGCCCTGTGGCAATACGAGCGTCGGTGACACCTAAGGAATAACCTCCCGCGCGATAGCCGGTGGTTACTGAGAAGTACATCAAAATGTCGTCGGTGGGGGTCCAGTCAAGATTCACCCGATAATTCACATCATCCCATGAGTCATCGCCGCTGGTGGCGGACGTCTGCGCCAACGGAATACCACCAAGTAGCAAGGGCGTTGCACAGGCGGCGTCGTCAAGGGCACATACCGGAGCTATGCCGTCAGCGGTCCATGTAGCGCGACCATATAATACGTTTAACATAGCCAGTGCTGTTCTACCGGTGGTGTCATCGTAGCCGGCCTGCCCCGTCAAACCAGGAAGAGCTCCCAGCGTATAATTGAGAAAGCTTGGATTGCCATCTGCACCAATATTTTGTGGATCTTCTTCAAATCGCAAACGTCGTTTTTCCACCGCCGTTTTCTTATCTTCAGCCCACCTCACACCTACCGTTAAACTGAACTCTTCATTAAATTCATAGGTACCCTGCGTATAAATCGCCGATGATTCGTTTTCGATAGAATTGGCTTGCACAAAGGAGTCACCTCGAGGATCACCAGCCCATTTTGACAGCACAGAGGTATGGTCAGCCACTTCATCAAAGGTTGGCGGTGTATTTGGGTAGGCCCCAAAAAAACTACCATCGTTACCAACTCCAACCCCAAATCCGGCCCAAAATGCTGCCGCCCCCGGGCTCAATACATTGTCATCAAAATCAAAGCGCTGGGTGTAACGCTCAGTAGTATTGCTCAAGGAGTAGTCCTGACTTCGACGCTCATCAAAGTAGTAAATGCCCGTGGTTGCAGTCCAGCTATCACCCACCGCCCAATCCAATTGCATTTCGTAAGAATCACTTTTGACCGTCTCAAGTACGGTTTGACGATATTTGGTGAAATCAGCATTGGAATAATCAATATCCTGATTGTAGCTGTAGTCAAATTCGGTATGACCATAAATAAACCTGAGTGAGGTTTGCTCATTAATGTCCCACTTCGCCTCAATATGGCCAGAAGCGTGATCAAACCTCTCCGCATTACAGCTATTGAGCGTACTGGGGAAGACGCGGCAATCACCGCCCTCGTTATTGACCGCCACCAAATTATTGGGATCTGATTTTGACCCGCTAGTTTGACCGGCTAACTGGTTCTGATTAAAAGCAGGGTTGGGGCTGTAAGGAAATTCACTGGCGTCGATACCAGCTCGGCGATTTAAAGCCCACTTTTCTTCGCCGGTAATGGGGTTAGTGTAAGACCATGCACCAGCCGTACCTGCCGCAACTTCACGTAAGCCCAACACACCTTCATTGATACTTCTTGTACCTCGAGTAGCGCCGCTGCCTTCGTTGATAAACACCTGACCACCCACTGAGCGGTCGGATATACGATCGTTGACCCGCGCATTAATTTCTATGTCATCCGTTGGCAGCCACGTTAATGCGATAGCAATATTCTTGTCGTGAGTAGAGTCGATGTCGTTCCCGGCAACATCTTCCATCCAGGCGTCACGGTCACGCTGGCTGGCGACCAGTCGACCCGCTAATTTGTCGGCAATAAGAGGACCGGAAAGCACACCGTAAAACTCCTCCGTACCATAATCGCCAAGCTGCGCTCGCACTTCGCCTTCAAAATCAAAGGTGGGTTTTTTGGTGATGTAGTTGACCGCACCACCGATGGAATTACGACCGTAGAGTGTGCCCTGCGGACCCCTCAATACTTCAACGCGTTGGAGGTCATAGAGGCCACTCTCTGACGAAGCAATACCAAAATCCGGTGAATATACGCCGTTATAGTAAGTTGCTACACCAGGATCGCCACCCAATGCCCGAAAATTACGCCCCACACCGCGTATCCGGATATCATAAGTGTCTCGGGTGGTTGCAGGAATATAATTGATCATTTCATCCGCGCTTTGAATCCCTAGTTCGTCAAGGTTCTCGGCGGTAAATGCAGTGATAGAGATGGACGTATCAGATACCGTAGCTTGCGTCTTTTCGGCGGTGACAACCACTTCTTCGATTTTACGCTGCGCTATTGCTGAGGTGGAAAGGATGCTGGCAATCGACAGAGCTAGGAGACCTTTTGCAGAGAGTTTACGAGCCATGAGTGAACCTCCATATATTATTAGTATTATTAATGGTGTAGAAACGGTTATTTTTTGACCACTTACAGCAACATAACCCTATGTTGAGGCCTTGTAAACAGATACTTTTCAGCAGAAATGTCGCATTGGATAAATATTGAAGATCCCATCTATGCAGCTTCTACGGCAGAAACATGTAGCCCGGGAATAATTTATAGGGACGCTGAAGATCTGAACAGGGGGCGTCTACACCGCTCTCCGTTTAGAGAAATGCATAAAAAAACCCCAGGGCTTACCTTCGCAAGCGCCTGGGGTTTTAGAAAGCATTCCCGCTGGCGCGGGAACCGTAAAGCCGGTTATCTTAGCTATTGGCAAACCGAGTGGTGTGATAATCCGTGCTGCCGAAAGAGAACTGAATAGTCGTTAAACGCTTGAAGTAGTGACCCACATCCAATTCGTCAGTTACCGCGATACCACCATGAATCTGTACAGACTCCTGACCCACCAATCGGGCCGCTTTGCCAATACGGCTCTTTGCCGCCGACAAGGCTTTAGGCGCACGACCATCTAAACGATCCATTTCCATCGCCGCCATCAAAAGAATTGACTTGGCTTGCTGCACTTCAATGAACATATTGGCCATACGATGCTGCAGCGCCTGAAACGTCGATAGCGTTACCTTAAACTGCTTACGAATTTTGCTGTATTCAACGGTTTTGTCCAGTGACACTTGCATGGCACCAACGGCTTCGGCACAGACTGCAAGAGCGGCTTTATCAATGGCAAATTCTATCGCGCCTATGGCACCGCCGATTTCACCCACAATATTTGCGACCGGCACCGAAACATTTTCGAACCAAATGTCAGCAGCCCGCTGACCGTCAACATTTGCATAGCTGCGGCGACGTACACCCTCAGCATTAGCATCAACAACAATCAAGCTAATACCATCACGATCTGTTGTAGCGCCAGCGGTGCGAACCGATACAACCAGCTTTTCAGCCGACTCACCGTTTAACACCACAGCTTTGTGGCCATTAATAGTGACGTGGTCCCCATTCATTTCGGCCGTGCACTCAACATTGGCTGCTTCATAACGGCTTTGTGGCTCTGCGTACGCAAAAGCTAATTGCAGCTTTCCTTCCATCATTGGCATCAATAATTGGGCTTTTTGCTCTTCACTTGCCGATTCGGCTAAAACTGCACCGGCCAAAACTGTATTCGCAAGAAACGGCTCTACCAACAGACCTTTGCCGAACTCTTCCATCATAACGATAAGATCGACTGCACTGCCGCCAAAACCACCGTCTTCTTCCTTAAAAGGCACTGTTAACCAACCCAGCTCGGCAAATAGCTGCCAATGCTCAGCACTGAAACCCTGGTCGCTTTTTGCGATAGCTTGACGGCTTTCCCACTCGTAGTCTTGACTGATAAATTTACCGACGCTGTCTTGCAGCATCTGCTGTTCTTCACTGTATGAAAAATCCATGTCTATCTCCCGCTTACAAGCCTAATACGGCCTTGCAAATAATATTTGTTTGAATTTCGTTACTACCGCCGTAGATAGTTGCTTTGCGGTTGTTGAAGTATCTCGGTGAGCTGTTAGCCGCCTGATCTGGCCCGATCTTGATCTCCTCGTAGTCAGCAACAAATTGCTCACGAACAAACGGCAGTCCGTAATAACCCGCCATTTCAACATTCAGCTCATCGATCGCTTGCTGGATTTCAGTGCCCTTAATTTTCAGGATAGACGACTCCGGTCCCGGTGCTTTACCTGTGCTGACCGCTGCCAGAGTACGCAAATCAGTGTATTCAAGCGCTAGTAGTTCGATTTCAATATCGGCTACCTTTTGCTGCCACATGGGGTTCTCACTCAACATGGGACCACCATCGCAGGTCTCCGCTGCTTTTGCTTTGATTTTGCTGAGACGTATTTTCGAATTTGCCACGCCGGCAATACCGGTGCGCTCATGCGTCAGCAACACTTTTGCATAGGTCCAGCCTTTGCCTTCTTCACCAATGAGATTCTCTACAGGAACTCGTACGTTGTCAAAATGCACTTCGTTGACTTCAGGAGTACCGTCTAACAGATAAATAGGCGACACTTTAATGCCCGGGGTTTTCATATCAATCAACAAAAAGGAAATCGAAGCCTGGTTTTTCTCTTCTGCAGCACCGGTGCGAACTAGGCAAAAGATCCAATCAGCGTGCTGCCCTAAAGTTGTCCAGGTCTTGGTACCGTTGACGACATATTCGTCTCCGTCGCGAACCCCTGTAGTTCTCAACGATGCAAGATCAGACCCGGCATTAGGTTCCGAGTAACCCTGACACCACCACACATTACTGGCTAAAATATCTGGCAAAAAACGTTCTTTTTGTTCTTCGTTGCCGTAGGTATAGATCACGGGTGCTACCATTGATATGCCAAAAGCCATGACCGCGGGTGCTCCAACTTTGGCGCACTCGTTACTAAAGATATACTTTTGGGTGGAGGACCATCCAGTACCGCCGTGCTCAACAGGCCAGTTAACCGCAGCCCAGCCTTTATCGGCTAGAATTTTTTGCCAGCGAACATGATCTCCCTTTTCCAGCTCATAACCATTATTCGTTTTGTTACGGATATCGGCGGGGAATTCATTCGCCAAGAAATCACTTACTTCTGCCTGGAACGCGAGTTCCTCGGCGGACAAATCAGTATTCATTGCAATTCTCCTTGCATTCTATGTACTCAACTTTCATTTGAAACTTATAGTCGCTTTAGCAACGTGGTAAATACGCCACAAATTGCTAAAACGACCACTAAATTTTTTCAGAAATGGAAAAATTATCGAATTAAAAACCGTTAAGACAGGCAAAGCGGTCAAGTTGATAGCTGTAATCACCAAAGGTTTGTTGCGCGGCTCTGGCACGTTTCATATAGAAACCCATATCGTACTCATCGGTCATACCAATGCCACCATGCATCTGGATGGTTTCGTTGGTTACGTTCTCCGCGATTTCACAGAGCTTTGCTTTGGTTGCAGCTGCCATCAGCGCCAAGTCGTCGTCATCGTTGTCAATCGCTTGCAACGCCGCCAACACCATCGACTTACCCAATTCCAACTCAGCGAACATATCGGCAGCACGGTGCTGTAGCGACTGAAAGCTACCAATTAATGCCTCAAACTGTTTGCGTTGCTTTAGGTATTCAATCGTGGTTTCAAACGACTGCAAACATAACCCTAACAGCTCAGCCGACAGACCGATATTGGCAATGCTAAGTGCTTTTTCAAGTACCTCCATGCCGCCATCCAATTCACCGATCAAGTCGCCTTTACTCACGGCAACGTTATTCAGGGTGACCTTACCCGCATTGCGGCTGTCTACCATAATCACCCGTTCACAACTCAAACCCTGCACATCACCGTCAACCAAAAACAGGCTGACACCAGCTGCGTCACCGGCCTCACCAGATGTCCGTGCAGCAATGATCATTTTGTCTGCTACATGAGCATCCAACACCATTACTTTCTCACCACTTAAGCTGAAACCGTCACCATTAGCTGTTGCTGTCAAAGCGGTGTGCGCCGGACGATGGTGTCGGCCTTCTTGAAGAGCTAATGAAACCAACAACTTTCCTTCAGCAATCGCCGGCAACAGCGCTTGTTTTTGGGCGTCATTACCAGCAAGGTTGATCAGTGTTGCGCCCACCAATACCGAAGACTGCATCGGAGATACCGTCAGCTGGCGACCCATTTCTTCTAAAATTAACCCCAAACCTACATAGCCATAATCCAGGCCGCCATAATTTTCAGGGATTGCAATTCCCGCCCAACCCATTTCGGCCATCTCTTGCCATAGATCCCGGGAAAAGCCATCTGCATTGCGCTCGTCACGCAACGCTCGCAACGCGGCAACGGGAGCTTTTTCCGCTAGGAAGCCGGCAGCGGCATCTTTTAACATTGATTGTTCTTCGTTTAATACTAGTGGCATCGTTTTTACCTATTCTCAATCCGTTCGACTCGCTAACATGTCTATTAGCAGCTTGCGCTCCATCCATGCGGGCCCGATTTATGGAGGCGTCTAATAATTTAAACGTTATTTCAGGCCCAATACACGCTTAGAGATAATATTCAGTTGGACTTCAGTTGTGCCGCCCTCGATAGAATTACCTTTGCTACGCAGCCATGTTCTGGACATTAAACCATCTTTATAGCTATCACCTTCCCAGCCGAGCGCTTGCTCGCCCTCGATGTCCATCATCAGCTCACAGCGGGTTTTGTTCAGTTCCGTACCATAATATTTGAAAATAGCAGACGCTGCGCCGAGGCCTTTGCCTGATTTGGTTTCGTCGCCAACTCGCTCCATTGTTTTTGAGAACGCTAAAATATTCAATTCCAACTTAGCGATGTCGGTACGCAACACGGTGTCGGCCAAGCGGCCATTTTCCAGCCCTATTGCATCAACAGCAGACTCGCAGAATTTTTTCTTTGAACCGCGCCCCAGACCACTAATCATTTCACGTTCGTGGGTTAACAAGTATTTGGCGATTGTCCAGCCCTTGTCGCGCTCGCCCATCAAGTTTTCTTTCGGTACTTTTACATCGTCAAAAAATGTTTCGCAGAACGGTGAACGACCACTAATTAGCAAAATTGGCTTAACGGTCACGCCCGGCGTGGTCATATCGAACAACAAGAAGCTGATGCCGTGATGCTTACTACCGGTATTGTCGGTACGAACCAAGCAAAAAATCCAATCCGCCTTATCGGCACCCGAGGTCCATATCTTGGAACCGTTAATCAGAAAATGGTCACCCATATCTTCGGCTTTAGTCTGTAAGCTGGCCAAATCGGAACCCGCTCCCGGCTCGCTGTAACCCTGACACCACCAGATAGCACCACTGGCAATTTTCGGCATATGCTGGCTTTTTTGTTCTTCACTACCATATTCGAGCAAGGCTGGCCCAAGCATCGATATTCCCATACCCTGAAGAGGCGTTCGGCACTGTAACCGTGACATTTCCTCCCCGAGAATTTTGGCTTCATCGCGGTCAAGACCACCGCCACCGTACTGCGTAGGCCATGTCGGTACCGTCCAGCCTTTAGCTGCCATACGATCCATCCATAACTTCTGATCAGGGTGTTTAAAGGTAGGATTACGACCTCCTCCAACGCTGTCGGACTCGTCCGTCATAGGTTTACGCATGGATTCGGGACAGTTTTCTTCCAGCCAGACACGGGTTTCAGTGCGGAATTGATCAAAATTAGACATATTTTTTCCTCTCTACCTCTAAAAAGCTTGGCGCGAAGACTACTTCATAAACTAAAATATCGCAATCGACACCCTAAATACATGTCCATTCTGTAATTGAGAAATTAATGTTTAAGCTGCCCGCATTGCTATTTCTGCTATCACTGACCGGCATCACCGTATCAGAGCCATGGACCTCCTCAGTGCACCCCTGGGGGGACCCAGACTTGCAAGGCACGTGGACCAACGCAACAGTGACCCGGCTGGAGAGGTCTGACACCCACTCTCAGCTTATTCTGTCTGACTCAGAGGTGATAGCTGTAGAGCTTGATGCTGTTGGGTTTCAGGAAGATAACGACACCCTGCCTGACGGTGATCTTGAGGCGGGCGTTGGTGTTGGCGGCTACAATAGTGCCTGGATTGATCCCGGTACCCGAGTGCTGCGGGTCGATGGGCAGCCACGCTCGTCAATAATTGTAGAACCCGCTGATGGCAAACTGCCCTACAAATTCTCCGGTCGATTCGACTTCTTCAGAGAACTGCTCAAAACCCAATTGCGAAACAACCCTGAGGAACAACTTTTGGGGGATCGCTGCATGGTCGGTTTCGGCTCCAGTGGGGGCCCGCCGATGCTACCGGTGCTTTACAACAACAATTATCAGATCGTGCAATCGCCGGGGCACGTGATGATCATGATTGAGATGAATCACGCCGCACGAACCATTCGCATCAATGGCGATGCGCTGCCTGGGTCTATAACCCCTTGGCTCGGGGATTCAGTCGGACACTGGGAAGGCGACACACTCGTTGTCAAAACACGGGGATTTCATCCTCAGCAAAGTTTGCGAGCCGCGATCAAACATCAACTGCTGATGAGCACGAACAGCGAGGTGACGGAACGATTCACTCGCATCAGTGAAACAGAACTAAACTATCAGTTTACCGTCGAAGATGATGACATCTACAGCCAGCCCTGGAGTGGTGAAATCGCGTTACGACCAACAGATGGTCAGATTTATGAATACGCCTGCCATGAAGGAAATTATGCACTGCCTGGGATTCTAGCGGGAGAGAGAGAAACAGGGGTCGATGGCCTGCGCTGGCTGATCAACTTACTGACGGAGCCACAATTTTAGCCACGCACCTAACCGTAAGCCATTTCCAACATTTCTCTCACGCTTTGGATCTGGACTGTCCAGTAGATGGCTGAAAAAATGAGAATTGTCGCCGATGCAGCCAAAGCAGACACCTGCAAATCGTCCATTGCTACCTTTTTTTTATCACTCATTACTGCCCCTCTGACCTTTAACTTGTTAGCGGGCGCTTAGCACTACGCCCGTGTTCACCCTTAACCTGAAAAACCTATCCAGCGCCCGGCCCCCGCAACGCTGAACCATACTACCAGCGACGACAGCGCAACGGCACGACGAACCAGCGGGCTAATATCATCAAGACTTTTTGCCAACAGCGGCTTTTTAATACCATAGGTAAACAAAATTCCGACCGATAGGGCAAGCATCTTGTACCAGTAGACCTCTAAATAGTAAATTTTCATGGCAACACCACAGGCCATAAAAATACCGGTGAGTAATACCACCGCCAAGCTCCGGGAGAATATCGTATGGGATTTATCCAGTACCTCCCGCTCGTCCATTTCAGAAAAACCCAAACCCAATAGACGACCATCACTCACTATAATAGCACCACCCATCAATGCCATTGCCAGCAGATGAAAGGCCTGAACGACGGCAAAAACAGCCCCCCAGGTTGTCCCAATCACCCCAAACCATGTGGTTCCCATCCACTCAAAGAAGGGTTTAAGCCCCACCCATGCGTCGACACGAAGACTTGAGAATAAAAATGCCGTAGCCAGCAATACTACAGCGACGGTAATTATTGTTCTGTAGTAAGAACCCAGTGAAGCAGTGGACATTGGGCAACTCCTTTAGTTGACGTAGCGGCGCAACCCTGCGGCTGCACACTATTTTTATTGACCGATTTTTAAAATTGCGCTTGGCCGTCAATACAACCCGCCAGCACGCCAGCCAAACCCGACTGTCCGTGAGCGCAGTCAAACCAGTCGTAGGCAATCAACCGACCACAGATGACAATTAAGACCCAAAAAATGATTGAAAGCACCGCACCTAACCGCAGGCCAATCGGCGCCTTGGCGTCGGTGTCCCATGATGAAATAGAGCGTTTCATTCGCCAGTGAAATAATAAAGCATTCACCGCCGCCGCAATCAACAACACCACTTTTATCCGAAGCCACAAGCTTTGGCCGGAGCGCACCGGAATCGCGTAAAACAACAAAAGGCCGGTGATGATCATTACTGCAAAACCAAAAAACATCGGCAGGCTTAGTTTTTCAGCAACTTTTGACGCAGGAACATTGGGGAAGGCATAACCCAGCATGCGAAGATCAATAAGAAATAGCATGCCAAGACTGACCATCAAAAACAGAACGTGAGTGGACTCAATCCAGTTGTACATATAAAAAGACTCATGCAGCAGAGTGCTTGATTCCAAAGAGTCTAACCACACACTAAAGCTGTACACGGCCTGATTGATCACAGTCGTTTATCTCCGATTTATTCTTAGACTTTTTCCGGCTCAAGATCAGTGGCTTTTGTGCATCCCTGCACACCGTTCACTACGCCATTAACAAGCCATAGGCGCTCGTTATCATCTCAAGTTATTGCACTATTCGAACTCATAACGTTGGGTAGGTCCGTCGGTCATTTCAACCGAATAGTCGAAAAAGCCAGCCACGGTTAGTCGAAGTGTCATATCCCCCAAGCCACGGTTTTGGAAATACCAACCATGAATGCCGGTAAAAGGTGCTCGTAAAACGCCATTGTCAGATCGCTGCCGACCCTTGGCAAAGCTTTGTTCGGCAACAGCTTTGTCGTCAGCTTCACTGTGCAAATCAAATAGCACGTCCTCCTGCGCTTCCCAAGAAAATATTAGCGCACCGTCTTCGAGCATATGGTATTTGTATTCTAGGGCTTCGAACGGCGCTAACTGAAATTCAATGACGTCTTTGCGCCATTTCGCCGGCTGTTGCTGCAGCGCCGACACCTGGCTACCTGAAAGCCCTATTAAGCCTAGCTGCTCACCGGTTCCCAATGGATCGAACCCATACTCCGCCGGCAATACCGCGACAAACAGCACAGTGGCTGCAATCAACATCGACGCGATTGTTGCCAGCAATATGGGCTTCTTACTCGGGGCTTGATTATCGTTCATACTATTGTTCGTCTCTTTTTTACACCAACAAGAAGCCAGTGATCTGATAGCCAAACAGGACAAAACCGGCACCCATTAGTAGCGTATTTACTGCAAAAGCCTGTCGCTGAAACGATGGCCGGCTGCGCCAACTCGACAACACTAATAAAATAGCCGCCAAAGCGCAGAGCTGGCCTAATTCTACGCCAATGTTAAAACTTAAAAGATTAGTTAGCAGTCCGTCACCGTCCTGAACAGAATCCTGCAGCTTAGTAGCCAACCCCAAACCATGGCAGAGACCGAATATAAAAACAGCAGCCCGAGTATTCAATTCCCACGGCAGGAACGCCTCAAACCCTTTGATATTCTCGAACGCTTTGTAAACAATAGATAGACCAATAATAGCGTCGACCAAATGGCCATTAACTTGCCAGCCTAATAACACACCTAACAAAAGCGTAATGCTGTGACCAACCGTAAACAGAGTGACGTATAAAACGATGTCGCGAGAACGGTAAAGAAAGAATATGACCCCTAATAAAAATAACAAATGATCATAACCGGTGAACATATGTTTGGCACCGAGATAGAGAAAAGGACCCGGTGCAGCACCGCTAAGACCCATTACAAACTCGGCATTCTCAGCCGAAATATCATGCCCCCACGCTGCTGATACAAAACCGAGCAACAGCAATGAGCCGACTAACCTCACCAACATCTGAACAGGCATTAATCGGAACGCTCCGACTCGACTAAATACTGACTATGGCAAGCTTTGCAAACTTGATAGATGCGGCCACCAGCATCAAATAAAGCATCACTGTCCTGATTTTGCGCCGCCGTAATGGCCATTGTTGCGGCCGCGGTCAAACCCGCTGAATATTCAACCCAATCGGCTCCGACAGCACGACTGGGCATCATCAAAAGATTACCCGTCTCGGCGACTATGGCAGCACTATTGATAACATGCTGCCAGCCCTCATCCGTTGTGGGTGCTAATTCACGCTCACCCTCTTCAGTAATAATAGTTCCCGCAGAATCCCACAGTACATCCGAGGCGGGTTCGAGGATCCACAGCATGGTCTCTCGAATATCGGTTACCGGCTGATATTTAGCGCTTATATCGGTCGCCGAGGTTGCCGAGTCTTGCCCGCAGCCGGCAAGCAGTAATAGCAGTGGTGACACCAACACATACAGGATTTTTTTCATCAAGAGTCCCCAAGATGGTAATAGCTTTGCTGCAGAGTACTGAAATCGACTTCTGTTTAAAAGTGGAATATCTGCACAAAGCTAATTCTGACGGTATTGTAATTCAAGATATGTCTCAACCACTGGTTAATTGCTGCAACCTTAACGACCTGCCTCGAACTAAAACCTTGCAGGCAATACGGCCCAACCGAGCTGTCCATAAGACAATATTTGTGACTGTTTTAAACTAATCATCATTATGAACGCGCAACACGCCTTCCTGAGCCACGGAACAAACCAGCGTACCGTTCTGAGCATAAATATTACCGCGACTGAAACCTCTACCATTCTGCGACGAGGGGCTATCGTGAGCGTACATCAAATATTCATCAGCCCGAAAGGGCCGATGAAACCACATACTGTGATCTAAACTGGCCATTTGAACACCCGCCTCCCAACCATTAACACCGTGGGGCAAGGTCGCAGTATCATGAAGTGTCATATCTGATGCATAAGCCAAAACACATTGATGTAAGGGAACATCATCGGGAAGAACACCATTAGCTTTCATCCATATGTCCTGATAAGGCGCCATTTTTGGTGGCTTAAGCAGCGGCTGCGGTGTCACTGGGCGAAGTTCGATAGGGCGATCTCCCAATAAAAACGGCCGCATTTTTTCCGGTATGCTATCGCGGATCTTCTCAAGCAATTCAACGTCACTCTGAACATCTTCCGGACGAGGCACTGCATGCATCTCAATTTGGTGCTCTAGACCCTCTTCAAATTTTTGAAACGATGCCGCTAAGGTAAAAATCGGTCGGCCGTGCTGTATCGCCACCACTCGCCGCGACGTAAAGCTTTTACCATCTCGACTACGATCAACTTCATAAAGAATCGGCACTTTAGGGTCGCCGGGGCGCAAAAAATAGGCGTGTAACGAGTGGCAGTGACGATCTTCCACCGTCCTGTAGGCAGCCACCAAAGCCTGACCAATAACTTGGCCGCCGAAAACGCGCTGGGTTCTTGTCTCTGGGCTGCGGCCTCGAAACAAATTTACTTCTATCGCTTCAAGATCGAGCAGATCCAGTACTTCATCCAATGCAACGCCCATAAACATCCTTTAATTTTTCAATTGTTTTTGTCAGTCGTATAAAAACGCCGGGCATTGCCCGGCGTTTTTTCAAGTAAGCTGCCTGTGGTTATTTGCTAAAGGCTAGACCGCCAGCCGCATTAGCGGTGTAATCTGTGTCAATACAAAAGATCTGCAACACGCCACCCTCGAGAGCCGGTGCGGGCAATGGGTTGTTAGAGGTACACACTTTACCATCGCGGGTAAAGGTCACGTCTCGTGTATAAGTGCCGGTCAAAGGGATTGGATACGCCACCCAGCGCTCTTCGTCAGGAATAAAGCGAAAAAATCGATCCGTCATATTTTCATTAATCCAGATATCCTGAGTATCAGGATGAACACCTAGAGCATAGGGCGCAGGACGATAGCCCGGCGCATATTCAGGCATATCATAAACCTTAGTTTTAAAGCCATTGGGATCAATACGCGCCAGGGTGCCTTCTGAATAGCCCGTCACCCAAAGAATCCCTTTTTTGTCGAAGTGCATACGACGAGGACCCCGCACCGGTGAATCAAATTCTGTTGGCTCCAGTGTTTCAGGATCAATACGCCCTACTTTGTCGCCGAACAGACGCCCATACCACATGGAGTCATCCAGCGGATTGATGTCAATCCCGTAGGGCTGGGTTCCAGCGCTGATACCTTGAGGCGCCACGCTTGGCAGATCAATGATCGTAAACTTGCCAGATACCGGATCCAAGCGACCAACCTTCTCAGAGCCCGCCAAGGTAAACCAAACAATACCGGCCTTATTAACACGAATACTGTGCGGGTAAACGGCACCACTGGCGGGGTCGATCTGATGACTGGCTTCCCACTTATCCGTTGCCGGATTAAATACACCAATACTCGTGCTGCCAGTATTGGTTACGTAGTATTTACCGTCATTACCCAAATCCAATGAGTGTGGACCATGGCGCTGATTCGGCCCGTAATTGGCGATACCGTCAGCGGTACGATATTTGTCAGAATCACTACCCTTCTGCGGAATATACTCTGTCATGCCAGTCACGGGGTCGGTGATTGACATGTGATCTAACGACTGATCGACGGTATAAAGCATACCGTTTTCGTGGGCAATTGCATCATGGGGAACACCGCGGTTGAGCAATGGATACTCATAAATTTTTGCCGTCGCCAACTCTTTAGCCAGCGGAAATTCAGGTCTAACCGTCAGTGGCTTACCGTCAAAACCTTTAGCAAAAATTTCGGCGCGCGCATCGCGTAATTTCATATCAAAATTGCCGAGGTATAAATGCATCCTATGGACAGTCTGCGCCCATGATTTTGCCGAGCGTGGCACCCGTGTAAAGGAGTTACCCATCTGATGGCAGGACAGGCAATCGCGCTGAAACTGATAACGATTAAAATCTTTGTCGTCACCCTGTTCAAAAGGCAAATTACCGAAGTGGTAAGCCGCAGGCAAACTCTCAGAAATTTCTCGATCACCCGTCATGGCAACCAATTGTAAATCTTTATTAACCGCCGCATTCGCAGCAAGCTCAACCACTCCCGTTGAGTCACGAAAGTACGGCGAGCGAGAACGCAACTTCAACTCGCCCTGCAAGCGGGTCTGAAGCTCATAATTGCCTTCGGCATTGGTGTAAACAGACTCTGAAATGTTGTCAGCATTGGTCAGCCGTATCATCACACCCTCCATCGCCTTACCGGTTGTATCGGTTACCTTTCCGGCCAACGTACCGGCTGTTGCTGATACCGCCATGACGGTCGCGACTAGCATTCCAAGCGTTGTTGTTAATTTTCTCATAAGAAAACACCTTATTTTTTTATTAGTCTTCAGTGACTGAGCAGGTCTCGTCTCCCGCGATAAAAATAAACTTCACAGAAGCGGTTAGTTCATCAATCCACACTACAACAGTTCTGTCTTTTTTAAAAGTCGCTAAATTGCTCTGAGCACAAACAAAAACCGCATAAAAAGATGCTTTCAAAGCACTTTTTCCTTACCTAGATGAACATTAATTAATGATCTGCTACTCCGTCGCTTACTGCGTGAGATCCGCTAGTGTTTGCGAAACAGATTGTGTACCATCGCGGTCAAGTATTGGTCATCAGTAGACCCTAACTCATACGCACATCCACCATGAACGCCACAACTTTGAAGGAACCACATTATGAATCATCTAACACGCAGCTATAAGTTATTTGCCGTTGTTTGCTTGTCAGCCTTTCTGTTTGCCTGTGCCAGCACACCCAATTATTCAGAATATATTCTGGGACAATGGGACACAGAAATAAGCGGCTTTCCTATTACGCTTGAATACAGCGATACTGAAATTAGCGTTATCGGTTTTGGTCAATCCATACCCTATGTATTAGAAGGCAACACCATCTCATTTGAATTTCAGGGAATGCAGGTATCGACCATAGAAATTGTCAGCGACAATGAAATGGTTCACACCAACACAACCACCCAAGCCGAACAAACCATGAAGCGCAAGCTATAGTCCTTCGGTAGGTTATAGTCCTTGATTAGCTGAGCTCGTTTTACGTGACTCAGTTACATCTTTAGACTCAGCAACAGCTAACATTCTTGCTAGACGATGGCGGCAATGCCGCCCTTCTTCTCCCCTGAGCCCTGCCTAACAACAGCAGGGCTCGGCCACTCTCTCAGCAGCCATCTTTTTTACTTCGCAATAACGCCACCCGCTGTCCTCTCTCGCCGTGACTATCGACGCCTGCACGCTGATAGATGAGAAAACATAAAGTTAGAGGGCTGGACTGAGGGTTGTCGCGAAAGTTAAAGGAACTGGCCGAGGCAGTGAATGAGACAGCGCAGCGCGTTAAG
>TARA_B110000902_G_scaffold90152_1_pt1 | contig 34901 bp, 28 predicted proteins | sample TARA_B110000902 | Tara Oceans TARA_B110000902 (sample SAMEA4398009) | marine metagenome | biome: Polar Biome; feature: [SRF] surface water layer (ENVO:00010504); material: water (ENVO:00002006), including particulate matter (ENVO:01000060) such as... | depth 5 m | reverse complement strand
ATCCGCGCTCGAATAAGTCTGGCTGTGATTTCTTTGTTGTGCTGTGCTGGGCACGCTTTTTCACACCCGGGAGATGAACACAAGCTGGAACAGCTTAACGCGGTAATTACGCAACAGCCATGCTCGCAAAACGCCTATATACAGCGCGCAGCTCTTTACACACGAACGGGGAATTATCCACTCGCTGAAAAAGATTTTGACGCCGCGCAGACCCTAGGGGATTTATACCTTGTAAGCCATGAACTTGGTGCCTATTATTTTAAAATCAAAGAATATGTCACCGCTATTAATCAGTTCACCAATTATCTAGAACATTATCCCAATCATTACCCAACATTGGAATATCGTGCCAAAGCTTATCGAGAAATTGGCAAGACTAAAAAATCACTGGAGGATTTCAGTCACTTTTTAGAAACATCGCCCTATACTAACCCTGGACATTATCTCACCGTGGCGCAAATTATATTATCGGAAACCGACCAAGGAAACTCGATAGGCGATGCTATTAGCATCATCGACCTAGGAATATCACGCAGCGGAAACTCTCCACAACTGCAATCTTTTGCCGTACAACTAGAGATAAGTCGTGGGTTTTTCGACGAAGCACTGACACGCCATGAATCACTCAGAGACACTACCTCCGCCAGCCCAAGATGGCATGTTGAAATGGCTGAAATACTGGTGACATCCAAACAGTGGGGGAAAGCACGCGACCAACTTAATCAAAGCGCAAGAAAGCTGGCCGACTATAAAAAAACACCCGCCCGAGAAAAACTATTAGTACGCATCGAGAAGTTACAACGCCATATCTCGAAAAAATTATAACTTAACAAAGATACCTACTCAGGTATTAAGGGCGGTCTGTAGACCGCTATACTTCGGCTGGTCAATAGCCACTTGATTGGCAACCGTGAACCGTAAATGTCGCTGGAGTTCCTCCGACTCTAAAGATATTGAACCCGCGTTTAACTCCCGGCACAACTGCCACCGTAAATCTAAAATTGATTGACTATCAGGCTCGCCTAACAAAGATTGTAAGCGGTCAAGTTCTAACTCATTTGCCTGTGGTCCGAGTTCCAGTTCTCGAACAACAATACTGACAGAATTTGCAGCAACTCTCGCCATAAAATTGGTTCTTCCCTCTGTTTCCGCCATAACCTGCTGCTGAAGAAAGTCTTTAACACCTATCAGTAACTCATCCACTCTCGGCATTCCAACATCATCCGAGCTCGGCGCATTTGTAACTAGTTCGACCAATCCGGGCATTAGCAAATTTACGCAGTCAATCTGCCCCTCGGACGAACGTCGACCGATAGCTGCTCGTTCGATACTTTTATCCGGCCCATTTCTGTAGTGGTCCGCCATACCCAAACACGTAACAGCCCACCAGAAAGAACCAAAAATCTCCCAAAACTTCACATGATCCCTGTTCACTGATACACCACAAACACTCTCATAGCCTGAAAAAAAATCGTCATAGCTGCCAAACCCCCCTACGGGTAACTCACTATGACCAAACCTCCAAGAGTTTGTACAAATCCACCCCAAATCGCGCATAGGGTCGCCAATATGGGCTAACTCCCAATCGAGAACCGCCTCCACGCCTTCTGGAGACACCATGATATTGCCATTGCGGTAATCGGTATGGACCAATGCCGGCGTATAGTTTTGAGGAAGGTTATCTAACAGCCATCGTCCGGTGTAATCGATCATAGGCTGTGGTGATTGATATTCCAGATAGCGAGCCAGGGTCTGTTCAACATGTTCTTTAGGGGTGATTGGTAATAATTTTTTGTCGAGTCCAAAGGACTCCAGCTTGATAGCGTGAATCCTAGCCAGCACTTCACCGCACTCAAAAGCAAGACGTGGCCTAATCTCATCAAGTGCCGGAATTTTTACAATTCGCGCTCCGAGTGTTTCACCCCCCAGCCACTCCATAATGAACCCTTCACCAAGACCATCGCTTTCGCTTAGTACATGATGAATAGTAGGCGCTGGCACACTGGCAGCCAGTGCCGCCTGCATCAGCAATGCCTCAACATCGAGGCCCGGGTAACCAGCCGTTCTTTCTACATCGGCACCACCTGGCGCTCTGCGCATCGCGAGTAATAATTCCACCCCGCCCACAAGGACTGTCAGTCGATAGGTCTCCTGACTTGCCCCTCCAGACAGGCGTTCGGCCTTAACCAACTGCTGAAACTGAGGAACAAATCGATGCAGACAATCACTTAACTTGCTATCGAACTCTGTCACGACTCACTAACACCCTTGGGTGCTCGCTGGTCCATAAAACCAAACATATAGCCCGCAACACGACGCATTTGAATCTCTTCTGCGCCTTCAGTAATACGGTAGCGACGGTGATGGCGGTAGATGTGTTCAAATGGCTTATGTCGGGAGTATCCTAATCCGCCGTGCACTTGCATCGCTCTGTCTGCCGCTTCACAACAAAGTCGATTAGACCAGTAATTACACATGGAGACCTTATCAGAAACAGAAAATGCTCCGTACTCATCCATCTGCCACGCAGTTTTATGAATCAGCGCACGTAACATTTCACATTGTGTCTGCAACTCCACTAATGGAAATTGAATACCCTGGTTAGTAGCTAACGGTTTACCAAAGGGAGACCGATGTTTAGCATATTCTATCGACTCATTGATACAAAACTGCGCAGCGCCAAGCGACGACGCTGCTTGGCGAATCCTATTTTCATTAAAGAAATGCTGAACCACGCCCAAGCCGCGGCCTTCACCGCCAAAAATGGCATCGTCGCTTACCCTGACATTGGTCAAGGACACGGTGCCATGGTCGGTAGGCATATTGAACGTCCACAGCATTTCCTCAACTTTGAAGCCTTCGCTCTTCATGGGTACAAGGAATGCAGTTATCCCTCGTCCATCTCCCGCCTTGCCACTGGTACGAGCAAAAATCAAATCATAAGGCGCTTTATGAATGCCTGTGTTCCAAGTTTTACAACCGTTTATAACCCAGCCATCACCGTCACGCTCCGCATGGGTTTCCATATAAGTCGCATCAGATCCATGCTCGGGTTCGGTAATACCAAACGCAAACCCCAGCTTGCCCTCTGCCAAGCCATCTATCCAATCTGCTTTTTGTTTATCTGTACCATATTGAATCATCAACAGTAGGCCAACATTATTGCCGACTATCGAATGTTCGTTTTGCAAATCGTTATGCAAGCCCAAACCTTTAGCCGCGAGATGCTCTCGAATGATCGCCATCCCCAAATTGGTTCCATCTTTACCGCCATAGGACTGTGGGGAAGCATACCGGTAGTGGCCCGCTTCATCAGCTTTGCGCTTAGCTCGGTGCAATAGCGCTTCCCATTCTTCATTAGGCAACCCCCCCCGCTCCCAATCTGTTCGAGCATCTTCCCGACGATGATCAAAAAATCGCTCATTGTCGTTTTCTGCCTGCATCGGTTTTATTTCTCGATCAATAAATTCATCAAGTTCTTGCAGATAATCGTTGAGGTCCCTAGGGATATCGAAGTTCATTGTCACTCCACACTGAGAATTGTCATTATTGTTTTTTTCTAATACGCATGACGATGCGCACCTGTTTTATTGTTTTTTACAGGCCTGAGAGTAATCATTCTGAAAAAGTTAGGCAATCTTTTCGGCAAAAAATTATTCGGCTCCCCACTGATCAGCTATTAAGGTCGCTTAATTATGACTCTCTCAGGTTGACTATACGTACGCTACTCACCACCAAAGGCAGCCAAGCGCACACTCCTGCATCAGAGCCCAAGCACAGGCTAGCGTTTCTCTTGATGAAGCCACACTCCTAAGACGTTTTGCCAGGATATTTTTATCATTGTGGCTGCAGTGCCGTCAAAATACTCGCTGTTGTAAGCCACAATATTTGCAACTGAAACTCGCTATGCGTAGGCATCAATAAGAACACACCCCAAAGTGCTACCGATGATGATATTATCTTGGCCCTGTTTAACACCCTACATAACAACAACAAACGATAACAGAGGCAGCTATGTATACCAAAGTTCACGATTGGATAGCCACTCATGCTGGCACCAGGCCCAATGCAATCGCTATTACCGATTTATTTTCCGAGCGAGAATATACCTATGCGCAGATGAATGAGCGGGTCGCCAAATGTGCAGGCTTTCTGCGCGATGGACTGAATATACAGCAGGGTCAGCACGTTGCTATTTTGTCTCAAAATAGCAGTGACTTCATGGAAATTCTCTTTGCCTGTGCTCGAATAGGCGCAGTATTAGTCCCACTGAATTACCGCTTGGTTGCCGATGAACTCGATTTTATTACCGGTGATGCCGAGGCCAAAGCGCTATTTTGCGATGCTGATTTTTTGGAAGTGGGTAAGGAAGTTGCCATGGGCTGCGATCTTCCGCTGATCGACATGCAGGGAGACGGTTCTAAAAGTCGCTATGAATATGGCCTCGCAGAAGCAGTACCGATATACCACATGGTCGACCAAGACCTCAGCGCCTTATGGGTGATTATGTATACCTCCGGCACCACCGGCAGACCCAAAGGCGCACGAATAACTCACTATGTCATGCAGTCTAACAACCTGAATAACATGTCAAACTCCAACATTACTCAATCATCTATCTCTCTGACGTTTATGCCCGTGTTCCACATAGGTGGGCTCAACTGTTATACCGTGCCGACATTATTTGTTGGTGGACGCATCTTGATGATGAGGAGCTTCGATGCCGCAACAACGCTCGCCGCGCTAAACAATAAAACAGTGCAGGTTACTCACTTTCTTGGCGTACCTGCCACCTTCCAGTTTATGTGCCAACATCCGGACTTTGAGCACTTTGACCCGTCAGGTATCGAATTAGCGACGGTGGGAGCTGCGCCAATGCCGGTTCCGCTGCTTAAAATCTGGATCGAAAAAGGCCTGCAATTGCAGCAAGGCTATGGCATGACAGAAACCGGGCCTAGTGTCTTTTCACTGCCGAGAGAATATGCCTTGGAAAAAATTGGTTCCTGCGGGAAAACGCTGATGTTCACCAAAGTCCGCATTGTTGCTGACGACGGCAACGATGTGTCGGCCAATGAGATTGGTGAATTATGGGTACAGGGTGGCAATATCATCGAATCTTACTGGAATCGGCCCGAGGCTAACGTAAAAGATTTTGTCAACGGTTGGTTTCGTACCGGAGATGCTGCCCGTATCGATGAAGACGGATTTTATTACATCGTCGATCGAACCAAGGATATGTATATTTCCGGTGGCGAAAATGTTTATCCGGCGGAAGTAGAAAATACCATCTATCAACTGGAGGGTATCACTGAGGCCGCAGTTATTGGCTTACCTGACGAAAAATGGGGAGAAATTGGCTGTGTTGTTGCAGTATTGAAGAGTGGTAGTACCTTAACTGAAGAAGACATACTCAACCACTGTGACGGGAAAATGGCAAAGTTCAAATTGCCTCGCTCCGTTCGGTTTATCGATGCACTACCAAGAAATACTACCGGTAAAGTGTTGAAAACTGTCCTTCGCCAACAAGCACAGCAGGGTTAATCCTGGTCTCTTATTCAGGCATAAAGCAGCCAGGCCTAGCACCCTGGATGCTTGCTGTGCGCTGGGATGGCTGTATCACCGTGAATTAGAGGCCCATACCCCTCATCACAACCTGCTTCGCCCTTTTTGTATTGCCTAAATGTAATTAAGCAATCTTTTAAGCCAGTGGTAGAATGGGGTATATTGAACAACTGTATAAGATATTACTCAAAGGGGTAACACCATGATATCTATCACCAAGGCCGGAGCTGCAGCCTTACTCTGCACGCTCATTTTCGCCGGACACGCAATGGCGAAAGTTGATAGCGCCGACGATTTTATGTTGCTAGATCACACTGGCAAAGCTCAAAACCTTTATTATGAGAAAGATGCCAAGGCTATCGTATTAGTTGCACACAGCAACAGTTGCGACATGACAACTGACAACAGCGAAACCTATAACGCCTTGCAACAAGACTATGCCGACCAAGGCGTAAAAGTATTAATGATCAATTCGGATCAAAAAGATTCTCGGGGCGCGATAGCCGCTAACGTAGAACAGAACGGGTTAAATGTTCCCGTTCTGCACGATACCGCGCAAATTATTGGCTCGTCGTTGGAATTAACCAACGCGGGTGAGGTTCTAGTCATCGAGCCTAATAGTAAAAAAATCGTTTATCGGGGAAATGGCAGCGCTGATCTGCGCACCGCTCTCGATTCGCTGATTGCAGGCGAGCCTGTTAACGTCGCGTCGATAGCGTCTAGCGGCTGTGAGATCACTTATCCCCATACAGAAACAGCAAAAACGATTAGTTATGCTGATGATATTGCGCCAATTTTGGTCGACAACTGTACGGCTTGTCACTCACAAGGCGGTATCGCACCTTGGGCGATGACTGAATACAGTATGATTAAAGGCTTTGCTCCCATGATCCGGGAAGTGATTCGCACCAAACGTATGCCGCCATGGCATGCAGACCCCGAAACGGGTGTTTGGGAACACGATGGAAGCATTTCTAACGACGAAATAAAAACACTCGTTGGCTGGATAGAAGCCGGCGCTGAACGTGGTGAAGGCCCGGACCCGCTGCTAGAGGTTAAACCTTTGGAATCTAAGTGGACTTTAGGTGAGCCTGATTTGATCTTGGAAGTGCAGGCCTATGATATTCCCGCAACTGGCGTTGTCGACTATGAATTCCCAGTCGTGCCAAACCCTCTCGGCAAAGATGTTTGGGTAAAAGCAGCAACGATTATCCCAGGTGATGGCCGAGTCGTTCATCACGTGTTGATGGGGTCCGGACCTATTCCTGAAACAAAAGATCTTGGATCCGTGTTCGACAATTACATTATGGGTTATGCCGTTGGCAACGAGTCTGCTGAGCTGCCAACAGGTACCGGCGTTTTTGTTCCTGCTGGAGAAGCATTTTTACTGCAAATGCACTATACCCCCATAGGAATAGCAACCACAGACAAGACACGTGTTGGGCTTTATTTTGCCGATGAACCCCCCGCTAACTTTTTGCGCACCCACGTTATTGTTGATACTTCAATTAAAATCGAACCGAATTCAGCGGCACATGAAGAGAACGCATATTTCACCTTTTCCGATGACGCCACTTTGTATTCGTTGACCGCACACGCCCACTATCGGGGGAGCAGTGCAAAATACACCGTAGAATACCCTAACGGAGATTCCGAGGTTGTATTGTCAGTCCCAGTGTACGATTTTAACTGGCAGCGAACCTATACCTTTGAAAAGCCATTAAAGTTACCTAAGGGCAGCAAAATGGTTTACAGCTCTACATTTGACAATTCTGCTGACAACCCCAGCAACCCTAACCCCGACCGCACTGTGCCGTGGGGATTACAATCTCATGATGAAATGCTCTATGGCAGCATGAGTTTTGAATGGGACAATGAAACCTCTGAAAAACCTATCTATACCAAAGAGGATACTAGAGCTGCGCAGATGATAGGCTTTATGGATACCAATATGGATGGCTTGCTCATGCTGGAAGAACTACCTGAAAGCTTCGGCAAACGGCTAGCACCCATGTGGGGATTACTCGACGCAAACCAGGACGGCGGACTCGATGTGAAAGAGCTAAAACCACTGTTGGCTCAATTGGACAAAGCCCGCGAAGCGAAAAAAGTGGCTAGCACTCACTAAACGCAGTACCCGAGCGAGGACATTACGTCCTTGCTCTCAAAAAAAGCCAGCCTCATTGTAAGGCTGGCTTTTTTTTGCCAACTCAAAAGGTCAACATCGCTTTACTGATGTTGACGCGGTAAATCATGCTGCGGTTTATTGATCACAGGTCACAACTGCGCGCTTCTTAGCGGAAAAAAAAGAGGGGGGGGGAGTAAAACAGGGCAGCTTGCGCGCCAACGGGGGTTTATGCGGCGATGCCAATCACAGTGGCCATATGGGACAAGAAATTAACTCAGCGAACGCAAAACAGACAGGAGACTTGGCGTGTCTATGGTAACCACGCCAAGTGAGTAAGGCTAGATTTAGAAGATTTCAAACAATCCAGCAGCACCCATACCACCACCGATACACATAGTCACAACACCATACTTGGCACCACGACGCTTACCTTCCAGCAAAATGTGACCCGTGCAACGAGCACCTGTCATTCCAAAAGGATGGCCAATGGCAATAGAACCGCCATTAACATTGTATTTTTCAGGGTCTATTCCTAAAAAGTCCCGAGAATACAAACATTGACTAGCGAAAGCTTCGTTAAGCTCCCAGATATCAATATCTTGCACTGTTAAGCCTGCACGTTGCAGCAACCGAGGAACCGCAACAACAGGACCAATACCCATTTCATCTGGCTCACAGCCGCCAATAGCAAAACCACGAAAAGCACCCAAAGCCTCAACACCTCTTCGTTCTGCTTCTTTGGAATCCATCAACGTGACTGCCGCAGCACCATCAGAAAGCTGCGAAGCATTACCCGCAGTAATAAATTGATCAGCACCTCTAATAGGTTGTAATGATTGCAAGCCTGCTAAGGTAGTCCCTGGACGATTACATTCGTCACGATCAACCACGTAATCAACGATGGTTTCTTCGCCTGTTTCTTTATTGCGCTGAATCATCTGAGTTTTCATCGGCACAATTTCATTGGCGAAGAGCCCGGCTTCTTGTGCAGCGGCCATACGCAACTGGCTCTGCAGTGAATATTCGTCCTGTGCTTCGCGGCTAATATTGTAACGTTCGGCGACGATGTCGGCTGTCTCGATCATCGGCTTCATTAAGCCGGGGTACTGATCAAATAAAGGCAGGTCATTGGACAGTGTAAATGGACCACCGGGCTGGGACAGAGAAATAGACTCTACACCTGCACCTACAGCAATAGGCACACCATCAGTAATGATACGGCCAGCCGCCGTTGCAATAGCATTCAGGCCCGAAGAACAATGACGGCTAACAGTGAAACCTGACGTAGTTACGGGACAACCTGCCTTCAAAGCAGCAAGTCGACCAATATTATTACCCGTAGTGCCCTGTGGCGTGCCGCAGCCGACAACAACTTCTTCGACTTCTGCTGGCTCAACCCCTGCACGCTCGATCGCATGCTGCACAGCATGACCCGCCATGGCGGTACCAGTGGTATTATTAAAGCCACCACGAATGGATTTGGCTAAGCCCGTGCGGGCTACGGAAACGATAACTGCTTCGCGCATAGTTCTCTCCTAGTGTATGTGTGATATTAATCGAAACGGATAATACACACTATTTCCAACAAGATCGAATGCCTGAGAATTAGCACTTACTTCAGAGGGCCTTGTTTAGATTTCCTCCATCAGTAGCGATGTCTAGACCCCAAGCCAATTGTCAAAGAAACGACCCCAAAAACGAAACAAGGGCCATGAATGGCCCTTGTATATGCGCGGTTAAACGCGATCGATGGGCTCTCGCCTAAGCGGGAACGACATCGCAACTAATGGTTTGTTACGAGTTAATCTCGAACAAACCAGCAGCACCCATACCACCACCGATACACATAGTGACAACACCGTAGCGAGCACCACGACGACGCCCTTCAATCAACAAATGGCCTACCATCCGTGATCCCGACATACCAAATGGGTGGCCAATAGCGATAGAACCACCATTAACATTCAGTTTATCCATGGGGATACCCAAAACATCGCGACTGTAGACGACCTGACTAGCAAATGCTTCGTTCAGCTCCCACAAATCGATGTCATCAACCGTTAAACCGGCTATTTTCAACAATTTTGGTACTGCCAAAACAGGACCAATACCCATTTCATCAGGCTCACAGCCACCGACCGCAAATCCGCGAAAAGTACCCATGATATCCAGACCACGGCGCTCAGCTTCAGCACGCTCCATCAATACCTGTGCAGAGGAACCATCAGATAATTGTGATGCATTGCCGGCAGTGATAAAAGCATCTTCACCCATGATTGGCTTCAAACTAGCAAGACCTTCTGCCGTTGTAGAAGGACGATTACAATCATCGCGATTGGCAACAGCTTCCTGCTCAGTAACTTCTCCTGTTTCTTTATTCATCACTTTCATGATGGTGTTCATGGGAACAATCTCATCATCAAATTTGCCTGCTGCCTGACCTGCGGCACAGCGTTGCTGGCTGATCAGTGAATACTCATCCTGAGATTCCCGAGAAATATTGTAGCGACTAGCAACAGTATCAGCTGTTCTGATCATAGGATACCAAAGGCCTGGGTAAGCTTCATAAAGCTCTGGCTCGATGGACTGCTTAGGGTCAGCAACCGCTTGCAAAGAAATACTCTCAACACCACCGGTTACCATGACATCAACGCCTTCGGCGATAATACGACCAGCACCCATGGCAAGCGACTGCAAACCAGAAGAACAAAAACGATTGATGGTGGTACCGGAAGTAGTCACAGGGCAACCTGCAGACAGTGCCGCGTTACGCGCAACATTCATGCCTGTACTACCTGCACTGGCTGCATTACCAAGAATAATGTCGTCAACATCAGCGGGATTCAGCTGCGCGCGCTCCATGGCATGCTGGATTGAGTGAGCGGCCAATTTTATGCCGTGTGTGTTGTTAAATGCACCGCGACCCGCCTTTGTAAGCGCTGTGCGAGCGGTAGATACGATTACTGCTTCTCTCATGATTATCCCTCAATATTGGGTTTTAGTGTTCTAAGTGTATTTTTCGGGCACATATCTTACCCTTAGAGGTAAAAAAATGTAACAAAGTTGAAGATTGCGATCAAAAAACGCGCTGTTTTATGCATTTATTACAATATCGTCATCGTGGAGTCATACCTGACACCCCCATACCGCTGCTGTTGCTTGACACAGCGTCTTCGTTGCCGGTTAATTAGGGCGCAATCACAAGGACTACTGGTACCCAATAAATGATCTCACAAACGAGCCCGATCAAAGCTAACTATGCCAGATAACGCAGGCCGTGTAGCAATACTCGCAGACCCGCCAAGTATTGTCGGTCCACTGACCGAGACGATTCAACACGCTTCTGACCTCGTATGGGATACCCTTGCCGCTAATACCCCCAGGGACTTACATTGGGAAATTATCCTACTAACTCTGGCTATTGCGGCTTTTATTTGGCTGATCAGGGGCGGACATGGAGCACGAGGTGCCGATGGGCGGGAAAGAAAAGCAAGTTTATTGCAGTTTTTATTACCTAAGGATATCTACAGTCATGTTTCGGCGCGAGTAGACCTTTGGCTATGGATAACCGAGCGTATATTGCGCCCATTCTGGATTGTCGGTTTGCTAGCCACTATTGGCTCAGGCACCGAAACGGCGATGATCGGATCACTGGAATGGATTTTTGGGGCATCACCGGCGATGCAATCCAACTACACATGGATGTTACTCTACAGCTTGTTAACACTACTCTGCTACGACTTTGTGTTCTACGCCATTCACTGCGCCATGCACAAGGTGCCTGCCTTGTGGGCCCTTCACAAGGTGCACCATTCAGCGGAAGTCTTAACGCCGCTCACTCGCTCTAGGGAGCACTTTATCGCAGGTCCCATTTGGGCTGCTGGGGGCGCGCTAAGTTACGGCTTTATTGGAGGAATATTTGCCTGGCTGTTCGACGGCGGCATCACCGCCGCTACGTTATTCAACATCGGGTTTTTCGCGCTACTGTTTGGGTTTAATGGCTCCTTTCGCCACTATCACGTGCAGTTCCACTATCCACGTTGGTTATCAAAATGGCTGCATAGTCCCGTTATGCATCATGTTCATCACAGTTATTTACCGAAACACTGGGACAAAAATTTTGCCGCAGTAACCAGTATCTGGGACCGTCTCTTTGGCACACTCTACATTCCTGAAAAAGATGAGTACACACCTTGGGGTATCGGACCGGCAACACAGTCAGAATATCGCTCTTATTGGCAAAATACCGTCGGGCCCTTTCGTGACTGGTATCAAATGCTAAAGTCTGGCGACTCCCCCCAAGCTGGGGCCGCCGACCAGCGCGAATAATTTGCCACGGTTAGAGACGACTATATATCTATGACGAGATAGCCCATAGCCGTCGTCTTGGGTTTCTTAAGCTAGAGAACGAATAAACCGATCAACGCCTTCCAAACCGCTCGCATCCATAACCCGAATCGATTCAGTTCCGATAATTGCTATATCGACAAAACCTCTAACCGCGTCAATGTCGGCTTTTTCCTTAATACCGAAACCTACCGCTAATGGCAGGTCTGTTGCCGCCCGACTACGCCTGAGGTAATCACTGATATCTTCGGAAAAATCAGTATTCGCACCAGTGACACCTGTACGAGCCACACAATAAATAAACCCACTACCGGTTTTTTCGATAGTCTTCATTCGCGCGTCACTAGAGTTGGGGGCAAATAGAAAGATCGGATCCAGTTGTTGCTGCTTCATCGCTGCCGTATAGTCCTGCGCATCTTCCGGGGGAATATCAGGAACGATAGAGCCTTTGATACCAATGGCTTTCATTTTTTCTGCGAACGGCTGGAATCCGTATTTGTGCAAAATATTACAGTAGCTCATGAAAAGAAATGGAATATCAAATTCACTGCAAATTTTTTCTGCTGTTTCAAAGCAGCGCTCTAACGTGGCGCCATTTTCAAGAGATTCCTGACTGGCTTTCATAATTACTGGACCGTCAGCCATCGGCTCCGAGAACGGAATTTGCAACTCCATCAAGTCCACACCTGCGTTCACCATGGTTTCCACCAAGCGTAAACTGTCGTCAAAACTGGGATACCCCAATACAATATGGGTCATCAAGAGAATGTCTTTTTGCTGCCGCCGCGCTTTAATATAATTTTCAAGATTCATATTGACGAGCCTTTTCTATAATAAATTGTTTCCACTTGGGGTCATCAAAGGCGTCCGCAATCGTGAAAATATCTTTGTCGCCACGGCCAGACTGATTAATGATGATGGTCTGATCGCTGCGCATTTTGGGTGCATCTTTAAAGGCCTGAGCGAAGGCATGACTAGTTTCCAATGCTGGAATAAGTCCTTCCTTTTTCATCGTTAAAGATAGGGCATCAATAACTTCGACATCGGTAGCCGACTCAAATCTGATCCTACCCTGGTCGGCAAGATTTGCCAGCAGCGGTGAAATACCGATGTAATCGAGACCAGCAGAAACACTGTGAGTCTCGTTCATTTGTCCATCTTGATTTTGCAAAAAATAGGTTCGAAAACCCTGCGCTACGCCAACCGTTGCATCATTGGAGGCTATTCTCGATGCATGTAAATGTGTATCAATACCGTGACCACCAGCCTCGACGCCAACCAGCTCGACATCGTCATCCATAAACCCCTGGAATATTCCCATGGCATTGGAACCACCGCCGACGCAGGCATATACACTGTCGGGTAACTTTCCAGTTGCCTCCAGCGACTGCCGCCGTGCTTCCTTGCCAATTATCGACTGAAAATAACTGACCATCTCGGGAAATGGTGCCGGTCCGCAAGCCGTACCCAGAACGTAATGTGTATCGTCCATATTGGTAACCCAATCACGAAAAGCTTCGTTGATTGAGTCTTTCAATACTCGAGTTCCCTCTTTAACAGGGACTACGGTTGCACCCATGCGCTCCATCCAAAATACGTTTGGCCGCTGTCGAAGGACATCAATTTCACCCATGTAGATGGTGCACTCTAAACCAAATTTAGCGGCCATGGTGGCGGTGGCAACACCGTGCTGGCCCGCTCCCGTCTCAGCTATAACGCGCTTTTTCCCCATCCGCTTGACTAATAAGCCCTGACCCATAACGTTGTTAACTTTGTGAGCACCGGTATGATTCAGGTCTTCTCGCTTGATATATATTTGCGCGCCGCCAAAGTGCCGGGACAAATTATCTGCGTAAGTGAGCGGTGTAGCACGACAGGAATAAGTACTCATCAGATTTTCATATTCTTGCCAAAAATCTGGATCTGCCTTTATTTCAGTAAATTTTTCATTCAGTTCTTCAAACGTTGCATGTAAGACTTCGGGAATAAATGCCCCACCGTACTCACCAAAATAGCCAGCTTTACCTTCAGCCATGGTTTTCAACTCCAAGGGTTTGTGAAAATTCAAATTGATCGGTACGGCACAGCATTTCACAGTAGATCGGTGCCGTACTTTGAAAACTAACTGTACGTTTTACTAATATTAACGGACCATCCCATTGCAACGCCTCTGCCTGCTGCGACGTTGACTGTGCTATCGAAAACGTCTGTAGTGTTTTAACGGGCTTTTCGTGATGTGTCGTTTGAATAAAGTCTGACAACCTTAGCGATGCCAAGTCCACAGCATCGAAGGTGGGCAGCTCTGCCGTCGACAAATAAAACGTCTCGATCATCAAGGGCGTTCCGTTGTTTTTACTGAGTCTCGAAAAACGCCAAAACTGCTGACCGGTCACTTCATCCGGCAATGCAGAAGATCTTCCAACGATCATCAGCGGCTCAATTATTTCAAAAGGGTCCGCAACGCCACCCGCATGCAGTGCTGCTGATGTGCCTGCCATCGACAGCAAGTCCAATCGTTTAGGAGCCGTTTGCAAGACATAAGTGCCGGAACCTCGCTTTCGCTCCAAATATCCCTGTCGAATCAACCACTCCGTCGCTTGCCGCACAGTCGGACGACCAACCGTATAGCCGGTGGCCATAGCTTGCTCAGAAGGTATTTTATCGCCAATGACATAGACACCACGACGAATATCAACCAACAGCTCTTCAGCCAACTGATAGTAAAGGGGTACGGGACTTGTGCTATCCAGGGAGTTCATAGCGAAGGAGCATAGAAAGTTTTGGTTAAGTTGTCAAGACAACTTAACCAAAACCAGAGGGGATTTATTGGCCAAATTTTGGTGCGCGTTTCTCCATATTTGCCATCACCGCTTCTATCTGGTTAGGAAAACCAATTAATTGATCCTGCTCCCGGGACTCGGCTAACAGAATATCCTGAGGGTGCTGGAAAGGTGCATCGTTCAAAATCCTCTTGGCACCACGGATCGCATCAGGATTTCTACCGGCTATTTGCTCCGCTGTCGCCAGTGCAGCAGCAATTGGATTCTCTATAACGCGTGTCACCAATCCGAGCGCTTGTGCCTCTTCAGCGTCAATGACTTTGTTGGTATAGGTCAGCTCTCTCAATACGTCATCACGCAATAATTTATGCATGTAGGGTGTTGCACCCATGTCTGGTACCAGACCCCACTTCATCTCCATGATAGATATTTTTGTACCGGGGGCAGCATAGCGGATATCAGCACCCATGCTAATCTGGCAGCCACCGCCATAGGCGACACCATGCAGCGCCGCAATCACCGGGACAGGCAACTCACGCCAAACCCAGCTGGTGTATTGCGCTCGATTTGCCAAACCGTGCGTACGCCTTTCAAGCCGGCCGAGCCCATCATCGCTAGACTCAGCGCTACCATCAGAATTTCCGTTAGCCATATTAGAGAAGTTGCCCATATCTAAACCGGCACAAAATGCACGCCCCTCACCGGAAAGCACCACTGCACGAACATCCTTGTTCGTTTTCAGACTCTCGCCTGCTTCTATAATGCCAGCGAACATGGCTTCATCAAGGGCATTCATTTTATCCGCACGATTAAGACGAACATGGGCAATATGGTCTTGAATATCTACTATGACGCGATCTTCCATTATTTTCTCCAAAGTTTTTCCAGATCAATACTGTTCTGCTGACTATTAAACGAGTTCTCCTCACAAAAGTACAGACAGAACCAAAAGTACCGATTCAATAATCCAAACAGCCAGTAAACAATTAGAATGGTCGCCGCCATTCAATTCGATATGAGTGATCAGGCTCTGTGCCTAAAAAACTGACTTGTGACGATCAATGAGCCAACTATAATAAATGACCACAAACCTCTTGCTACAGGAAATATCCATGCACCTACAACTCGAAAAGAAAGTCGCACTAGTAACTGGTAGTGATCGTCGTACGGGTGAAACCATTGCCGAGTCACTGGCGGCGGAAGGCGTTACCACTATTTTTCATGGCAACGACGAATTACCGGACAAACCCTTCGCTGTTTGCGGTGATATAACCTCGGAAGCAGGATGTCATCAGGTATTAGAGCAAATCACTGAGCTGGGATTGAGCGTTGATATACTGGTCAACAACTTCGGCTCGGCTGATCGCCACAGCTGGGACGATTCGACAACAGAAAAATGGCTTGAACTTTATCAAATCAATGTGCTGTCGGCCGTAAGAATGATTCAAGGGTGCATCCCAAATATGAAACAGCGGGGTTGGGGCCGTATTATTAACTTGGGAACTATCGGGTCTCACCAGCCCAACAATATCATGCCGGCTTATTACGCGGCAAAAGGAGCAATGGCAACAATGTCGGCCAGTCTAACTAAAGAACTTGGGGGCACAGGCATCAATGTAAACACCGTTTCTCCGGGACTCATTCGTACGGAACAAGTTGAAACCAGCTACAGAAACATTGCGACTAAAAAAGGCTGGGGAGAAGACTGGGATGAGATAGTCAAGAAGCTCGTCGCAAGGGATTTCCCTAACCCCTGTGGTCGTATTGCTGAACGGGAAGAAGTCGCAGACCTAGTTACATTTTTAGCGAGCCCCCGAGCCAATTTCATCAATGGCCAAAATATCCGAATCGATGGTGGCGCAATTAATTATGTCTAACCGATTAGCTTTCTTGGCCCGGGCCATCAGTAACTCTTTCAATTGGCTCACATACGCTGCGGCAATGTCGGCCGTTTTTCAGAGATTTTAACCACCTTTAAAACAACTCTCTCATACCCATCAGCTTAATCTTATCATTCATCCATCATTACCGTCTGATCGCTGAAAGCTTGATCCGAATCAAACCTTTCTAACCGAGAAGTGTAAGGATATAACTCTTGAAAGGTTGTTAAATGATGATGGCGCAAGGCTAAATTAACAATATTTAATACCTGATAAAAAGCCTGAAAACCACATGACCAGAGCTTATCAACGCACCCTATTTTTTATTAAAAGCGCTATAAATCAATAACTTAATGCCTAATATGGACACAGCTATTGGCCTCTATATTGTTGATTAGATAGTGAAAAATAGACAGTTCACAACTATTAGTCATTAGGCCGCTCTTTAAGCTACTGATTTTATTTCCAATCTAATGACAGTTAGACCACAATAGATTGATCATAAAAAAACCAATAGCTAAAGAGGACACGGCGATGACGACCAAATCGACTAAGCGTTTACTAACCCTAGGAGTGCTGAGCTGCGCTTTGTTCTTCTCCTTATTCGGCATACTGGTCTCCACCGCATCCGCCGCTCCTATGCAAACCGCCGCAGCCAGTGACAGTGTTGTTGGCATGCGCGTTGATGATTTTGAACTTCTCGATCATAAAGGCGCTGCGCACCGTCTTTACTATTATGACGATGCCCCTGCAATTGTGCTGATGGTTCAAGGTAATGGCTGCCCGATTGTCCGTAATGTGATGCCCGGCCTTAGGGCTGTTCGCGACGCCTATACTGATAGCGGTGTTAAATTTTTGTTGTTGAACTCAAATTTGCAAGACAATCGGACAAGTATCAACGCCGAGGCTGAAGCATTTGGCTACGATATCCCGGTGCTCGTTGACAGTAACCAACTCGTCGGAGAAGCGCTAAAAGTTTCTCGCACCGCCGAAGTTTTCGTCATCGACCCGAAATCTAAAAAAGTGGTTTACCACGGCCCAGTTGACGACCGAGTGACCTATGAAGTTCAAAAAGAAAAAGCTGATAACAATTATTTGGCCAATGCCCTCGATGCCGTGTTAGCGGGTGAAAACGTAGCCATCGCTGACGTCGACTCACCGGGATGTATCATTAATTTCCCTGAAAACGACAAACGCGATCAGCATGCAGATATTTCCTACCACGATACCATCGTACCGCTGCTCGAAAAGAACTGTGTCGGCTGCCATCAAGTCGGTGGTATTGGTCCATGGGCGATGAGCAGTTACGAAATGGTTAAAGGGTTCTCGCCTATGATTCGCGAGGTTATCCGCACCGATCGCATGCCTCCCTGGCACGCCGATCCTGAAATCGGTCATTTCCTTCGCGATAAGAGTCTCTCGGCCAACGAAATAAAAACGCTGGTTCACTGGATAGAAGCGGGCTCACCCCGCGGTGAAGGTCCTGATCCATTAGCAGAGCCACGGGAGCCGCTGAAAGAATGGCCCCTTGGTAAACCAGATCTAATTGTTAAATTGCCGGCATTTACGGTTCCCGCAACAGGTGTTGTTGATTATCAATACCCGGTTATCGATAATCCATTAACTGAACCAAAATGGCTAAAAGCCAGTACGGTTAAGGTCGGCGCTCGTGAAGCCGTTCACCACGTATTGAGTGGGATGATGAAGGAAAAGCCTGCAAATGGTCGCGGCGGCCAAAGAGACTGGGGCTCATCTATCGGCGGCTATGCGGTTGGCGCTGAATCGAATATTGCCCGCCAAGACCACGGTACTTATTTGCCCGTCGGCGGTGCTATTGGTTTCCAGCTTCATTACACCACTTTTGGGAAAGAGGCTGTCGATCAAACGGAAATCGGATTGTACTTCTACAAAGATGATGAACTTCCTGAACTGATGACTCGCCGCTCTGTTGTTATCGATGTGTCGATAGAAATTCCTGCAAACACTGCAGGACATGAAGAGACGTCGTATCTTGAATTTCCGCAGGACGCAATTTTATTAGGCGCGTTCCCTCACGCCCACTATCGCGGCCAATCGTCAACGCTAACTATTCGCTATCCTGATGGCAAAGAGGAATTATTACTGTCACTGCCTCGCTACGACTTTAACTGGCAGCGGGATTATGAGTTTACAGAACCGGTAGAGGTTCCCGCCGGATCCAAACTTATCGCGGTCAATGCCTATGATAATTCTTCGCAAAATCCTGCCAACCCCGATCCCTCTGGGGTTATTACTTGGGGTGAACAGTCCCACGAAGAAATGTTATTCACTGCCATATCTTATCGCTGGAAAGGTGAAACCCGGGTCAATCAGACACCCCAGTACAGCAAGCAGCTCAATGATACACGTATGTTTGGTATGCTTGATGACAACGTTAATGACCTACTAGAAAAATCAGAGCTGAAAGGACGGGTCGGTAATATGATTGCGGCCAGCTTTGACCGACTAGATCGCGACAGTGACGGCGCCCTCAGCCACGATGAATTTGCCGCAGTTGCAGCTATGATGGCTCAACGGTAACTCGCTCACAGAAAACATCAAAAGGCCCGTTAGCTGACGCTAGCGGGCCTTTTTTTTGGCTACAGATCTTTGACATGGGATTCTTTGACTTAGCCGGCAGGCATGCATCCTGCTTATTCAGCTGGCAGTTCTAGCCGCCAATAATCCTAGGGAATAAAAAAACCTCTGAACCCACCGGAATAGGTGTCTCCCAGTCATCACGAATTATTGTGCCATCAATAGCTACGGCAATACCTTCTTCAAGATGATCCTCTAACCTTGGATAACGATCGATAAGTCGCGTTAGCAATTCACGAATGGTCTTCGCCTCAACTTCCACTGAGGTAAGACCCTTCAAAGAATCTACCAACGACCCTGATAGAAAGACTTCCATGTTGACGTCCTTAACGAGCGCCTACCTAGACACCCGCCTCATCCAATGCTTTCAGGATTCTCGGGGGAGACATTGGTACTTCGTACATTCTGACACCCACGGCATTAGACACTGCGTTACCAATTGCGCCCAGCGGTGGCACAATCGATGTCTCACCCACACCACGTATCCCGTAGGGATGGCCAGGGTTAGGTATCTCCAAGATTTTAGTATCAATTGACGGCAGGTCAGAACAAACGGGTATCCTGTAATCCAAGAACCCCGAATTCTGCAAGCGGCCGTCCTTGCCATAGATGTACTCCTCATTAAGAGCCCATCCAATACCTTGAGCCGCTGCGCCCTGAAATTGGCCTTCAACGTAGTCAGGATGAATTGCCTTCCCGGCATCTTGCACAACGGTATACCGAAGAATCTGAGTCTTACCTGTCTCAGGATCAACTTCTACATCAACAATGTGTGATGCAAAGGAAACACCTGCGCCCTCGGCGGTAGCTTCATGGTGACCAGCGATTGGACCTCCAGTACTACCCGCTTTTTTAGCAATATCTTTCAACGTTAAGGGCGACAGATTGCTGTGTTCTTTACCGTTTGCTCGAGCAGAACCGTCTTCCCAGGTCACTGATTCAACCGGAATTTGCCACATTTTGGCGGCCCGCTCTTTTAATACATCAACCGCTTTTCTTGCTGCAAAGATTGCCGCCATACCGGATGAGAATGTGCCACGACTTCCCTCCGTCGTATCATTGTGACCCAGCGACGATGTATCACCAATATTGACCTTAACGTCCTCATACGTAATACCTAATTCTTCCGCTGCAATCATCGCCAGTGACGCTCGCGCACCACCCACATCGATTGTACCTACGGTCAAGTTAACCGTACCATCGGGACCAATATTAAGATCACTACACGTTTGACCGCCGATATTGAACCAGAAACCGCAAGCTACACCGCGACCTTGATTCTTACCAAGCTTAGCTTTCATATGAGGATGATCACGCACGGCTTCCAATGTTGGCTCGATACCGATGGGTCCCCAGACCGGACCATAGGGTGCTTGCGTACCTTCTCGGGCTACATTTTTAAGTCTAAACTCTACAGGGTCTATACCGAGCTCTTTTGACAATTGATCTATCGTACTTTCAACACCAAAAGCCATCATTGGTGCAGAAGGAGCACGATAAGCAGCCACTTTGGGACGATTACACAAAACGTTGACGCCTATCGCCTTATTGTTGGGAATGCTGTAACAGGCAAATGCCGTCATCCCACCCAAGGTGCCCCACATGCCAGGAAAAGCCCCATTCATATACCGGCATTCAGCACGAGCGGCAACGATAGTGCCGTCTTTCTTGGCGCCAATTTTAATTTCCATCGATGTTGAACAGGTCGGACCTGATGCTTTGAAAACCTCTTCGCGGCTCATCACCATTTTTACGGGGCGATTTGCCTTGCGGGACAGTGCCAGTGCAATCGGCTCCATCCAAACGTGGGTTTTGCCACCAAAGCCACCACCAATTTCAGACGACGTCACTTTTAATTTCGCAATATCCATTCCCAGTAATTGGGCACAGGTATTCCGATAGGAATAATGCCCCTGAGTCGTTACCCACAACTCACCGGTACCATCTGGGCTGACACTCGCGAGACAAGCGTGAGGTTCAATATAGCCTTGGTGTGTTTGCCCTGTTTTATAACTGCGCTCTACAATTACATCAGCTTCGGCAAAACCTTGGTCGATATCGCCTTGACCAAATTCACCCTTATTGATCAGATTGCCGTGTTGACCTTCCGTTGCATATCGAGGTTGTATAATGGGGGCATCATCTTCAAGAGCTTCATCCACATCTGTGACATGGGGCAGCTTTTCATAAGTGACTTTAATCAGTTTTAATGCTTTTTTCGCGGTAGATTTATCGATAGCAGCAACGCCAGCCACCGCATGCCCGTCATACAGTGCACGATCGCGTGCCATCGAGTTTTCGAGCGTATCGAAAAGCCCTGCATTGCCCTCGGTCAAATCGGGCAAATCGGCCGCTGTAATGACCGCTTTTACACCAGGTAACTTTTCAGCTTTGGAAATATCAATTTTTTTGATACGCGCATGTGCGTGAGGCGAGCGCAGCATCAAAGCGACTAATTGCCCAGGCGCATTCATATCGGCACCGTACCTTGCTCGCCCTGTTACTTTGTCTATTCCGTCAGGCCTTTTGACTCGGGAGCCGATAACCTTGAATTCCTGTCCTGTATATTTTGGATCATTCATAGTCGATATCTCCTACACCTTCTTTTTTTGTTCTACTTTCGCAGATCTTTTGCGGCTGCCTGCACGGCTTTTACAATCTTATCGTAGCCAGTACATCGGCAAAGATTACCTGCGAGCGCATATCGAATTTCTGTTTCTGTCGGATCGGAGTTTTCATCTAACAATGCTTTTGCTGCGATCAGAAACCCCGGCGTGCAGATACCACATTGAAGCGCGGCATTATTAATAAACTGTTCCTGCAAAGGATGCAGAATTTGACCGTCTGCCATGCCTTCTACAGTGGTAATCGCTCTGCCTTCGGCTTCGGCGCCAAGCACCAAGCAGGAACAGACAAGTTGGCCGTCAAGAGTAATACTGCAGGCTCCACAGTCACCGGTGCCGCATCCTTCTTTAACGCCCATCAAGCCTAGCCGGTCTCTGAGCACATCCATCAAAGACTCATCTGCCGGACAAACATACTCAACTGGATCGTTATTAATTGTTGTCGTTACATGAACACCCGCCATCACTTACCCCCTGCTCTTTCATAGGCAATTTTTGCTGTACGCTTGGCAAGAACACCTGCCACACGCCGTCGATATTCTATCGTGCCACGTTTGTCATCAATAGGATTACAGGCTGAGGAACAGGCAGCTGCGAGCGCCTCTAAAGCCTCATCATCCAGCTTTGTCCCGATAATAGCCTTGGCCGCTTCCTTAACCAATAGTGGTGTAGGAGCAACAGCACCTAACGCAACTCTTGCGGATTCAATAACACCTCTTTTCAGTTTGAGGCTAATTGCAACACCCACTACCGCAATATCCATTTCGGTCCTTGGAATAAACCTCAGATAAGCATCAGCAGAATTTTTTACCGCAGCAGGTAGGGTGATAGCCTCAATCATCTCTCCTTTTTCAAGGATCGTTTGACCAGGTCCGGTGATGATTTTTTCCACTGCCACTGTTCGCTTCTTCTTGCCAACAATTATAGCTTTAGCCCCGGCTGCAATCATTGCGGGGACACTGTCTGCAGCGGGCGAGGCATTACATAAGTTACCTGCCATCGTACATCGCCCTTGCACTTGATCTGAACCAATCAGATTTGTCGCTTCTACGACGCCCGGCCAGGCTTTCAATAACGCTTTGTTTTTACCCAGCGTCGCGCCCGATATTGCAGCGCCAATCTTGAACCCTGTCGCGGTCTTTTTAATCTCTGTCATCGCGGGGATACGCTTGATATCAACCATAAGATCGGGCTCAATCGTGTCCAGTCGCAACCGAACCAGCAGGTCGGTCCCTCCGGCCAGAACATAAGCTTGACCTTTTTCTTGGGCCAGCAGAGCGACCGCTTCTTTGGTGGTCGTTGGTGATTCGTATCTCATACAACCCTCTATTTATTCTAGATTTGGAGCGCGAAGTGTATCGTGTGTAGACCGGAAGCAACAGCGCAAATTTTATAACGTTCAGAAGCCGCTATTTTGCCCGCCAGAGACGCTAACAATGCATCGACTGAACAGTTCTGCCGTGTCTTTTTGAGACCATGCAAAGCCATATTCTAATTAATCAATGACTATTTACTCAGCAATGTGCCGTGAAGACCTCCGCCGAATTTCCGGTTGACCCTAATCAAATCAACCGGAAATACTTAACGCGCTGTTGACGATAACTGACTTTATTTAGTGCCCTTTAAATTCTGGGGCTCTTTTCTCGACAAATGCAACCGCAGCCGACTTATGGTCTTGCGTTGTCATACTACGAACCATATGACCACATTCAAGATCTAATACTTGAGCCAAAGAACCCTGTTGTGCCATGTTCAGATTTTTTTTCATATAGCCAATCGCTATCGTGGGCAAATTCGCTAAATACTGAGTATATGCTCGAGTTTCTTCTTCGAGATTTTCTGCACTTACAAGCTTATTAGCGAGTCCAAGTCGATAGGCTTCGCTTCCCAAAATAACATCTGCCGTGAAGTATAACTCTCGAGCTTTAGCAGCACCCAGCAACTGTGTCATAAACCAAGAACCACCGTAGTCGCCTGAGGCGGCTATCTTCGAAAAGGCCGTAGTGATTTTAGCATTATCGACGACCATCCGCAGATCGCAAGAGAGCGCTAACGATAGACCCGCTCCAGCACAAGCGCCGGGGATAATAGCCAGAGTCGGTTTAGGCATTTCATTAAAAAGTTCACTGATTTTGGTGCCTTCTCGGAGGTTTGCAGCGAGCTCGTCCACGGTCAGTGGCTTGGCGGTATCGGAACCTGCATCGGCTGCAAATCCTTTAACATCACCTCCAGCACAAAATGCACCACCAGCACCAGTGAGTACAACCAACCTAACTTCAGGGTCGTTAGCCAAACGGGGCACAGCTTCCGCTAACGCAGACATCATATCTCCACTCATCGCATTGCGTGCATGTGGGCGGTTCATGATTAAAGTTGCCACGCCATCTTCAAATTTTTCAATTAAGTCTTCGCTCATTATTTCAAATCCTCTTATTTTTAAATTAGATGTTATATCTGGATAAATTGCTGATCAATCATATTTTTAAAGATTAACCTTACCATTGCCGGTATCCCTTAGGAATAGTCACCGCAGACTTCCAGAGTGAAGTCAGCTGAAAAACGGCGCTTTAATACACAGGATCCTTTAAAAAATGTAAGATCCCGTGCAGAAGACCAAAAAACAGCGGGCAATGTAGGCAGCAGTAGAAATGAATGCAGAAAATAGTAGCATTGACGGAACGGGGATCCCAGACACGCATTACGATGTCCGTGACACCTTTGGGCTAGACGTCGACATTAAAATCCCTGGGTTTTCGACAGTCTCTGAGCACGTACCAGAACTGGATAAAACCTATCAATTTAACCATGAAACAACCCTCGCAATTCTCGCAGGGTTCTCCCATAACCGCCGAGTCATGGTCCAGGGCTATCATGGTACGGGTAAATCAACACACATTGAACAGGTCGCCGCACGATTAAAATGGCCCTGCATTCGGATAAATCTTGATAGTCATGTTAGTCGCATGGACTTAATTGGCAAAGATGCCATTGCCCTGCAGGACGGCAAGCAAATTACAGAGTTCAGAGAAGGCTTATTACCATGGGCACTACAACGACCTTGTGCTTTGGTCTTCGACGAATATGACGCCGGCAGACCTGATGTTATGTTTGTTATTCAGCGAGTATTAGAAGTCGAGGGGAAACTAACATTACTTGACCAAAGTAAAGTTATCAGCCCCCATCCATCATTTCGCCTTTTTGCAACAACCAATACCGTCGGACTGGGAGACCCTAGCGGCTTGTATCACGGCACGCAGCAAATAAATCAAGGACAAATGGACAGATGGAATATCGTGTCGACTTTAAACTACTTACCCCATGAAAAAGAAACGGACATCGTGGCCGCTAAATTACCCGATGTGGATAGAAGCCGATTATCTAATATGGTTTCCGTGGCAGATCTGACAAGGCAGGGTTTCATCAATGGCGACCTGTCAATCGTCATGTCTCCTCGCACCGTTATTATGTGGGCAGAAAATGCGCAAATATTTGATGACGTAGGTTTTGCCTTCCGACTCACATTTTTGAACAAGTGCGATGAAACTGAGCACAGTATCATCGCTGAGTACTATCAACGATGCATGGGTGAAGAACTACCAGAATCCAGCTCCAAGATTATATTGGCTTAGTACACATTTTTTAGGCTTATAAGAAACCTGTCTATTTATTGGTATCGGTTTGGGAATAACATTGTCAGATTCAATAGAGCTTTTCAAAAAGGCCGTTACATCAACGATGAAAGCAATTTCTGGTAACCATGAGCTCGATGTTAGCTTTGGTCACGGCAGGGCTTACCACAAAGGAAATCATGCTCATATACCACTTCCGGATAATCACATAACAGAGGAAGAATTGGCGGCATTACGTGGAGCAGCGGATCACTTCGCCCTCACAGTAAGATATCACAACGAGGAAAAACATCGTCAAAAAAGCCCCTCAACTCGGTTAGCTCAGGACATTTTTAATTGTGTCGAAGATGCGCGTATTGCAGCTATTGGCGCCTCTTTAATGAAAGGGGTTGGACATAATCTATCAGCAGAGTTGGAAAAAAAATGTTGCGAGCAGGGTTATGGTGGCATTAACCAACAGCGTGGCGCTACCCTCGGAGATGCTGTCGGCTTTTACATCCGTGAACAGTTAGGCATAACTCTGCCACCGACTGCAGGTCATTTACTTGCGCTATGGCGAGTGCACATCGATTCTCACATTGGCAGTCGTTGTGCTCAGCTCAATGATATAAAATTTGATCAAGAAGCGTTTTCAAAAATCACCTGTCAAATGATCATCGATTTAGGCTTAGCCGAAGAATCAACCGAGGAGATTACCGAAGGAGAAACCGAAGACCGTGAAAATCAAGGCAGCGAAATAGGCTCGGACGCGAGCGATGAAATTTCAAATCAAGACATACCCAGTCATTCAGACAGTACTAAAAAACTGGGTGCTGAACTCCCGACGGAAGCTAGCACCATCGGCAGCGCAGACTCTGAAGGAAGTTCAGGCGAGCCAAAAGAGACAATCGACACTGTAATCAGTCCTAGTCGAGGCGAACTGAAAGAAAGCCATTACAAGGCATATACCAATGTGTATGACGAAATAGTTGTTGCCGATGAACTCTGCGATGCAGCTGAACTCGATCGATTAAGAGCCCTACTCGATAAACATTTACAACAATCTCAGGTTGTCATCGGTAAATTTGCAAGCCGTTTGCAGCGAAAACTGATGGTACAGAAAAACAGAAACTGGACCTTTGACCTAGAAGAAGGACTACTCGACACATCAAGACTAACCAGCGTAATTCTAGATCCCTTGCAGCCGTTGGTATTTAAACAGAAGAAGGAAACTGCCGTTAAGGACACCGTCGTTTCATTACTAATTGATAGCTCTGGCTCAATGCGTGGACGGTCAATGACAGTTGCAGCTATGTACGCCGATATTCTAGGTCAAACCCTAGAGCGATGCTCAGTTAAAGTTGAAATATTGGGCTTTACCACTCGCGCTTGGCGTGGGGGTCAGTCAAAGCGATTGTGGTTGCAACAAGGCGAACCACTGCAACCAGGTCGTTTGAATGATCTGCGTCATATTATTTATAAGTCAGCGAACATGTCGTGGCGCAAATCGAGACGAAACTTGGGCTTGATGATGCAGGAAGATCTTTTGAAAGAAAATATTGATGGAGAGGCATTACTCTGGGCTCATAATAGAATTGTTAAGCGCCCTGAAGATCGAAAAATACTCATGGTGATTTCTGATGGATTACCCGCGGACAGCAGCACCCTGCTTGCCAATTCGAGCAACTACCTTGAACAACATTTACAATATGCGATTGATAAGATTGAAAACCACAGTCCGGTTGAGCTTGTTGCTATAGGCATAGGACATGATGTAACAAATCATTATCGACGAGCAGTGACAACAACGGATGCTGAGCAATTGGGTGACGCGATGACGGAGCAGTTGATGAACTTATTTGCTGATCGAACCAATGCCTAGTAAAACTTGCGCAAGCATGCGACAGAACGTGTTTTGGCTTAAGCAATTGACAACACCAGTGTTGGGTAAAAACCTGAACTAGCCACCGGTCACAAAATGAAAAAAATAAACTTCACTATCTGGAGCGACCGGTTCAAGTAAGGGGTCGATAATAATTACATCATCAATCGCTATTGCCATCTTATCGAAGGAACTCTCTGTTAACTCAGGATAGCGCTGTATCAACTCCGTCACTACATCTCGAAAGACGCGAGCATCAACTACAAGATTATTTTCTCCAATCAATTTTTCAAGTTCACTAGGGAAAATAACCGTCGCCATACAAGCTCCTGAATGAACTAACTATTTGCCTGTATCACAGCCAACACATTAGGAGGAGAGCACGGTAAGTCGGTAATTGGCGCATTAATAGCATCGCTGACAGCATAAGCCGTGGCTGCCAATGGTGGAATAATACCCGTTTCACCGACACCGCGAACGCCGAACGGATGCGCAGGGTTAGGTACCTCCACTATCACTGTCTCTATCATCGGCAAATCTGAAGCCAGGGGAATTCGATAATCAAGAAACCCAGGGTTCTGTAAAATTCCTTTGTCGTTGTAGACATATTCTTCGTTTAACGCCCAACCAATTCCCTGAGCGGCCCCACCTTGATATTGGCCTTCAACATAACTAGGATGAATCGCTTTACCCGCATCCTGTATAGCGGTGTAACGAACCACATCCACTTTTCCAGTTTCTTTATCAACTTCAACGTCGCAAATATGAACGGCAAAGCTAGGACCGGCACCACGAGCATTAATATTCCCCTGCCCTGAAATTTGACCCCCCGTTCGATCTGCGGTTGCACAAATTTCTGCCGCCGAAAGTTTTTCAGTGCTACCAACATTAATAGCAACGCCATCGACCCAATCAATGGCATCTACCTCCACACTCCAGACTGAAGCGGCACGACTTTTCATCTGTCTAATTACATCCTTTGCGGCTTCGACAACCGCCATACCGGTAGCAAAGGTTGTGCGACTGCCCCCGGTGCCGTCGTTATGTGCAATATTTTCAGTGTCAGCGACGATGGTTTTAAAATTATCCGCAGCGATACCCAAGGTTTCCGCTGCCATCAACTGCATTGATGCACGTGACCCACCGATATCAGGGGAGCCTTCAACAATAGTTCCAGTGCCATCACGATTCATATTGAGTGTCACACTCGATGAGCCACCAATGTTGAACCAAAACCCCGAAGAAACTCCGCGGCCCTGATTGTCTTTTAAGGGCTGTTGGTAGTGAGGTGAATTCTTAGCCGCCTCCAAACACTCGACCAGTCCGACTTTTTTTAACTTCGGCCCATAAATTGTTTTTGTTCCCTCTTTCGCAACATTTTGGAGGCGAAAATCGATAGGGTCTATCTCCAGGCGAGCAGCCAGCTCGCTGATTATCATCTCTGCTGCATACTCTGCTTGCGGTGCACCAGGCGCCCTGTAGGCGGCAACCTTGGGTTTGTTAACAACCACGTCAAAGCATTCAACAAACATATTTTCAACGTCATAAGGAGTAAATGCAGTCATTCCCCCGAGACGAGCGGGAGAGCCTTTAAACGCACCAGCTTCATAATGCAGTTTCCCTTGCATTGCTGTGATAGTCCCGTCATTTCGTGCACCGACTTTTATCCAGTTTCGAGTGGCCGACCCAGGTCCAGACGCTTTAAAAACTTCATCCCGGTCCATCAACATTTTTACCGGGCGTCCTGTTTTTTTCGACATTAACAGCGCTACCGGCTCGAGATAGACCGTGGTCTTGCCTCCGAAGCCACCACCAATTTCACTGGCAATAACTTTTAATTTACTGAGGCTCATATGCAATAATTTTGCGGTGGTCGACCGAACATCAAAATGACCTTGAGTACTGCACCAAACCATCGACTGTCCATGTTCGTCATACCTAACGGTACAGGCATGAGGCTCGATATAACCTTGATGCACCGTCGGGGTATAAAATTCTCTCTCGATGACAATATCGGCTTGAGCAAAGCCCGCCTGTATGTCACCTTTCTTTAGCTCAACCACCGATGCCACGTTTGAAGGTGTAGTTGGAGTCTCTGACAGCCCTTTTGTGAACATCGTTTGATGAAGAATGGGCGCATCTTTCGCCATAGCATCGCGTACATCAAGAACCGCAGGCAAAATATCGTAGTCGATATCAATTAATTCGAGCGCCTGTTCGGCTATTTGTTTCGATATCGCAGCAACTCCGAGTATTGCATGACCGTGATATAACACTTTACCATCTGCCATTAAGTTTCTTGCCAAATCTAACAGATCCTCAGTACCTTCACCGGCAGCAACAATTTCAGATGAAACGCCGGGGAAATCATCATATGTAACAACAGCCATTACCCCAGCCAAGGCTTCTGCTCTGGAAGTGTCAATATTTTTTATCATCGCATGGGCATGAGGACTGCGTAACATTTTTCCCCAAATCATACCGGGTAACGACAAATCAGCACCGTAGTTAGCGCGCCCCGTTACCTTTTCAAACCCATCGGGACGAATACTGCGAGTACCAATATATTTATAATTATCAGCGGCAATAGCTTCATCGTTATTTTTCATCATGCCGCTCCTCTCATCGTTTCTGCAGCATCTAGAACAGCTCGAATTATCTTGTCATAACCGGTACAGCGGCAAAGATTTCCTGCCAAATAATAACGGGCCTCTTCCTCTGTAGGCTCAGGGTTTTCCTTCAACAGTGCCTGCACAGAAACGATAAGACCTGGCGTACAGATACCACACTGCAAAGCGGCGTGTTCAAGGAATTTTTGTTGAATAACATTCAGTTGATCTTTGTCAGCCACACCTTCAATAGTACCAATAGCCTTGCCTTCGGCCTCAGCCGCAAGCACCAAACAAGAGCAAACTAGCCGATCATCGACGGTTATCGAACAGGCGCCACAATCACCGGAGCCACATCCTTCTTTAGTCCCAGTAAGCTGCAGATCATTTCTCAATATATCCAACAGCGTCTCACCTGGATTACAAAGAAACTCAACAACATCGCCGTTAACCATTGTACTGACATGAATCTTGGCCATTGCTACTGCTCCTGTGCCCGTTGCGCTGCAATACTTGCCGCTCGTTTTACCAAAACACCCACGACATGCCGACGGTAATCTGCCGTCCCCCGTCGATCAGTGATGGGTTTTGACGCCGCTGAAACGGCAGCTGCAGCTGCCTGCAAGGCGCTTTCTTCTAATTTAGAACCGACCAATGCTGCAGCCGCCGCCGGAACTAGTAGCGCGGTAACCGCCACTGCGCCAATAGCAATACGAGCGGCTGTACATACCCCTTCGCTGTCCATCGTAATGCTAACGCCGGCACCGGCGACCGCGATATCCATTTCGGTTCGCGGGATGAAACGTAAGTAGGCATCTGATGTCTTTGCCTGGGGAGGAGGTACTTGGATACTCTTAAGCAACTCACCCTGAGCCATACAATTTTTACCAACACCAACAACGAAGTCTTCAACCGCAACGTCTCTTTCCCCATCGGGACCAGCGATAATACAGCGCGCACCAATGGCAATAAGCGCAGGAATTGTATCTGCAGCGGGAGAGGCGTTAGATAGATTTCCACCGATACTCGCGCGCCCTTGAACCTGTGTTGAGCCTATTAAATAGGCCGCTTCAATCAAACCGGGGTAAACTGATTTGATATCATCCCGAGCAGTAAGCTCCGCACAACTCATGGCGGGCCCCAAAGTCAAACCTTCGTCGTCGATGCTCGCCGTCATCATACTTTCGATAGACTTAATATCGACAACGGTTAGAGGATCGCTGCCAGCTGGCTTCGATTGAATGATTAAGTCAGTGCCTCCGGCCAATATTTTTACCGCCGTACTGCATCCCTTCAGCATTATTACCGCCTCATCGACAGACACGGGCACTTTGTAGTCTACAATTGGCATTGTGTTACTCCTGAAAAATAGATTTTGCAGATATTAGCGGAGCGACTTTAGCACTTCAGGCAAACCGCTATTATTATTGGACTGCCAGTACTGTAGCACTTAGCGAATTCAAGGTTCAATTGTATGGCGTAATTATATAAGGAGCTGGACTTTACCGCTTTAGCTATTTCCGGCAGACTCGAGAAGACCATGATAACAATAACAACGTACGAGAATTTACAATGACTTTCCTTAATAGACACATCTTTGCCAAGCTTATAGCGTCTCTACCCTTACTATTTGCCTTATCTCCGCTATCGTTCGCCGATAGCCACCACTGGACCATCGAGCCGCGGAAACTACCACCTCCTGCCGCCGCCAGTGCCCAACTCCAGCAGTCTATTGCCAGCACCGCTGCACCCGATGTGGCTATGCGGTTGCTACCTTTCAAAGATAGCGCAGCCTTTGATTGGAATAGCCTTATCGCTCAAAGGTCTGCCACTGATAACGCAACAGCAGAGCGGCTAGTGTCCGCTCTTAAGGTCACCGTCAGCCAACAAATGATTGAGGGAGTCAATGTTTATCAGCTCACCCCGGAGCAGCTAGACCCTCAATTTAACCATCGGATCTTTCTATACCTGCACGGCGGCGCCTATGTTTTCGGCGGAGGCTTCGGAGGTATCTCGGAGGCCGCGATAATTGCTAATAGTGCTAACATTCGCGTGTTATCGGTGGATTATCGGATGCCACCCGGCCATCCTTTCCCGGCCGCCGTCGACGATGTAGTCGCAGTCTATAAGCATTTACTAAAATCCACGCCCGCCGGTGCCATTGCCATCGGCGGCACGTCTGCGGGTGCAGGTCTAGCGCTGTCTTCCATTCACAAATTCAAAGCCGAGAATCTTCAGCTGCCAGCAGCAGTCTATACGGGCACGCCATGGGCAGACCTCACTAAAACCAGTGACAGTCTTTATACCAATGAAGGAATCGATAGAGTATTGGTTGCCTATGATGGTCTGTTAGGCGCCGCCGCATTATTGTATGCTGATGGCAAAGACCTAACAGACCCTCTTATATCCCCCGTTTATGGCGATTTTTCCGGATTCCCGCCGGTTTATATGATCACCGGTACTCGAGATATGCTACTCAGTGATACCGCAAGGGTGCATCGAAAATTACGTATCGCGGGTGTTGCTGCTGATTTGAATATCTACGAAGGAATGTCTCATGCGGGCTATGCTTTTAACCTCGCATCACCCGAGTCGCAGCAGACTTATGGTGAAATGAGAGCGTTTCTACGACGCTACTTGCAGTAAGCAAAAAAATTCAAAACACAGAAGTTGTGCTAAACCAACGTCTATACTTAAGCTCTCTCTATTAACATAATAATCGAATTCCATGAATGATCTGACAGATAACTTTGACAAATATCCGCCAAACCCGGCCGGCTATAAGAAGCCACCCGCCGGCTTCGAACCTCATTTTAGCTCTGGCGGTTTTTCAAATCACAACGGTCCGTTTTATCAAAAGCTAGACGGAGAAAACAGCTATCGTGGTTTTTACATACTCGATCGACATACCAACGGCATCGGCATTGCTCACGGCGGGCTGTTAATGACGTTTATTGATGGCCTGTTGGGAATGACAGTATTTCGAAAAACTCGCAGAGCGCCATTAACCGTGCGCTTAACTACCGATTTTATTTCCAGCGCAAAGCTCGGTGAATGGGTTGAAGGTAAGGGTACTGTCGTCGGCGCCACTGAATCCGAAGTCTATGTCTCGGCTGAAATATACGTCGGTGAGCGCACCGTGATGACAGCGCAGGGGATCTTCAAGCCACAACGAAGACGATAAGCTCATGGTAATGATGATACCGAAGAGCCGCTCGGTACTGTTGACGACACGCCGTCTCATGCTCAGCGCGCTATTTACTGCTGAAAAAACGCATTACCAGTGCTAGCTTCTTTCCCTACAGGTATAGTACCGAAAGCCAATCGAATTAAACCTGCCTGAATCACTTCGTTTAATCGTTTTTCTTCTCATTGGCATGGGCCTTAATCGAGTCTGCTGTTTGGCCAAACATCGTTTTAAGCGCCTCTTGGGTTATGCCTTTACCAAAGCTTCGATTTTCTTTTCCTACGTCCATACCAGCTCTAACCTGAGGTCGATTTTTCAGATCATCAAACCACCGCCTTACATGAGTAAACTTATTCAGATCAACCCCATATCGCTTATAAGCGGTTATCCATGGGAACGATGCCATATCTGCAATTGAGTAATCGCCCGCCAAATACCGCCGTTCACTCAGGATATTGTCCATTATTCCCAGCAGTCGGTCATATTCATTTTTATAGCGGGCCTCCGCATAGGAATGATCCCCAGCAAAATTGCCCGCATAGTTCACGAAGTGACTGACTTGCCCCGCCATCGGACCAAGCCCACCCACTTGCCAAAACAGCCATTCCAGCACCCTGATTCTTTCACGAGGTTCCTGTGGGAAAAATTTTCCGAACTTTTCACCCAGATACATTAAGATCGCACCGGATTCAAAGATACTAATCGGCTCTCCATTAGGACCATCGTGATCGACAATTGCAGGCATGCGGTTATTGGGGCTTATCTTTAGAAATTCAGGTTTAAATTGATCCCCTTGTCCAAGATTAATCGGAATAATTTGATAGGGTATTCCGCACTCCTCCAACATAATCGAAATCTTCCAACCGTTTGGCGTTGGTGCGTAATATAAATCGATCACGGTATCGTCCTTTGATCTAAGCTCATCGCCATAACGATTTTAGTAAGCGCGAGAAATCAGCTAGCATCTGCTTTTTTAACCCGAATTTTGTTGCCGTCGAGTTCCAGTCCATTGAGACTCTTCACAGCGGCCTTCGCTTCACCTTGGTTAGGCATTTCAACAAAGCCAAAACCTTTAGAAGCACCGGTGCCCTTATCCAGCACCAAATCGCAGGACTGAACCTTACCGTAACGTTCCAATAATTCTTGTAATTGTAACTCCGTTGTTAAACGGCTGAGATTGCGCACCAGTAATTTCATCAAAAAAACCTTATAAAAAATAATGATTGGAAGCTATTGGACAATGAACTTGTAGACGATTATGCGTAACCCAATAACGTTTCAACTTGTTCGCTATCAACATCTAACATCGGTTTGGCCGGTCGACTTAAAGCCCGATCTTCTGGGCAACTTTTTCTAAATGATATTCCGTGTTGCCAAAGGCCATAGACGCCGATTGTGTGCGGCGTAAATACAAATGCATATCGTGCTCATCGCAAAAAGAGATGGCCCCATGTACCTGATGCCCCAGCTTCGAAACCCTGACAGCCGCTTTACTGACAAAAGACTTAGCCATTGATGCCTCTTTGGTTGCAGGCAGACCCTCACTCAACTTCCACGCCGCTAACCCGGTTAAATAGCGGGCACTATCGACATTCACCGCCATATTAGCACAGTGATGCTGAACGGCCTGAAAACCACCAACCGGCTGGCCAAATTGAGTGCGATCTTTGACATATTC
>TARA_B110000902_G_scaffold265739_1_pt1 | contig 34999 bp, 35 predicted proteins | sample TARA_B110000902 | Tara Oceans TARA_B110000902 (sample SAMEA4398009) | marine metagenome | biome: Polar Biome; feature: [SRF] surface water layer (ENVO:00010504); material: water (ENVO:00002006), including particulate matter (ENVO:01000060) such as... | depth 5 m | reverse complement strand
TATATCGATATTGTTGTTAAGCGAAGACCTGAAATGTCAGCGCTTAAAGAAATGTTACAACTAATTGGCAGGGGTTGTTGATATGAAAGCGATGATTTTAGCTGCAGGTTTGGGCAAACGGATGCGTCCATTGACGGATAATTTACCCAAGCCGCTGTTACTTTGTGCGGGTAAACCGTTGATCGTCTACCACATTGAAGCGCTGGTCGCGGCCGGCGTGAAAGATATTGTCATTAATCATGCCTACCTCGGTGAAATGATTGAAGAGACGTTGCAAGACGGCTCTGCTTACGGCGCCAGTATTCAGTATTCTGCTGAAAAGGAACCGATGAATACCGGCGCAGGTATTGCCAACGCATTGCCTTTGCTAGGGGATGCCCCGTTCATTCTCAGCAATGGCGATGTTTGGACAGACTTCGACTACAGCCAATTGACACAATTGGATATCGATCTGGCTCATCTGGTTATGGTTGCCAATCCTGAGCACAACCCTCAGGGAGACTTCTCCTTAACAGAAAAGGGATTCTTATTGGCTGATCGTTTTAGCGAGAGGGGTATTGGTCTTACTTATTCTGGCATTGCCGTGCTGCATCCAGAGTTATTTTCTTTTTGTCCCAGTGGACCCTTTCCATTGAGGCAACCATTGATCGATGCGATGGCTACGGGGAAAGTGAGTGGTCGCTATTTTAAAGGACAATGGACAGACGTCGGCACACCGACCCGCTTAAAGGAGTTGGAGCGAGCTATATTAGGGGCGCCGTAAGATTGGCAATATTTTTGTCCAGCCAACCACGAATCCGCTTGGTGACACTGTTGTCGCTGTTTTGCTGTTCTCCTGAGGCTTGTGGCAGTCGCACTTGATGATAAGTTTTGTTGATTGTTCCGCGCGCTATGTTTTTACGCTTATCAGCTTGTCGTTGTTCAATATAATCACCATTCGAAAATGCATCGAGTACCGGAATTGCAACCTCGGCCAATTTTTGCAGTATGTGAGCTTCGTTATCGGAGGTTGAATTATTGGCGTCGACCATTATCAGTGCACTGATCCGGTCTGTCTTTGCGCTATTTGCATCGGTTGGTGGCTTTGACGCCAGATAAAGAATGGCGTGCGCTGCCCCTCGCCCCTCGCCTAGGATGGCAATATTATAAATCTCTTTTTCGTTGAAAAACTGTATTCCAGCGGCAATTAAGTCGAGAGATTGCTCTTCATTGGCGCCTCCCATATTCAGTGCCAAAGTGTGCCAGTGGTGTTTCGATAGCGCAATTCTCATGGTGTTGATTGAGCCGAGCGTAGCCGGGTGTCTGGCAATATCGGGTATCAATAAGACACCGCCATAGGCCGTGCCACTTGATTCAGTCAAATAGAATGCCAGTTGCTGTTGTTCGCCGACGTTAAGCCAGACCTTTTCTTGTTCGGCTACCTGTTGGTCGTAAAGACTTTCTTTGCCAGTGTCTTGGCCAGTGTCTTGGCCGATGCCCTGAGCTAGTGAAAGTGCCGGAATGCACAATAGAGATAAGAGTGTCAGGATAGTTTTTGTCATAGAGCGTTACGTCTTACTGATTTGCTGTACGGTTTTCAGTAGAATAGCAGGAGTTCGTCGTTAATTTAACGTGTTTAAAAATCAAAGGCCAAGTTATGAGTGATTATCTGATTGCCCCGTCCATTCTGTCGGCGGATTTTGCCCGACTGGGTGAAGAAGTGGATGCGGTATTAAATGCCGGTGCCGATATTATTCACTTTGATGTGATGGATAATCACTATGTACCAAATCTAACGATTGGCCCGATGGTATGTAAGGCCTTGCGTGATTATGGCGTTACTGCCCCGATCGACGTGCACTTAATGGTTAGCCCTGTGGATGCACTAATCGCGGATTTTGCCGATGCCGGGGCTAGCTATATCACCTTTCACCCGGACGCAACTACCCATCTAGATCGATCATTAGCAATGATCCGTGATGCTGGGTGTAAAGCCGGCTTGGTATTGAACCCAGCCATGGGAGTGGAGTCGCTCAAGTATGTCATGGATAAACTCGATATGATTTTGTTAATGTCGGTAAATCCCGGTTTTGGTGGCCAGGCATTTATTCCCGGAACACTGGATAAACTGCGTGAAGTGAGACAATTGATAGATGCGAGTGGATTTGATATTCGGCTGGAAGTTGATGGCGGAGTCACCGCCGACAATATCCGGGATATTGCCGAGGCTGGAGCTGATACCTTTGTTGCCGGTTCTGCTATTTACAACAAGCCTGACTACAAAGAGGCGATTAATGCGATGCGAGATCAGCTAGCGCTGATTAACAACGGGTAAGTGGTCGGCAGTTATGGACTTTATCAAACGCCATTTTGGTGCTGATTTTCCGCGGGCAGTGTTGTTCGATCTGGATGGCACTTTGGTAGACAGTGCGCCTGATCTAGCTGTTGCTATGGATACTGTTTTGACAAGGTTGGCATTGCCAGTGGTGGGAGAGGAGCGAGTGCGTGGCTGGGTGGGAAATGGCGCCAAAAAATTGGTCCACCGGGCCTTGGCGTTTGCGGTCGGGCAGGTTGAACATCAAATTAGCGATCACCGGGTTGATTCAACGTTGGCATTATTTCTAGAGGAATACCGACAAACCAATGGTTGTTATAGTCATTTATATCCAGGGGTGGTTGACGCGCTGAAGGTTTGGCGCAGCCATCGAGTGCCAATGGCAGTCGTAACTAACAAGCTGGTGGAGTTTGTTCCCACACTGTTGTCGGGATTGGACATCGATCACTATTTTGTCGCGCTTGTTGGCGGCGCCTGTACGTCGCAGAAAAAGCCGTCTGCAATGCCATTGCTGCACGCTTGCGAAGTCTTAAATGTGCCGCCAGAAACATGTTTGATGATTGGTGACTCTTGCAATGACGTGCAAGCTGCCAGAGCGGCAAAAATGCCGGTCGCGGCGGTGAGCTACGGGTACAATCATGGTGAATCAATAGCAGGCTCTCATCCCGATATCGTGGTTGGCTCGATCTTTGATTTGTTTAGACGGTAGTTTGAACGGCCCATTTCGGAAGGGCCCCGAGGAAACACTTTGGTTACGTATAATAGTATTTACGACACTGCTTGTTTAAGAAAAGGCAGCGCCAGGCAGGTTGAAGCCTTGTTAGACAAGCCTAAACCCCAGCGAGCCCTCAAAAATATCCCGGATGCTACTTATCTTGCGGAGCTGTCGAAGAAAGTCTTTCAATCGGGCTTCGTGTGGCGAGTGGTTGAAGCTAAGTGGGCTAATTTTGAGGAGTTATTTTGGGACTTCGATATCGACAAGTTATTGATGATGCCTGATGACATGCTCGAACGAAAATCTCAGGATAAGAAAATTATCCGCAACCATAAGAAAATATGGGCCATACGAGAAAATGCCATCTTCATCGATTCGGTGCGCCGTCACTACAATGTGAGTTTTGCCGAATTTATTGCCAATTGGTCAACGGAAGACATTACCGGATTGTGGTTATATTTGAAAAAAAATGGCACGCGTTTAGGTGGTAATATCGGTCCTTATGCCCTGCGTGCATTAGGCAAGGATACGTTTTTACTGAGCCGAGATGTCGAAGGCTTTCTGCGCGAGCACAACATTGTTGAAACAGGTATCACCACTAAATCAGCGCTGAATAACTCGCAGCGTTTTTTCAATGACCTACAGCAGGAGTCTGGACGTAGTTTGATGGAGTTAAGTCGGTTGGTTTCTTACTGCCATGGCAACAACGTTGTTGGTGTTCGGTCTAGTGAGTCATCGCGATAAAAGCTTGGCTTTGCCCTTTTCATGAGTGTGTCTTATGGGAAGGTGTTATTAGTGAGCGCGGAGGGGGAGTGATAGTCTTACTCAAAGGTGGTGGCCTTTTTGGGTTAGCTACTGCGTCGCCTTAGCCCTGCTTAGAAGGCAGCAGGCTTTGTCGCGCACTCAGCGCTCATCCTCAATTTTCTCTAGCAGAGCACTTTAATTACGGTCAGGTCTTGGTTACAATGTTTTCAGATTCACCTGTCCATAAGTGATGGGGCTGGAAAACGAATGAGTTTACGAATTTTAATCAGCGTAGAACTATGAATATACAATACAGAAATTGCCCGCTCAGCGTTCGAGCACTCATGGGTAAGCGCGCGATTATGCGCTGGCGATGGTAATACCGCTCCGGTTGGCTTGACCCTGCGGGTCAAAACCGACATTTTCTGAATTGATTGTTTAAACCGTTTTTCTCAAAGGATCCTCTCAATGGACGCCCAACGTTTTTCTGAATTGGCAAGCCGGCAGTATAACCGTATCCCTGTAAGTCGTGAGGTCCTTGCTGATCTCGACACGCCGCTTAGTAGCTATCTGAAGTTAGCCGACGGGGAATATTCCTATTTGTTTGAGTCAGTTCAGGGCGGAGAAAAGTGGGGTCGTTATTCGATTATCGGGCTGCCCTGTCGTACTGTGCTGAAAATTTTCGGGTATGTCGCTACCATTGAAACCGATGGTGAGGTCGTCGAGCGGCTCGATTTAGAAGACCCTTTAGCCTTTGTTGAAGAGTTTCAAAATCGTTATCGAGTTCCTGAACTCGACGATATGCCAGCTTTCTCTGGTGGTCTGGTGGGATATTTCGGCTATGACACTGTGCGTTATGTTGAAAAGCGCTTACGCGATTCGATGCCCGAAGATAAGTTAGGTACGCCGGATATTTTGTTGATGGTATCCGACGAAATGTTGGTATTTGATAATCTGTCAGGGACAATACGCCTGATCATCCATGCGGACCCCGCGCTGCCCAATGCCTACGCACAGGCACAGGCTAGAATTACCGAGCTCGTCGAACAACTGCAAAAACCGGCCCCCGTATTGCCTGCGGTTTCACTAGCGCAGGAAGACCAAGCCGGACGAATTAGTGAAAACGATTTCGTTTCTGAGTCTGGTGAGAGTGCTTATAAGCAGGCAGTAGAAACCATAAAAGAGTATGTATTGGCGGGTGACGTCATGCAGGTTGTGCCCTCTCAGCGCTTGGTTGCTGATTTTACTGGTGAGCCACTTAATCTTTACCGAGCTTTGCGTAATTTAAACCCTTCTCCCTACATGTACTTCCTTAATTTGAAGGATTTTTATATTGCCGGTTCGTCCCCAGAAATTCTGGCACGACTCGAAGACGGCGTTATCACGGTACGTCCAATAGCAGGTACACGTCGTCGCGGTTATACCGATGAAGAAGATCGCGCCCTAGAGGCTGAGTTACTGGCCGACCCTAAAGAAATTGCCGAACATTTAATGCTGATAGATTTAGGTCGCAATGATGTGGGTAGAGTGTCAGAGATCGGCTCGGTAGAGCTTACTGACAAAATGATTGTTGAGCGTTATTCGCATGTAATGCATATTGTCTCTAACGTAACTGGCAAACTTCGGAAAGGTAAGACTGCAATGGACGTGTTACGGGCTACACTGCCCGCGGGGACATTGAGTGGCGCGCCAAAAATTCGTGCGATGGAAATCATCGATGAATTAGAGTCGGTGAAACGTGGTGTCTATGGCGGTGCTGTAGGGTATCTCGGTTGGAACGGTAATATGGATACCGCTATAGCTATTCGCACTGGCGTCATTAAAGACAAAAAACTCTATGTTCAAGCTGGGGGTGGAGTCGTTGCCGACTCAATTCCTCGATTGGAATGGAAAGAATCATTGAACAAAGCGCGGGCCTTATTTCGAGCCGCAGCGATGGTGCCACAGCAAGCGGATGAGGAGTAATTACTATGCTACTGATGATCGATAATTACGACTCTTTTACTTACAATGTGGTGCAATATCTCGGCGAATTGAAGGCCGATGTAAATGTTGTACGTAACGATGAAATTACCGTAGAACAAGTGGCTGATCTGCAGCCCGATCGAATTGTTATTTCTCCGGGGCCCTGTACCCCTAATGAAGCAGGAATTTCGATGGCCGTTATAGAAAGGTTTTCCGGACAACTGCCAATTCTGGGTATTTGTTTGGGTCATCAGAGTATTGGTCAGGTTTTTGGTGGAAAAATCGTCAGGGCTCGTCAGGTCATGCATGGTAAAACATCACCAATTTATCATAACAATCAAGGCGTTTTTAGCGGTTTAAGAAACCCCTTCGAAGCAACGCGTTATCATTCTCTGGTGATCGAGAAAGAAAGTTTCCCAGATTGTTTGGAAATTACAGCGTGGACTCAAACCGATACGGGTGGGGTTGATGAGATCATGGGTGTTCGTCATAAAACTCTGCCAATAGAGGGTGTCCAGTTTCATCCAGAGTCGATTTTGACCGAACATGGACATGATTTGCTACGAAACTTTTTGCAGCAGTGAGGGTGAGGGTGGTATGAATATTCAAGCGGCAATTAGTGAAGTCATTGACGGTCATTCCCTTAGCACCGATCAAATGGTGGCGGTGATGCAGCAGATCATGACGGGCGAGTGCAGCGACGCACAAATAGCCGGGTTCCTTGTGGCTCTGCGCATGAAGGGTGAGACTGTTGACGAGATCACTGGCGCTGCAAAAGTGATGCGAAAACTGGCGACAGGCGTTGATGTCAGTGGCCCGCATCTAGTCGATATTGTAGGTACCGGCGGTGATGGCATTGGTACATTTAATATATCTACGGCAAGTACATTTGTTGTTGCCGCTGCCGGTGGACAAGTTGCCAAGCATGGCAATCGGTCAGTTAGTTCTAAGAGTGGTGCTGCAGATTTACTCGAGGCTGCCGGTGTTCGCCTAGATTTAACCGCTGAAGAAGTTGCCCGTTGTGTTGACACAGTCGGCGTCGGGTTTATGTTTGCGCTCAACCACCATAGTGCGATGAAGCATGCTATAGGCCCGCGCAAGGAATTGGCAACCCGTACAATTTTTAATTTGTTAGGGCCGATTACTAATCCTGCAGGTGTGCCTAATCAATTACTCGGTGTATATAGCCGGCAATGGGTACGACCTATTGCAGAGGTCTTACGAGATTTGGGCAGCGATCATGTTTTGGTGGTACATTCTGCCGATGGCCTGGATGAAATTAGCATTGCTGATAAAACTTATGTTGCCGAACTGAGAGATGGGAACATCAAGGAATATACGATTGAGCCTGAACAATTCGGCATGAATCGCGCATCATTGGATCAATTAAAAGTAGAGAGTGCAGAGCAAAGTTTAGCGGTGATCAAAAAGCTGTTGGCAGGAGCAGAGAGCCCTGCAGCAGATATTGTTGCATTAAATGCGGGCGCGGCAATTTATGTTGCCAATATTGCGTCTAGTCTTGAGCAGGGTGTGGTGATGGCGCAGGATATATTAGCCAGCGGCACCGCTTCAGAGAAGCTAAAAGAGTTGGCACTGACTACGCAAACGATGAAGAGCCTTTAGGGTATTATTACCTAGCGGTCAGTTCTATCTTTGTGGTTTTTATGCGTCTTTTTTAGTGTTAAATAGTAAACACACTATTTGTTGGCAAAGAGAATTTTCATGAGTGACACCCCCACCGTTTTAAAAAAGATCGTTGCGCGAAAAATTGAAGAAATTGCAGAGCGCTCGGATAAACGCTCGATCAGTGACCTCCAGGCCTCGATCCTTGATCAGTCGGCATGTCGGGGTTTTGTTTGTGCGATTGAAGCGAAATTAGCGGCGGGCCAAGCGGCGATTATCGCCGAGGCCAAGAAAGCGTCGCCGAGCAAAGGTGTTATTCGCGAAGATTTCGATCCAGCGGCAATAGCCGTCAGTTATCAGCAAGGGGGTGCTGCGTGTCTGTCTGTTTTAACTGACAGGGATTTTTTCCAGGGCAGCGAGGAGTATTTACAAATGGCTCGCAATGCCTGCTCCCTGCCGGTGATACGGAAAGACTTTATCATCGACCCCTATCAGGTTGTTGAAGCTCGAGCTATCGGCGCCGATTGCATTTTATTAATTGTCGCCTGTTTGCAAGATCAGCAGATGGTTGAATTGGATGCCGCAGCAAAAGAGTTGGGTTTAGATGTATTGGTTGAGGTGCACAGTCAGAATGAACTGGAGCGATCATTGATACTCGATAATACTTTGGTCGGTATTAATAATCGTAACTTACACACCTTCGAAACATCATTGGATACCACATTTGATTTATTGCCCTTCGTCCCAGATGATCGTATTGTTGTGACTGAAAGCAGTATTCAAACACATGAAGATGTCGCCGCTATGAGGGCACATGGAGTGAATAGTTTCTTAGTCGGTGAGACGTTCATGCGGGCCGATCAACCGGGGGAAAAATTGCGAGAGCTATTTTTCTAAATTGGTAGGGCGAATATGACTGGCAGACCTCAGTTAGGTTGCCAGTGCAAAGAAAGTAATTACCGTGTGCCAAATACCACCATCGTTTTGCCTTTGGCTTCAACGAGGCCCTGTTCTTCAAGGGTTTTCAGCACTCGGCCAACCATTTCTCGAGAGCAGCCGACAATGCGACCGATCTCTTGGCGAGTAATCTTAATCTGCATGCCGTCAGGGTGAGTCATGGCATCGGGCTGTTTACATAAATCGAGCAGCGTACGAGCAACCCGCCCAGTAACGTCCAAAAAGGCCAAATCACCCACTTTGCGAGTTGTGTCGCGAAGACTCTTAGCCATTTGCGTACCCACGGCAAACAAAAACTCAGGATTAGTTTTGCTTAACTCATGAAACTTTGAATAGGCAATTTCTGCAACTTCACACTGAGTTTTAGATTTTACCCAGGCACTGCGATTTTGCTGGTCATCAAACAATCCCATCTCACCAAAAAAATCACCTTTGTTAAGATAGGCGACGATAATTTCCTTGCCGTCGTTGTCCTCAATCATAACGGTGACGGATCCCTCGATGAGGTAATAGAGAGAGTCACTGGTGTCACCGGCGTAGATTAATGTACTTTTCGCTGGGAAGCGGCGCCGATGACAGTGGCTTAAAAATTCATCGACATTTTCTATGTGTGGGCTTAGGGCTAGGCTGACCAACGGTTTGTCCTCTTACAGTGATAAAAAGTACCAACGGTATCCATAAATAGTTGAGTTGCTATTAATCATTATGGGCGCAAATTTGCTGTTTCGCTAGTTCTTGATCATTGTTGTTCGCTGTTGGCGGGAATGATTGCTGAAGAAGTTGGCAGGACGACTGAATATGCTAAGCTTGCCATCCTTGCGAGGCTGCAAATATGTAGTCTAAACGACCAAAAAAAGTGAATAAATAAATGAAAGCAACGGTTAAATGGGTTGATGGTGTTAGCTTTACCGCAGAATCGGGTACAGGACACAGTGTCGTTATGGATGGCCCTCCAGACCTCGGTGGCCGAGATCTCGGACCACGCCCGATGGAGATGCTAGTCATGGGCCTCGGTGGTTGCGCCTCATTTGACGTGCTCAGTATGCTAAAAAAATCGCGTCAGAACGTTGAGGCATGTGTTGCGGAGGTTGTTGCCGAGCGTGCAGATGCCGTACCCGCGGTTTTCACCAAAATTCATCTGAATTTTGTCGTCACCGGTCCCGGTTTAAAAGAGTCTCAAGTCAAACGAGCGGTTAGTTTGTCGGCAGAAAAGTACTGCTCTGCATCAATAATGATGGAGGCTGCCGGTGTTGAAGTGACACATAGCTGCCAAATTGTAGATACGCTGAACGAATCGTAAACAGTGATAGAAAAGGGTTTTACTATGTCAGTTGATGCAAAGCGTCCATCCCCAACGGCGGGGATGCGTCACATCGCTTTATTTGTAGAGAAATTTGATGAAACGGTCACTTTTTATACGCAGTTTTTGGGTATGGTGATCGAGTGGCAACCAGATGCCGACAACGTCTATTTGACATCAGGTAATGATAACTTGGCTTTGCATCGTTACAGCGGTGCAGAGCGCCCAGCGGCGACACAAAGACTGGATCACATTGGCTTTATTATTGATAAAGCTGAACAGGTAGATCAATGGTGTGAATTTTTAAAGGAGCAGGGTGTGCGTATTAAAAACAAGCCCAGCACTCATAGGGATGGTGCCCGCAGTTTTTACTGTTTGGACCCTGACGATAATGTGGTGCAAATAATGTATCACCCGCCGATCAGTCGAGGATAAAACTGTTCAGTGCTTAATGCCCTTGACGCCACTCGGCAAATCATCTGCTGATTTCAGCGATGACGGGTAAATGGCTTTTAGTGTTGTTAGCATTGGTCGCAATGATAGTGCCTATGATCGCACTGAGCCCCTCCAACGTAGTTCCCGTTATTTCATCTTGAATACCGTTGTTTAGCAGCAGATGGCAGCCCTAATTCTCGAAATTTATTGGGTATGGTTTTTTATGGGCGAGCTGTTATATACTGCGTCCGCAAACCTAAGGGGTGGCTTTTGCCTGAGATGCCTTGATCTGCTTGTTACTGTCGATCAACAGCGAACCCTTGAACCTGATCCGGTTAATACCGGCGTAGGAATAGGTGTTCCCAACCGATCTTGACGTCGCTACCGGGTCTCTTTCATTTCAATGCTTGCTTGCAAGATACCGAGAGAGAACCACAATGAAGTTAGTTGTCCACAAATCCCTTACTCGCGCTATTGGCGTGTGCATTCCCTTAATTTTCTCTTCAGCAATGTACGCAGAAGAAATATCCTCTGCTATTCCTGAAATTATTGTTACTGCCGATTTTCGCGGCGCCGACGCTCGCTCAATTGGCGGTAGCATCAGTGTCATCTCAACTGAGGCGATTGAGCGACGAGAGGCCCTCCATATAGAAGATGTGCTTAATATTGCACCGAACGTGAACTTTTCCGCGGGGGCCTCCCGAGGGCGCTTCATTCAAATACGGGGTATTGGCGAGCGCAGTCAATTTAAAGACCCGCTGGATTCGTCAGTCGCGCTAATTGTCGATGGCGTCGATCTTAGTGGTATCGGCTTAGCGGGTGGGCTGATGGATGTCCAGCAGGTGGAGATTATGCGGGGCCCGCAGGGCACTCGTTTTGGCGCATCGGCTTTGGCGGGGGCCATTAATATTCGTTCCAATCGACCCACTGACGTCTTTGAGGGCGCGATCTCAGCAGGCGTCGGTGACTACGGCAAGCAAAATTTTGGACTTGTGCTCAGTGGGCCGCTGGTGAATAACCAATGGTTAGGGCGCGTTGCTTTTCAATCAAATGCCAGTGATGGCTATATCGATAATGATTTTCTTGGCAAGGACAATACTAATAACATCGATGAAAAGTTGGCGAGGGTGTCTTTGCGCTGGCTGGCTTCGGACGACTTAACAGTCGATCTATCGGCTTATTTAGTGGATGCTGACAATGGTTATAATGCATTTTCTTATTACAACACTCGTGATATTCCCACCGATGATCCGGGTCAGGATCGACAAGAAACCTTATCGGTTGCTGCTGATGTTTTGTGGCAGGGGTTTTCCACATTTGATGTGAAGGTGAATATTTTCGGAGAAAGTTCTGACCTGGATTATGGCTTTGATTGGGATTGGGGGAACTTGGCTGAGCTGGGATATCGCGGTGGTGAAAATAACGCGCGCGATCGAGAATCGACTGGGATAGATATACGTCTGCTGTCAGCTGACGACGCTACTCTATTAGGTGCGTCTTGGGTGTTTGGGTTGTATTGGTATGACCGTGAGGTGTCTCTGGATTCGACCAGTGGTGATAATTTTAGTGGCTATGGGACTTTTAGTAGTCAGACAGACACTCAACGTAGGGCTCTATATGGTGAGCTGGAGTGGTCATTGAGCGAGCGTCTGAATTTGATTGTCGGTGGCCGATGGGAGCAGTATCAGCTAGATTATTTTGACAACGCGGCTGTGGTCGCCGATCCGAATGATGATTTGTGGGGCGGGAAAATCGTGCTCGAATATCAACTACAGGAGAATGTGCTAGTTTATGTGTCTGCTAATCGCGGTTACAAAGGTGGTGGTGTTAACGGACAAGCGATTGCCAAGGTGCTCAATGATCCGTCGACGGACGCTGATATCGCTGAATTCCTGACGACCAGGGCGGCATTTGATTCCGAAGCATTGCTTAACTATGAAGCGGGAATCAAGGGTTGGTATCTTGATAGCGCCCTATCATTATCAGCGTCTGCTTTTTACATGGACCGCAAGGGTATGCAAACTAAGGCGTCAGTGCTATTTCCTCCTGCTGAGTGGCGCGATTACGTTGATAATGTTGAAAATGGTAAGAACGCCGGCATTGAATTTGAGGCGCAATGGCAATTACTACCTGAGCTAATAGTATTTGCCAATATCGGGTTTCTCGATACAGAATTAGGAACACTTATTGTCGACGATTTGGATTCAGAGGATGCGCTCAACCAGGATGGAAGATCGCAAGCACACGCGCCTGAATATCAGTTCAATATTGGAGCCTCGTTCAGTTTTATGAATGACTTCAGTTTGACGGTAGAAGTTGATGGCAAAGACACATTCTATTTTTCAAATTCTCACAATCAGCAGTCCGACAGTTATAAGCTGATTCACGCCTCATTAAATTACAACTATGGTAACTACCGCGTTTCACTGTGGGGGCGAAATCTTGGGGATGAAGATTATCAGACCAGAGGCTTTTATTTTGCAAACACGCCACCGAACTACGCGTCTAACGAAGCCTATTATCAATTGGGTGAGCCACGTGTTTATGGTATTACTGCCAGTTATACATTTTAGGAGAAAATAATGGACGTATCGGTCGAAGTCAGTATGTATCCCTTAAAAGATGAATATATACCCGCGATTCAATCGTTCATTGATCGGGTAAATACTTATCCCGAATTGCACGTATTGACCAATACCATGAGCACACAGCTATTTGGTGAATTTGATTTTTTGATGGATGTGATGAGGGATGAAATGCGGCGATCCTATGAAACATTTGGGCGCGCTATCTTTGTTTGTAAGTTTATTCAGGGCGACCTGAGTCCGTCGACATAATGACCGCTGATTCTCTGGTTGTTGAATTGACGGCAGCTTATGCGCAAGTTTCAGGTTGGGAGGTGCTCGCCGTAATACTGGCACTTGTGTATCTAGTATTGGCTGTGCAGGAGCGAATTGAATGTTGGTATGCAGCATTTGCCAGTACTTCGATTTATATTTTCCTGTTTTGGAATGTCAATCTGCTGATGGAGTCGGCGTTGCAGATTTATTATCTGGCAATGGCTGTTTACGGCTGGTGGCACTGGCGACGGCGCGATAGCGGTAGCGATGAGTTGAGTATTCAGGTTTGGTCGCTCGGTAGACACGGTATGGTAATAACTTCTGTTGGTCTGCTGGTGTTCTTGTCGGGATATTTGCTGGAAGAAAACACCGATGCCGCCTTGCCTTATCTCGATTCGTTGACGACGTGGGGTGCGGTAATTACTACCTATATGGTAGCGCACAAGGTATTAGAAAACTGGCTATATTGGTTGCTTATTGATGGCGTTTCTATTTATCTCTATTTGGATAGAGGCCTATATATCACCGCACTTTTATTTGTTTTATATATTGTGATTGCGGTCTTTGGCTATTTCCGTTGGCGTGCGCTCTATTTAGCAAAGCCTGCGTTTAGTCATGAATAACCCGGTTGATCAACAGCTAGCACATCTTCGAAAGCATCTTTCCGATTACTGTTCTCCCTGGTGCAAGCACAGCGTTAGTCTCGTTCGACCTTTGCCGGGAGGATTGACCAATAGAAGCTATCTTTTGCAGTCGCAGGGCGAGCGCTATGTGTTGCGTATTAATGCGAAGAATCATCGACAGCTGGATTTGGACCGGCGAGCGGAAATTGAAATACTGCAAGCTGTTGGAGAGATAGGGGTGGCGACAGAACTGGTCTATGCTGATCCCGCTGAAGGGTTTCTGGTTACCAAGTTCGTTGATGGCGATCCATGGCAACGTCATATGTCGGGCACGACTGATACTATTTCTCAGATAGCGGATCTACTTAAAACAATTCATCAGCTTGATGGCGGCGGTCGAGTCATGGATGTCAGGGGTAAGTCGGCCAAATATTGGCAGGCTATTAACGCTGACGGAATACGGGCAGAAAAACTCCGAGCTATTGAGCAGAAAGTGCAAGCGTTTATACTATGGGCAGAGAATGAAAACCGAAGCCCCTGTCTCTGTCATAATGATCTGCTAGCAGAGAATATAATTGTCGCTGACGACAACAGATTGGTTGCTATTGACTGGGAGTATGCAGCAATGGGTGATCCCTATTTCGATCTCGCCGTTGTTGTTGAGGGTCATGAGCTTACGCCATTTTTTGAAAGACAATTGCTCAGCGATTATCTCGGTTGCGAACCCTCGGCGGCGGAAATGAGGCGTCTTCAATACTGTCGAATCGAATACGCCTACCTCGAATTATTGTGGTATGCGGTTCAGTCTTCTAGCTCGCCGATATTGATGCCTGATCAGCTGTTTGAAGAAAGATTAATAAATCTTGATCAGCGGCTGAGTACCCATGACAGTTTGGACGCCAATACATCAAGGGAGTAAAAGTGAGTCGTATTAAATGGTTGCCATTAGTCGTTGCTGTCATACTATTCCCGTTTTTTTTTATTAGCGGGGCTGATTATTATTCGTCACGATCATTGAAAGTATTGTGGAATTTCGGGCATATCGTTTTCTTCGCCGCAGCCGGCTTCTTAATGATTACCAGAGTTTCTAGTTTTTCTGTAAAGCCATTTTTTGCTCAGCTATTCTGGACGGGATTTTTTGCGTTTGTTGTAGGCGTTATTATTGAGCTTGTTCAACACGGTATTCAGCGAGAGCCCGACATTGGTGATGTTGGAAGAAATTTGTTGGGAGGGTTGGTTGCCGTTGTATTTTTTTCTCCGCGCCGAAAAGAGCTTGGTCGCGGGACACTGTTGTCAGCCAGATCATCGATATTACTGTTAGTGGCTCTGCCGGTGTACTCACTGTTGATGACACTTTCTGATGAGCAGCATTCGCGAAGTAACTTTCCAATGCTGGCAAGCTTTGAGTCCCGTGGTGAGTTGGGAAGGTGGTCTGGCGGTGCTTCTTTTTTTCGATCAGATCAACAGGCGGCCCATGGTAATTATTCACTGCGAGTCGACTTGGGTACAGAGCAGTATTCAGGCGTATCTTTAGGTTATCTCGAGGGCGACTGGAGCGGGTTTCATATATTGTCCGTCGATCTATTTAATGCCGGGCCGTCAATGCTATCGCTGACTCTTCGTGTTCACGACAAACAACATAGCCGAAGCAAGCAGCTACTTCAGGACCGATTCAATCGAAGTTTTCTACTAAAGCCGGGATGGAATCATCTTGATATCCCGCTGCAGGACATTGCAGTTGCACCGCAGAGCCGGGCGATGGATTTATCGGCTATCGAGAACTTGGCATTTTTTGTTATTGCTGAAAAGGTCGAAACTACCATTTATATTGATCAGTTGATTTTGAAATAAATGAAAGCTCGGATGTCGGTTACAAAGTCATTGACAGATAACAAAGCTGCAGCGGTTTCACCGACAACCTATTGATACCCTCAGCGGTTGGCTAAGGGGAATTTGCGACGCCCAGCAACTCACCCATCCGAGTGGCGGTGCCAGCAGAAAAAGCGCTTTCCCATTGGGCGGTATCTTCACCAAATAACACGATAGCGGTGGATCCCAATTTAAAGCGTCCCATTTCGGCACCTTTATCAAGGCTGATCGGTTCCGGTTTAGACTGGTAGTCGAACGTGCTAACGGTTCGTTTAATCGGTGCTACTTGTCCCGCCCATGTTGTTTCGATACCTGCAACGATCATTGCGCCAACAAGAATTACCGCCATAGGTCCGTAGTCAGTAGTAAAAATACAGACTGCGCGCTCATTGCGCGAAAATAGTCGAGGTACATTTTCCGCGGTGACAGTGTTGACGGAAAACAAGTCGCCGGGAATATAGATCATTTTTTCCAGCGTGCCAGCCAGTGGCATATGTACACGGTGATAATCTTTTGGTGACAGGTATATGGTTGCAAATTTTCCGTTGTCAAATTTAGCGGCAATAGACTCATCGCCCCCTAGTAATTCCGTGAGGCTATAGGTTTGCCCCTTAGCTTGAAAAATTCGCCCTTGCTCTATAGTTCCGAGCTGGCTGATCGCACCGTCAGCAGGACATGCAATAGAGGAATCCCCATCAACAATTTCCCGGGCGCCCGATGTTAGCTGGCGGGTGAAAAAGGCATTGAAGTTTTTATAACTGGACGGGTTTGAGTTGGCGGCTTCACTCATATCAACCTGGTAGCGATTAATAAACCAAGTGATGAAGGTATTTTTTAACCAGGGCCATTCACTTTCAGCGATGGCTCCGACAAGGCGTGACAGTAGGTGTTGCGGCACCATGTGCTGGAAAAATATAAACAAGGTATTCATAAATTATGTCAGTTTCTATCAAGAGTTGGATTGGTAACAGGCGTGGTATCAAGATTGCCCCATTCGGACCATGAGCCATGGTAGCCTTTTATCGTGGTGTAACCCAATATTTTCATAAGCAGATAGCTCAGCCCAGAGCGATGGTGAGTTTGGCAATGAGTAACAATGGTCTTGTCCTTAGTCAGGCCTGCAGCATTTAGGCGTCCCTGTAGCTGTTCCAGGTCGACCAGGCGCAAGTTTCTCGCCGGATCCATGAGTTCCAGCCAATCGATATTAATCGCACCTGGAATATGGCCACCCTGTTTAGAGAACACCTTTTTGCCCTGATATTCCTCAACCGAGCGAGCATCCCAAATAGCAAAGTCTGCGGAACCTAGGTTGGGAATAATATCTTCAATCTCGGCAATCGGTTGTCGGTCGATATTGGCACCATAAATGGTAGCGTTAGCATCGGTGATCTTCGATTCTACTGGGTGACCTTCAGTGACCCAGGCCGTCAGCCCGCCATCTACATAGGAATAGTGTTGGTGGCCTAACACATCCAGTGTCCAGATCAGTCGTCCAGCCCAGCCGCCCCCTTCGTCATCATAAACAACGACATGCTTGTCAGGGTGTAAGCCGACCGAGGAGAAAAGTTCAGCGAGCTGTTGCTCACTGGGCATTTTTCCGGGTGTTGGCGGTATTCCACATTGCAGGGCCGTGGGCTCTATATGTATAGCTTCGGGAATGTGATGCTTTTGATAATTCGCCGAACTGCTGATATCGAGAATAAGGTATTCATTGCTGCCTTGTTCTAGAATATTTGCTAACTGTTCTGGTTGTATGAGTAGTGGAAGAACCATAGTGCCAACGCTCTAAATGACAAGCTAAAAATTATACTACGCACAGTGAGTCAGCACGAGCATGAAAGCAGCCTCATGTTCGTCATTTTCCGATCTGACTGCTGATAACAATAGGCGTGAGTGGCTATAACTGTTCCAGCGAGTTGGCAATTGATTCGAAGCTTGCCAGTCGCCTTGCACTGACCTCCCCTTGCTCGAGGGCGGCTAATAATGCGCAGCGGGGTTCGCTGCGATGTTTACAATCGCGAAATTTACAGCCGCCAATGAATGGGCGGAATTCAACGAAGCCATCCAGTACTTGTTCGCGGTCCATGTGCCACAGACCGAACTCCCGAATTCCCGGAGAATCGACCAAATCGCCCCCGTCTGGTATATGGAATAATTTGGCGGTGGTGGTTGTGTGAGTCCCTGTAGCGTGTGCCGCTGAAAGTTCGCCCACTTTGATATTGACGCCGGGAAGCAGGGCGTTAATCAACGATGATTTACCGACACCGGATTGGCCCACGAAGACGCTGGTATGATTTTTAAGCAGCGCTTTTAACTCCGCTAAGCCGTCTTCACTTTTGGTTGATGCTCGCAGCAGCGGGTAGCCGAGTTCGGGATAAACGGACAATAGGTTGTTGATTGAGTCGCTGTTTTCTGCATCAAGTAAATCTGTTTTGTTGAGTAAAATCAAAGGTTTAATTCCAACCGATTCGGCTGCAACTAAATATCGGTCAATCAGATTGGCGTGGGGTTCAGGTAGAGGTGCAATAACAATGACGATGTAGTCGATATTGGCTGCCACGGGCCGCAATTGACCGTGCGCGTCCGGTCGCGATAAAACAGAGGCTCGCGGTAAATTTGCCACGATCACTCCGGTCGGATTTCCGGATCGCCAAATGACCTGGTCACCGGTTACTAGGGCATCGAGATTGGCGCGCATATGACAGCGAACCACCTTGCCTGACTCAGCGCCTTGCTGGCATTCCACGTCGACCTGGTTGCCGTAATGGGCGATGATCAGACCTTGCTGCTCGTCACCTAGCTCACCTTCGTTCAGTTGCTGGTCAAAAACTCCGGCTTTCTTATTGGCCCGCTCTGTTCGTTCAGACTGAATTTTTTGTACGCGCCAAGCTTGTCGGCGCGTGAGTTTACGTTTGCTCATGCAGGTTTTGATTAGTCATTTATGGTTCATTTATTAGGAGATCGTAGCAATTTTGCTACACTTAGCCCCTATCTTAGCCTCTCTGTTTATTAATAGTGGAATTATTTATGTCAGTTAGTGACAGTAACAAGGATTTAAACCTAATCTGGATCGATTTGGAAATGACAGGTTTGGAGCCTGCGACTGACCATATCATCGAAATTGCAACGATCGTTACAGATAGCGATCTCAACACGATTGCTGAAGGCCCGGTGCTGGCTATTCATCAAAGTCAGGAAATACTAAGCGGGATGGACGAATGGAATACCACTCACCACGGCAGTTCCGGACTAACCGATCGTGTTAAGCAGAGCTTGATTGCTGATCGCGATGCAGAACAGCAAACATTGGAGTTTTTGCGGCAGTATGTGCCTGAAGGCACTTCCCCCATCTGCGGAAATAGCATAGGTCAGGATCGTCGGTTTTTGGTGAAATATATGCCTGAGCTAGAAGCTTATTTTCACTATCGAAATTTGGATGTGAGTACCTTAAAGGAGCTGATGCGTCGCTGGCGGCCAGATCTTATTAGCGGCTTTAATAAAAAAGGCGCACATTTGGCGTTGGATGATATTCGTGAATCGATAGAAGAACTGAAGTATTACCGAGATGTTTTCATCAAAGGTGATATGGCTGCTAAAGACTAGAGTTGATGTGACCGCAGGGCCCATTCGACATGCTCGCGCACAAGGTCTGAGCTATGCCCAGAACGAGAATGTAATGCAGTCATAACGGCCGGACTCTGCGGTGCATTTCCCAGTGCAACGGCGATATTTCGGAGCCAGCACTCATAGCCGATTCGACGAATGGCGGAGCCTTCTGTGCGACGTAAAAACTCCTCCTCAGTCCAAGCAAACAGCTCGACTAGCTGTGACGACTGCAGGTCATTGCGGGGTTGGAAGTCTTCCTCTTCGGTCGATTGTGCAAACTTATTCCAGGGACAGACCAGCTGGCAGTCGTCACAGCCGTAGATACGATTGCCCATTAGTGGTCGTAAATGTTCTGGAATACTGGTGCGCAACTCTATTGTTAAGTAGGAAATGCAGCGCCTTGCGTCAACTTGATTGGGGCCGACAATGGCGCCAGTTGGGCAGTCGTCGATACAGGCCGTACAGCTGCCGCAGTGCGTTAGTTGCTGGGGTGGGTCGGGAGGCAGCGGCAGGTCTGTATATATTTCACCGAGAAAAAACCATGAGCCAGCCTGTGCATTGATCAGCATAGTATTTTTGCCTATCCAGCCGAGTCCCGACTTCTCTGCAAGCGCCCGTTCCAATACCGGGGCACTATCGACAAACGCTCTATAGTTATGGGGCCCGGCGACAGCGGTAATCTTATCTGCCAGTTTTGCTAATCGTTTGCGCATCAGTTTGTGATAGTCACGGCCCAGGGCATAGCGGGAAACATAGGCTAGGTTTTTGTCTGCCAGCACTTCCTCCATGTCGACGGTGTCGGGCAGATAGTCCATTCGGGCGCTAATGACCCGCAGGGTGCCTGGCAGCAGCTGCTCAGGGTGTGACCGTTTTTCACCATGACTTTCCATGTACTTCATATTGCCGTGAAAGTTTCTTTGCAGCCAGTGAGTCAGGTGTTGCTGGTGTTCAGTTAAGTCAATATCGCTGATACCAATTTGCTGAAACCCCAGCTCTTGTCCCCACTGGCGGATAGTTGAGACCAGCTCGGGTGGGTTTATACTTGTCTGGTCATTACTAATGGTCATCGTAGTTATGAGTCGCTTCACCTATAATTGGGCATGACACTAGTATAGGGTAATCTTTAAATGGAAAGACATAATACTGAACAGAAACTGCCGACCCATTTGTATCGAGCACAACAAGTGCGTGAATTGGATCGTATTGCTATTGATCAGGAAAATATTCCTGGGTTTACGCTGATGCGTCGAGCGGGGAAAGTTGCCTTTGACACGCTGATTGATCGCTGGCCGGAAGTAGACAAGATCACCGTAGTTTGTGGTGTTGGCAACAATGGCGGTGATGGTTATGTGCTGGCAACACTGGCGATGCAGCGTGGTGTTGCTGTCGAGATCGTGCAGTGTGGTGACGTCAAAAAAATAACAGGAGATGCGCTGCAGGCCCGCCAACTAGCGCTGCAGGATGGTATTGGTATCGTTGATTTTGACGGTGAGCGGCGGCTTGACCGTGGCGTTATTGTCGATGCCCTGTTGGGCACCGGTTTGAGTGGCGATGTTAGAGATAATTTTGCGCCGGTGATTGAGTGGATCAACCGGAGTCAGTGCCCGGTTTTGGCCATTGATATACCATCGGGTCTCTGCAGCGATACAGGTCGGGTATTGGGACATTCGGTATATGCAGACCAGACGGTTAGTTTTATTGGGTTTAAGCAGGGTCTGTTGACGGGTTCAGGACCGGACTATACTGGACGGGTAGCTTTCAGTGATTTAGCGGTTCCTAAAGCGATTTTTCAGCAAGTGGTTGCCACTAGCCAACGCTTGGATCTCGATGAGTTAATGGCAGCTTTGCCACCCAGACAATCCACGGCTCATAAGGGTGATTTTGGGCACGTGATGATCACCGGCGGCGACTCGGGTATGGCCGGCGCTGCGACAATGGCGTCGCAAGCGGCTTGTCGGGTCGGTGCCGGCCTTGTTTCCTGTGCCACTCGTCCAGAACATATCCCTGCAATTATCAGTCGATGTCCAGAAGTGATGGCGCATGGTGTTATTTCGGGGCAGGAAATTGAGCCTTTACTGGCGCGTGCAACGGCGGTGGTTGTCGGGCCTGGTCTTGGGCGTGCTCCGTGGGGAGAGCAGTTACTACAAAAGGTGTTTAAATTATCAGTGCCTTTGGTCGTTGACGCCGATGCGCTGAATATTATTGCCGATGGTCGCGTTGTTAAACAGCCCTACAAAGACAATTGGATCTTAACGCCTCATCCCGGGGAGGCAGCTAGACTGCTGGGTTGTAGTAGCGCTGAAATACAGCAAGATCGCTTTGCTGCGGTTGCCGAACTGCAGCGCCGCTTTGGCGGGACTGTGATTTTGAAGGGGGCGGGAACACTTGTCGCCGATACCGAGACGGCGACTATTGGCATCTGCCCCTATGGCAATCCCGGTATGGCCGCAGGCGGAATGGGGGATGTGCTGAGTGGTATATTGGGAGCGCTGCTAGCGCAGGGTTTGAGTCCTGCAGTTGCCGCTAGGTTAGGTGTGTGTCTTCATGGAAGGGCGGGTGATATTGCGGCGTCGTCGGGTCAGCGCGGTATGATGGCGACCGACTTGATAGCTCATTTGCGGCCGTTGGTTAATTAGTCATGGCGACGGTATCCACAATCGTGCAGGGCGAGCCAGCTATGTTGGAGTTGGGCGAATTAGTAGGGATTCGTTGTCAGCAGCAGCAGCTGGTGATATTTCTTAATGGCGATCTCGGTATGGGCAAAACTACATTGTGCCGCGGCATATTGAGGGCATTTGGACATAAGGGACCGGTAAAGAGTCCAACATATACGCTGGTTGAACCTTACAACTTTGATTCGTCGATTGTTTATCATTTCGATTTATATCGCCTGGGCGATCCGGAAGAATTAGAATATATGGGTATTCGGGATTATTTTGACGAAGATAATACCTTGTGCTTGCTGGAGTGGCCGGAAAAGGGAGGACAGTTTTTACCGAAAGCGGATATTGCGATCAATATAACGCTGACGCCTGGTGGTCGGATAGTAGAGCTGGTGGGTTATTCGAAAGCAGGCGATAAACTGGTTAAGCAGCTACAATAAGAGTGGATAAATAATCCCCGTCGTTGATCAAGCAAAAAGAAGAGAATGATATTGCCGAAGCGATTAATAATTATCAAAGCGATGTTTAGGTTGGGGCTATTGTCTGTCTTGGTTTTGGCTGCTGTCCCTAGCTATTCGGCGACTGTCGAAGATGTTCGTGTTTGGCGGGCGCCTGACCACACCCGCGTGGTACTTGATTTGTCAGGGCCTGTGACTCATAAAGTGATGACATTAGAAAGCCCTACTCGGATTGTTGTCGACATTGACAGTGCGAAAATGCGGGCGGATTTGACCGGACTAGACTTTCAGGACAGTCCGGTCTTTAGAGTAAGAAGTGGTGTCAAAGATAAGACAGGTTTGCGAGTGGTGCTTGACGTTAATAGCAGCGTTAAGCCGAGAAGTTTTTTGTTACCCAAAAATGATCAATATCGTGATCGGCTGGTTGTCGATTTATACGATAGAAAGCAAAATAATCAGGTTGTTAAACACGTTAATGATAAGAATCGGCGTGATATTGTTGTCGCCATCGATGCTGGTCATGGCGGTGAGGATCCCGGTGCAAGTGGCCCCGGAAAGTTGCGTGAGAAAAAAGTGGTATTGGCGATCGCCAAAGAGCTTAACTACCTGTTGAAACAGCAAAAAGGGTATCAGCCGGTTATGATCCGCAATGGTGATTACTTCGTCGGGTTGCAAAAGCGACGAGGGTTGGCTCGCAAAGCTCAGGCCGATTTAATGGTATCTATTCATGCAGATGCTTTTAAAAACAGTCAAGCGCATGGCAGTTCAGTTTACGCATTGTCACGCAAAGGCGCATCAAGTGCGATGGCGGGGGTTTTAGCCGAAGATGCCAATAATTCTGATCTGGTAGGCGGTGTTAGTCTCGGCGATAAAGATGACGTGTTGGCCAGCGTATTGGCTGATCTGTCGATGGCGGCCAGTCTGGATGCAAGTATTCAGATCGGTACGGGTGTTGTCAGCGAGATGGGTAAGATTTCACGACTGCATAGCCGCAAAGTTGAACAGGCTAACTTTTCAGTCCTTCGCTCCCCGGATGTTCCCTCTATTTTGGTTGAGACGGGGTTTATTTCCAATCCAGGTGAGGCGAAAAAACTCAGCACGAAAAGTTATCAGCGAAAAATGGCGCGGGCTATTTATAATGGCATAACTCGACATTTTGCTGCCCGTCCGCCTCCTGATACTTATCTAGCATGGCAAAAACGCCAGCGTGACACTACGTTCGAGTATGTTATTGCCTCGGGTGATACACTGTCGGCAATCGCGCAGAGGTATAAGGTTAGCGTGGCGTCCATTCGCCGGCAAAATGATCTTATTTCAAGTGCGATAAAAATTGGGCAAAAGCTCACTATTCCTTCGTCCTGATAGATTCCTATGTCACAAATTAAACGCCTTAGTCCCCGACTAGCCAATCAGATCGCCGCCGGCGAGGTTGTCGAGCGCCCTGCATCCGTTATCAAAGAATTAGTTGAAAACAGTATGGATGCCGGTGCCAGCCGCATTGATATTGATATTGAAGCGGGCGGCGTTAAATTAATGCGAGTTCGCGATAATGGCGTGGGCATCGAGCAAGAAGACATGCCGTTGGCGTTAAGCCGGCATGCTACCAGTAAAATTATCGAGCTGGATGATCTGGAGAATGTTAGAACTCTGGGTTTTCGTGGCGAAGCTCTTGCCAGTATAAGTTCTGTGTCGAGACTGACGATCATGTCAAATACGGAAGAACAGGGAGCGGGCTGGAAAGCGCAGACAGAAGGTCGTGACATGGGTGTTGAGGTGAGTCCTACACCGCATCTCCGGGGTACCTCCGTCGAAGTTCGAGATTTGTTTTTTAACACGCCGGCAAGGCGTAAGTTTTTGCGGACTGAAAAAACAGAGTTTAATCATCTGGAAGAAGTTGTTAAGCGCCAGTCACTCAGTCGATTCGATGTTGGCTTTTATTTAAATCATAATGGTCGAGCAATTCACGCTTTGAAACCCTGTGCCAGTCAGCTTGAGCGAGAGCGCAGGGTAGCGTCAGTGTGCGGTCCGGCGTTTATGCAGAATGCACTGCACATTGATACCGAAGCAGCGGGTCTCAAATTGTGGGGGTGGGTAGCTTTGCCTACTTTTTCGCGCAGCCAATCTGATCTGCAGCACTTTTTTGTCAATGGTCGGGTGATCCGAGATAAATTGGTCACCCATGCGGTGCGACAGGCCTACCGTGACGTTTTATTTCATGGAAGACACCCTGCTTTTGTGTTGTATCTGGAAGTGAATCCATCGATTGTCGACGTTAATGTCCACCCTACAAAGCATGAGGTGCGATTTCGGGATGGCCGTACGGTGCATGACTTTTTGTTTAGGAGCCTGCATCGACTGCTGGCGGAAGTGCGCCCCGAAGATCAGCTAGCCCCTGCATCGATCAATTCTGCCGGGGGGCAGCAAGGCGGCATTGCTGCCGGTGAGTTTCAGCAGCAACAGACCATCGCCTGGCGGGCAGACACCACGCCTCAGCGGCCAGGTCAGTCCCCGGCCTCTTTTCGTGAACAGTCGGCAGGCTATAGCGCGCTCTATGGGCGCGGTGAAAATGTTGGTTCGCACGGGGGCAGTGCTGGAGCGCTTGGCTCCGGCGCAACCATGGCGCCGCAAGAGGATGGAGAAGTTCCGCCATTGGGATATGCTATCGCTCAGTTAAAAGGTATCTATATTCTTGCCGAAGGTGAGCATGGTTTGGTACTGGTTGATATGCATGCCGCTCATGAGCGTATCACCTACGAAAGAATGAAAACGGCGCGTCAGGGGGTTGGGATCCAATCTCAGCCTTTATTGGTCCCCGAGTCTATGGCGGTTAGTCAACGAGAAGCCGATTGCGCTGAAGAGAGTAGCAATGTATTTCGTGATCTGGGGGTAGTTATAGAGCGTGCGGGACCGGAATCGTTGGTTGTGCGGGAGATTCCGGTGATTTTACAGGATAGTAACGTTGAACAACTGGTGAGGGACGTGCTGTCTGATTTAATCGAGCATGGCAGCAGTGATCGAATTGAGGCGCATATCGATGAGATTCTGTCGACGATGGCTTGTCATGGTTCTGTTCGCGCTAACCGGCGACTGACTATTCCTGAAATGAATGCTTTGCTTCGAGACATGGAAGAAACTGAGCGCAGCGGTCAGTGTAATCATGGTCGCCCAACATGGACGCAGCTTTCACTGGACGAGCTCGATAGGCTTTTTATGCGTGGACAATGACCTTACGCAAGTTAATAAAGTCTAAAACGAAATAGAATCTAGCGGAGCGCGTTTTCATAATGGCAAAACAGATTCAGTTTTTTAGGCTCACTGTTCGTGTCCAAACTACGTCCAACGTTGTTGGGTTAATAGGTTGAGGGTAGCAATGATGAGGGAGTATGCACCGTCTTTAGTTTGGGTTGCTTCTGCTAACAGGGTTAAGTCATCAAATTATCGGGAGCTGGTTAATCTTTTCCGCTGTTTTTTATTGGCTGCACTGCTTTGCTATCCGGCGATTGTTGTCGCGCAAGCTAATCCGGTCGACAGTGATGCGTTGGAACCCATTCGTTTTCAGTTACGTTGGCATCATCAATTTCAATTTGCCGGATACTACGCTGCCAAGGAAAAAGGTTTTTATGAAGAGGCTGGATTTGACGTGACACTAGTCGCCGGATCTCCCGATCTTCAGCCGGTAACAGAAGTTTTAGCGGGCAGAGCTCAGTTCGGCTCAGGCAATGGCGAAGTACTTTTTTCTCGATTGCAAGGTGAGCCTTTAGTCGCCTTGGCGTCGATTTTTCAGCATTCCCCTTCAGTCTTAATCACACTCGCGTCATCGGCTATTGAGACTCCTAAAGATCTAATTGGCAAGCGTGTGATGTCGATCGGTGGGCAAAGTGACGTCAGCTTACTCGCAATGTTTCATCGGCAGGGTGTTGACGTTGATAGCGTTAACTTAATTGCCAGCTCGTATCAGGTACAGGATTTAGTCAGTGGCAAGACCGACGGCTTTAACGGGTATTTAATGAATGAGCCTTTTGAGCTTGAAGAACAGGGCGTTTTGTATAACATCATTAATCCTCGAGACTACAATATTGATTTTTACTCAGACATTTTATTTACTCGAGAAGACACCGCCATAAAATCTCCAGAACGAGTTGAGCGATTCCGGCGGGCAACATTAAGAGGTTGGAAATATGCGTTAGCCTACCCTGAAGAAATGATTCAAATGATTAATAGTCGCTACAACAGCGACAAAACGATTAACCATTTGCGTTTTGAGGCGCTGTCGGTTCAGGGATTAATAATGCCGGATCTGATTGAAATCGGGTACATCAACCCTGTCCGAATTGAATTGATGGCAAAGGTTTTTCTCGAGCACGGCATGATCGATAACCTTGATTCTTTGGACGGTTTTATCTTTCTAAATGCAACAGAGCTATCTAGTGAAATGCGCTCAATGATAGTTGTCATTTTAATTTTTATTGTCGGGTTGTTACTAGTGGCGATATTACTGGCTATGTTTAATCGTCGATTACAAAACGAAATTCGAGAACGGAAGTTGGTCGAGGAAAAACTGGGAACGCTAGCCTATACTGACCCCTTAACTAATTTGCTAAATCGGCGCGGTTTTTCGAAGTGCTACCTCAACGAGTTGATGCGGGCGCAACGTTACGGGGACGTTTTCAGTGTCATATTAATCGATTTGGATTTTTTTAAACATGTCAATGACCGCTATGGCCATGACGCAGGAGATAGGGTGCTGGTGTCGGTTGCAGATTTGTTGCTAAAAGATACTCGAGAGACAGATTTTTGTGGTCGCTTCGGCGGTGAGGAGTTTATTCTGCTGTTACCAAACACGTCGCTGACGGAGGCGACGGTTTATGCCCAGCGAATATGCCGGCATATTGGCGAAGATAATGTTCGCTTGCAAAACGGCAGTGAAGTTACCATTACGGGGTCAGCGGGTGTTACTGAATGGCTGCCAGAAGATAAAGGAGAAGCAACGATTCTCCGCGCTGATAAGGCGTTATATCATGCTAAAAATAATGGCAGAAATCAGGTGGCTGCCTGGGACCTCGGTCTCGATGGTGGTGGGATTATTGGGTGAGCGTTGTCAATTTGCCACCAGCTATTTTCTTAATGGGTCCTACTGCTTCGGGGAAAACGGATCTAGCTATTCAGTTATGCGAGGAGCTTCCCTGCGAAATAATTAGCGTTGATTCGGCGTTGATTTATCGCGGAATGAACATCGGTAGTGCTAAGCCCTCAGCGGCCGAATTGTCGGTAGCTCCTCATCATTTGATTAATATTCGAAGTCCAGAGGATACCTATTCAGCCGGCGAATTTCGGACCGATGCCCTCGCGGCAATGGCTAAAATAAGTGCCAGAGGAAATATTCCTTTGCTGGTTGGCGGCACCATGCTGTATTTCAAGGCTTTGCTGGAGGGTATTGCTACAACGCCGGCAGTTGAGCCCGAAATACGTCGGCAAATAGAGCGAGAGGCGCTCGAATTTGGCTGGCCTTTTTTACACAGTCAGCTCGCTATGATTGACGGTGAGTCAGCGGCGAGAATTCACCCTAATCACTCGCAAAGGATTGAGCGAGCCCTTGCCGTCTATAGATCGTCCGGGACAACGCTGACTGAATTTCACCGGCGACAGCAAGAGGGCAAACAGTCGAGTCATGATGACTGTCCTTATGATGTGGTTCAGCTGGCTATCGCGCCTGCCGATCGAAAGGTGTTGCATCGGCGTATCGAGAAAAGATTTCACAGTATGATTGAACATGAGTTCATCGATGAGGTCATATCATTGAGGGCAGAATATAGTCTGCATGAAGATTTACCGTCGATGAGAGCGGTAGGTTACCGGCAGGTTTGGCAGTATTTGGCCGGAGAATTGGGCCGTGAAGAAATGATCGAGCGGGGAATTATAGCCACGCGGCAGTTGGCTAAGCGCCAATTCACATGGCTGAATGGCTGGAAAGATGTCCATTGGTTATACACCCTCGAGAACGGTTTGTTGGATTCCAGCACAGAGAGCCCGTTCGGTGGTTTGGCCCCGCGGGAGCTCGCGCTGTATTTTCTTCAGCGCTTTGCCCCTAAATCAACGAATTGAGGTATAATAGCGCTGCCCGACACCTGACAGTGGCAAAGAAAGGCGCTGTTCTTATTGGAGGTGTGTAACTTGTGTAGTTTGCAACCGCCAGCGGCCGGTTATTCGGAAAGGTAGTTGGGTTTTTGTTAGGTCTCATTTGTTTATTATTCTATAGCCCCATTTGGGCTTACTAAAGGAGAGTTGTCATGTCAAAAGGGCATACTTTACAAGACCCTTATTTGAATGTTTTACGCAAAGAACGGGTTCCTGTATCAATTTATCTGGTTAACGGCATAAAGTTGCAAGGCCAAATTGAGTCTTTTGACCAGTTTGTTGTGCTGCTAAAAAACACTGTCAGTCAAATGGTCTACAAGCATGCTATTTCGACCGTCGTACCTTCACGTGTTGTTCGCATGCCAATGCCAGATCAAGACGGCGAAGTCGAAAGCTAAGCTATTGAGGTTAGTCATTGCTGTTTGAACGCCCAGATTCTGGTGAGCGCGCTGTTCTGGTTCACATGGACTTTCATCACGAAATAGAGCGTGAGGATCCTCGAGAATTTGAGGAGCTGGTATTATCTGCCGGAGGTGATCCGGTTGCTTTTATTGGCGGTCAGCGGTCGTCCCCTAGTCCTCGATTTTTTGTTGGTTCTGGTAAGGTGGAAGAAATTCGCACGCAAGTAGAACAGCAGAAGGCGGAGGTTGTATTGTTCAATCACGCCCTTTCTCCAAGTCAGGAGCGAAATCTCGAAAGTGAATTGAAGTGTCGAGTATTAGACCGGACCGGCCTAATACTCGATATTTTTGCTCAACGTGCCCGCACTCATGAGGGTAAACTTCAAGTAGAATTGGCCCAGTTGCAGCACATGTCTACACGCCTTGTGCGTGGCTGGACGCACCTTGAGCGTCAGAAAGGCGGTATCGGATTACGTGGCCCGGGAGAGACTCAGTTGGAGTCTGACCGTCGATTATTGCGGGCGCGAATTAAGGCTATCAGCAAGCGATTGGACAAGGTCCGCAAGCAGCGAGACCAAGGCCGCAGGGCTAGAAGTCGAGCGGATATTCCCACCGTATCTCTGGTGGGCTATACCAATGCTGGAAAGTCAACGCTGTTTAATACATTGACACAGGCAAATGTGTACGTGGCAGACCAGCTGTTCGCCACACTTGATCCAACACTCCGACGCGTTTCAATCCCGGATTTTGGTCCCATTGTGCTGGCCGACACCGTCGGATTTATTCGTCATTTGCCGCATAAATTAGTAGAAGCTTTTAGAGCAACACTTGAGGAAGCTGCGCAATCGGACCTGCTGATCCATGTTATTGATTGTGCTGATGAAGAGCGCGAAGACAATATCGCTCAGGTTGAAGTGGTGCTTACTGAAATCGGGGCCGATGCGATACCGCGTCTTGAGATTTATAATAAAATTGACCTAGTAGATTCAAAGCCTCGTATAGATCGAGACCAAGACGGTATTGCGAGGCGCGTATGGGTCTCTGCTCAAAATGGATCCGGGCTCGATTTAATAGAGCAGTGTCTGGCGGAATGGCTGGGAGAAGATATTATTCATGGCCGGTTGACCCTTGATGTGGGACAGGGCCGTCTGCGCGCTGCATTTTATCAGCAGAACGTTGTCGTCTCAGAGCGGTATACTGAGCAGGGTTTGAGTGACATAGAAATACGATTGCCTAAACAGGACTTTTGCCGACTTCTCAGTGCTGAGGAGTTGGATCCTCAAACAGTTTTGGCAGAGATGGGCGCAGTAGCTGAAATTTGATAGACTGCCCAAAAGATGACTTTAAATACTGCAATATGCGGTAATCAATCAGCAGAGCCACGCAAATTGCGTTGGCAAATAGGAGATAGCGATGGCCTGGAATGAACCGGGTGGTGGTAACGACAAAGATCCTTGGAATTCTAACAAGGACGGCGGCCCACCAGATTTAGATGAAGCCTACAAGAAGCTACAGGAAAAGCTAGCCGGAATATTTGGCGGTGGAGGTTCCAAAGGCGGAAGCGGTTCTGGCGGTCCCGAACTGAACGGCAGCATCATTGTACTTGTGTTACTTATTATCGCTGCTATTTGGGGTGCTATGGGTATCTATCAGGTTGATGAGAAAGATCGTGCTGTGGTGATGAGGTTTGGTAAATACTATCAGACTTATGGCCCCGGTTTGCATTGGAACCCGCCTTTGGTAGACAACAAAGTCATCGTTAACGTTACCGAAGAGCGCCAGTACCCTTCGCGCGGCTTAATGTTGACGAAAGATGAAAACATTGTTGAGCTACCTTTGACGGTGCAATACAACATTGCGGATCCCAAAGCCTTTGTGTTGAACGTCAAGAACCCTGAACTTAGTCTGCAACAGGCGAGCGATAGTGCTCTTCGGCACGTGGTTGGTAGCAGCAAATTAGATGATGTTGTCTCGATTGGTCGGGAGAAGATTGGCGTAGATGTGCAGGTTCGACTGCAGACCTATTTGGACAATTATAAAACCGGCATTCAGGTGGTAAAAATCAATATTTCTGAAGCCAAACCGCCCTCCGAAGTCAAAGACGCTTACGATGATGTCATCAAGGCTAGGGAAGATCAGGAGCGTTTGATCAATGAGGCACAAGCTTATTCTAATGGCATTATTCCTGAGGCGCGTGGTAAAGCGCAGAGGATTATTGAAGAGGCCAACGGTTATAGAGCTAAAGTGATTGTAGAAGCGACCGGTGAAGCTATACGCTTTGAAAATCTGCTGAGTGAATATCAGAAAGCACCTGAAGTGACTAGAGAACGTCTTTACTTGGATACCGTCGAAGAAGTTATGAGTCGGAGCTCTAAGGTTTTGGTCGATGTGGAAGGTGGTAACAATATGTTGTATCTACCGCTCGATAAGCTGATGGGTCAACGTAATGAAGTGTCGGGAAGCGCGCCGGGTGTTGATGTCAACATAAGCGATATTGCCGACGAAGTTATCAAAAAGTTACGCAGTGATCAGGCGACAACTCGCCGCAGGGAGACACGCTAATGAATAAGATTATTCCTGTTGTAATTGTACTATTTCTGGCGATAATTCTCGCTGATAGCAGTCTGTATGTTGTGAAGGAGACCGAGCGAGCGGTGAAGTTGCGGTTTGGTCGGCTCATCGAGTCGGATGTGAGGCCTGGTTTGCATGTTAAATTGCCGCTGGCGGACGATATTCGCAAGTTTGATGGTCGCGTGTTAACGCTGGACGCTAATCCGGAAAGCTTTTTAACGGTACAGAAGAAACGTCTGATTGTGGACTCCTTTGCAAAGTGGCGAATAGCGGACGTCGACACCTATTATAAGGCGACGGGCGGCAATGAAGCGCAGGCTATGAATCGGCTTGCAAAGAGGGTCAATGACGGCCTGCGCAATGAGTTTGGTAGTCGGACTTTGAACGAAGTGGTGTCTGGTGAGCGTGATCAGTTGATGCAAGATATCAAGGATGGTTTGAATGAAAGGGTGCGTGAATCTCTGGGTGTAGAGATAGTTGATGTCCGAGTTAAGCGTATCGATTTACCGCCTGAAGTAAGCAACGCCGTATTTCGCCGAATGAAAGCGGAGCGAGAAAAAGAAGCACGGGAACTGCGCTCGAAAGGAAAAGAAGAAGCGGAAAAAATCCGTTCTTCTGCGGAGCGAGAGAAGACTATCATCGAAGCAACCGCATACAGCGAGTCTGAGCAGCTACGGGGCCAGGGTGACGCGCAGGCCTCTGCTACTTACGCTCAAGCATTTAGTAAAGATGCCGAGTTTTATGCCTTTGTCCGCAGTTTGAATGCTTACCGTTCTTCTTTTAGTAACAAGGGCGATATTATGCTGGTGGACCCGCAAAGTGACTTTTTCAAATATCTTAACGATAGTAAGGCGGGGCGCTAACTAAAGGCTTAACAATCGCCGAATTGTGGTATCATTCCCTAACCGGGCAATTTCACGACTCTGATACTGAGTCACTGAGATCGCGCGGTTTTTTTGTGGCTGGTGGTACTTGATTTGAACGAATGCTATTAACCATGCGGGGCAATATATGTGGCATGACTTGGTAGTGGCGTTGTGTCTGGTGCTGGTGATTGAGGGGGCGCTGCCTTTCTTAAGCCCGGGGTCCTGGCGAAAAATGGTGTTAAACGTAGTGCAGCTGAATGATCGTTCTATGCGGATCATGGGCTTGGTGAGTATGCTGATTGGAGTTGGTGTGCTTTGTCTGGTGAACGGATAATGTTTGTAGATCAATTTCGGATGTCGCATGACCATAGCTGATCGTTGGTTGTTACCTGATGGTGTTGAAGAGCTGCTGCCCGAACAGGCTGGGCAAGTCGAATCTTTGCGCCGAAAATTACTGGACCTTTATCAGAGCTGGGGTTATTTGCTGGTTATCCCGCCGCTGATAGAATATACAGAATCGCTATTGGTCGGTCTCGGTCACGATGTAGATATTCAAACCTTCAAAGTGGTTGATCAGTTAAGCGGTCGCATGATGGGTATTCGCGCTGATATAACTCCTCAAACTGCTCGCATGGATGCGCATAGCCTCCGAGGTGACGGACCTAGCAGGTTGTGTTATGCCGGCAGCGTGTTACACACCAAACCTAAATCATTGATGGCATCACGGTCGCCTATTCAAATTGGCGCGGAGCTTTATGGCGACGGTAGCCTGAGCAGCGATATAGAAGTCATTAGCTTGATGTTGGAAACATTGACCGTATCTGGCATTGACCAAATCACACTGGATCTGGGGCATGTTGGAATCTATCGCGCACTGATAGAACAGTCGGAATTAACCGCAGATGCTGAGGAAAAATTATTTAGCGCTTTGCAGCGCAAGTCCTCGGGTGACATAGAATCGGCTATACAAGAAGGTATTAGCGATTCAAAATTGGCCGACATGATGAGGGCATTGAGTACGTTGAATGGTGATCGCTCTATTCTCGATAAGGCAAAAGTTCTACTGGGGGCTGCGCCGGCGCAGGTATTGTCTGCGATTGATGATTTGTCGCTTGTAGCCGATCAAATTACCAGCCGGATGCCATCGGTCAACATTTATTTTGATTTAACTGAATTGCGTGGCTACCACTATCATACCGGATTAGTATTTTCTGCTCTGGCTCCTGGTCACGGGCAAGCGATTGCCAATGGCGGTCGCTATGATGATATCGGCGAAGTATTCGGACGCGCTCGCCCTGCAACCGGATTTAATACCGACCTTAAGGCGTTATTGGGTTACCTGCCCAAAAATAGTTCAGATGAGAGTGTATACAGCATTCTGGCTCCTGATAGTTATGGTCTCAGCGATAGTGACAGTTTGTCTCTGTGGCAGACTATTCAGCAGCTGCGAGCTGATGGAGAGTGTGTGATCAATGCTTTGCCGGGGCAGATAGGTGTCGAGCAATATCGTCGTCATCTGGTACTTAAACAAAACCGCTGGCTAGTTGATAAAACGTAAAGTTGGCTTAAAAATTTATTTGGCGAATCGTTAATATTAGAGTGAAGTAATGAGTAAAAATGTTGTGATACTCGGCACCCAGTGGGGTGACGAGGGGAAAGGGAAAATAGTCGATCTTTTAACAGATCAGGCTGATCTGGTAGCCCGTTTTCAGGGCGGCCACAACGCCGGTCATACGCTGGTAATCGATGGTGAAAAAACGGTTTTGCATTTAATCCCCTCGGGTGTTTTACGTGAGAAAGTAATATGCCTGATCGGTAATGGTGTTGTCCTATCGCCAGAAGCACTCCTGAAAGAAATTGCTGAACTGGAAGAGAAAGGTGTTCCGGTTCGAGAGCGCCTGCGGCTTAGCCCTGCCTGTCCGTTGATTCTTCCTTACCATGTTTCCCTTGATCATGCTCGCGAGCTGGCATTAGGTAAAGAAAAAATAGGCACCACCGGTCGCGGCATTGGGCCTGCCTATGAAGATAAAGTTGCACGTCGCGGAGTACGTGTGGGCGATTTGCTTCATCCCGAGCGTTTTGCCAAAAAATTGAAAGAAGTTATGGAATATCACAATTTTCAATTGACGCAATATTACAAAACAGACGCGATAGATTATCAGACAGTGTTGGATGAAACGCTTGAAATGGCTGAGCAGATCAAACCAATGATTGCCGACGTTACGTGCATGTTGCACGATGCGCGCGAGCAGGGAAAGAATATATTATTTGAAGGTGCTCAGGGTTCCTTGCTGGATGTGGATCACGGTACTTATCCGTATGTTACATCGTCTAACACCACCGCCGGCGGAACAGCTACCGGTAGCGGCGTTGGTCCACTTTATTTGGATTATGTGCTTGGAATAACCAAGGCTTATACAACCCGAGTAGGATCGGGTCCTTTCCCCACAGAATTATTTGATGAAGTTGGCCAGCACTTGGCAGAAAAAGGTCATGAGTTTGGTGCGACGACGGGACGCCCGCGCCGGTGTGGCTGGTTTGATGCGGTTGCGCTTCGACAGGCTGTTCGCATCAATAGTATCTCCGGAATATGCTTAACTAAACTTGATGTTTTGGACGGATTGGCTTCGATCAAAGTCTGTACTTCTTATCAAAAGCCCGATGGAAGTCCCGCTCCGATGCCCTCTGATGCAGATGACTACAATCACATTGTTCCTGTTTATGAAGAGATCTCTGGATGGACTGAGTCGACTCTTGGTGCGCAGTCGCTGGACCAGCTGCCTGCTGCTGCACTCGCTTATATTGCGAGACTAGAGGAACTTGTCGGCGCGCCCATTGATATCGTTTCAACTGGGCCTGATCGAGTTGAAACAATTGTTGTACGTCACGCCTTCGATTGATGGCCGCTTTTTTT
>TARA_B110000902_G_scaffold224228_1_pt1 | contig 35316 bp, 33 predicted proteins | sample TARA_B110000902 | Tara Oceans TARA_B110000902 (sample SAMEA4398009) | marine metagenome | biome: Polar Biome; feature: [SRF] surface water layer (ENVO:00010504); material: water (ENVO:00002006), including particulate matter (ENVO:01000060) such as... | depth 5 m | reverse complement strand
AGTTTGTTACACTTCCCACGGATCAATTCAAAAACATCGGGGTTTTTCTTGTGAGGCATGATACTACTGCCTGTTGTCAATGCTTCTGGAAATCCAATGAAATCAAAATTTTGACTCATATACAAGCAGATATCCATCGCCATTTTACCAAGCGTGTTGGCTAAATTTCCCAACCCAGATGCGATAATGCGTTCATTTTTTCCACGACTCATTTGCGCCGCGACCACATTGTATTTGAGCGTTTTAAAACCAAGGGCTTTGGTCGTAAACTCTCTATCTATTGGAAACGAACTCCCATAACCTGCTGCCGACCCTAACGGATTTTGATCGACCACTTTTTGAGCGGCTTGCAAAACATATACATCATCGATAAGCGATTCGGCATAAGCCGAAAACCACAATCCAAAAGACGAGGGCATGGCTACTTGCAAATGTGTATAACCAGGCAATAAAGCTGATTTATGCGTGTCTGCTAAAGCAATTAAAGTTTCAAAAAACGTTTTGGTTTTATGTTGAATCAACCCTAAATTGGCCTTGTAATACAATTGTAAGGCCACCAAAACTTGATCATTTCTGGAGCGCGCGGTATGGATTTTCTTACCCGCATCCCCCAACGCTTTGGTGAGCTCAAATTCAAGTTTTGAATGGATGTCCTCAAACTGGGCATCAATCACAAAGGTGCCTTCGCTAATCTGTGATTGAAGCGCATCAAGCACCACTTCAATCGCTGTGAGATCTTCCGAACTTAGCAGCCCAATTTTAACCAACATTTGTGCATGCACCAATGACGCTTGAATGTCATAAGTTGCAATTTTAAGATCGATCTCTCGATCATTTCCTACCGTGAATTTTTCAATGAATTTATCAATTGAAATGCCTTTATCCCAAAGTTTCATACTTATAATATTTTAGTTAATAATTGAATATACAATGCAACACCTTCTTCTAGTTCGTTGACGTAAATGAATTCATCTGCGGTGTGTGAGCGTGTACTATCGCCGGGGCCTAATTTTAGAGACGGACAACTCAAAACCGATTGATCGGATAGTGTTGGTGACCCATAGGTATCGCGTCCTAACGCAATACCGGCCTGAATCAATGGATGATCCACAGGAATTGAGGAGGAGTTTAGACGTAAACTTCTTGGGATAATCGAATCACAAGGCGCATCTTTTTGAAGAATGGTTACAATCTCTTTATTACTATATTGATCATTCACTCGCACATCGACCACCAACTCTACCCCTGCTGGAATCGCATTATGTTGCTTGCCTGCATTGATTTGTGTGACCGTCATTTTTACAGGGCCTAAGGACACGGAATCTTTTTCAAATTGGTACTCTTTGAACCATTGTAACACCTCAATCACATTATAAATGGCGTTATCGTCATTCGGGTGCGCAGCGTGCCCAGGCGTGCCTTTAACGAGTGCATCAAAAACCACCAAGCCTTTTTCGGCCACCGCCAATTGCATTAAGGTCGGTTCTCCCACAATGGCCACATCAATTTTTGGAATGATGGACAGCATGCTATTTAAACCAGCAGCCCCACTACTCTCTTCTTCTGCGGAGGCGACAATAACTAAGTTGTAATTTAGATTTTTTTGGGCGTAGAAATGCGTGAAAGTTGCCAGCAATGACACCAAACAACCACCTGCATCATTACTCCCAAGTCCAAACAGTTTTCCATCTTCTACTTGCGCCTTGAAGGGATCTTTTGTGTAGCCATTATTCGGTTTTACGGTATCGTGATGTGAATTTAAAAGGAGGGTTGGTTTGGACGCATCAAAATCGGCATTGGTTGCCCAAATATTATTTTGAGAGCGTTGAAACGGAATGTCATACTGTTGAAACCAGCCCTCAATACGGGCGGCGGTCAAGTCTTCTTCAGATGAAAATGAAGGGATTTCAATTAAGTCTTTTAATAATTGAATGGCAGAGGCTGTTAAATTTTCTAGGGTCATAGTATTGTAAGCGTTGTGAAAATTGCTTTTGAATCAAGCAACATTTCTGGTTTTCCGATACACACTTTAGAAACCTTATGGTCTAAGGCATGAAAACAGTTATTTAATTTTGGGAGCATCCCAGAAAAAATTAATTGGGCGTCTAATAATTTTTTATAGGAGGATTTCGTGATCGTTTGAATGACAGAATCGTCGTCATTAATATTTTTTAAAACACCCTTTTTTTCGAAGCAATAATACAATTCAACGTTAAATTTAGTTGCAAACGCAATGGCTAACTCAGAAGCAATCGTATCTGCATTGGTGTTTAATAGTTGTCCGTTTTTATCATGGGTTATCGCACAAAAAACGGGTGAAACACCCTGATTTAGTAACACTTCTAAAGTCGACGTTTCTACGTTTTTAACATCACCAACAAACCCGTAATCAATGCTTGAAACCGGGCGTTTAATAGAAGTGATGGTATTGGCATCTGCACCGGTAAATCCAAGTACATTACAATCCAAGGCTTGTAATTGAGCAACGATCGTTTTGTTGATTTTCCCCGCATAGACCATCGTGATGAGTTCTAAAGTTGCGGCGTCAGTGATCCGTCTGCCATCAACCATTTGAACCTCTAACCCCGTTTGCTGGGCTAAAGCGGTGGCCGATTTTCCGCCACCATGCACCAGAATTTTAGGACCTTCAATGGATGAAAATAGGTTTAAAAATGACGAAAGTGCTACTGCACCATCGATCACATTTCCTCCGATCTTAATGATTTTAAGTGGTTTTAAATTATCCATTTTCAAGAATTTTTTTCAAGACTAGTTGCGCTGCAAAAGTTCGATTATTGGATTGTGCAATTACCACCGATTGGTCGCTATCTAACACCGCATCTTCAACCACCACATTTCGTCGAACCGGTAAACAATGCATAAATTTGGCAGTGCCTAATTTTTCTTTGGTCATCATCCAACTGGAATCTTCACAAGTAATCGTTCCATACTCTTTATAATTACTCCAATTTTTAACATAGACAAAATCGGCCTCTTTTAGGGCCTCTTCTTGGTTGTATGTTACTTTAGAGTTTTTTACAATTTCGGGATTTAAGTCGTAGCCTTCTGGGTGCGTGATGCTAAAATCAACCTCAATAGACTGCATCATTTCGATGAACGAATTGGCCACTGCATGTGGCAATGCTTTGGGATGTGGTGCCCAAGAAAGCACGACTTTAGGTATTTTTTTAGTTTTTAATTCTTCAATCGTAATTGCATCGGCTAAGGCCTGAAGTGGGTGTCCTGTTGCGCTTTCCATATTCACGATTGGCACCGTCGCATAATTGACAAAACTTTTGATAATCCATTCTGATAAATCTTTGTCTTTATCCGTTAGAGACGGAAACGCTCGCACGGCTAAAATATCACAATATTGAGAAATCACTTGAGCAGCTTCTTTGACGTGTTCCGATTTATCAAGTTGCATAACCACACCCGATTCAAATTCTAGTTGCCAGGCATCCGTCACATTTAAAACAATCACGTCCATCCCTAACTGCTTCGCGGCTTTTTCGGTGCTTAATCGCGTGCGAAGACTGGCATTAAAAAACAACATCACTAAGGTTTTTTGTGCGCCTAAACTTCGATGTTTATACGCATCAGACTTTAAAGCAATCGCTTCGGCTACAGCAGATGAAATAGATGGAAGGTCGTTAATAGTTATGTAGTGGTTCATAATTCTTGTGCTAAAGCATTAAAAAATAAATCAATGTGTTTTTCTTGAATTGTGAGGGGGGGCAAAATTCGAATCAAGTTTGGGTTTTTGGAACTTCCAGTAAATAAAAAGTGATCAAAAAGTAATTTTTTTCGAAGGGCAGCAACTGGAAAATCAAACTCAAGGCCGAGCATCAAACCGCGCCCTTTGAGTTGTTTGAGTTGTGGGATCGACTTGGCTTTTTGAGTAAAATAGTCAGACATCTTTTGAGCATTTAGCATCAAATTTTCAGCTTCTAAAACATCCAAAACAGCCAAGGTTGCCGTACTCGCCAGATGGTTTCCACCAAAGGTCGTTCCTAAAAGTCCATAGGACGCTTTTATGGATGGATGAATCAAAATTCCTCCGACAGGGAATCCGTTGCCCATACCCTTCGCTAACGAGATAATGTGAGGCGTTAATCCATGTTTTTGAAATGCAAAAAAGTCACCAGATCGACCAAAGCCCGATTGGACTTCATCGGCAATTAAAACCGTGTTGTATTTATGACATAAAGATTCCAGTCCTTTATAAAATTCTGTGGTGCTTTCATCAAGACCTCCAACCCCTTGAATACACTCAATAATAATGGCACAAATAGGTTCTGATTTTAAGGTGGCCTCAACCAATTCTAAATTTCCTAATGGCAAAAACCGAACTTGTTGTTGGGCGTTTAAAGGCGCAACAATTTTTGGATTATCGGTTGCGGCTACCGCCGCAGAAGTACGCCCATGAAAGGAATTATCAAATGCGAGTATTGTTGCTTTATTCGTGTGAAATGACGCTAATTTTAAAGCGTTTTCATTGGCTTCGGCACCAGAACTACACATAAACAAAGCATAATCTTTACAGCCCGATACTTGTTCAATCCGATCGGCTAATTTTGTTTGAAGTGGATTCTGTACCGCATTACTATAAAACCCAATTTTCTGAAGTTGATTGGTCAATGCATTGACATATACAGGATGGGAATGCCCTATTGAAATCACGGCGTGACCTCCATAAAGGTCCAAATACTGAGTGCCTTTGTCATCATAAACAAAAACATCTTTGGCTCTTACCGGCGTTACATCGAAGAGTGGATAAACATCAAATAAACTCATAATTAGTGGGCTTTTATACTGTTAATTTTCTCGAAAGAGGCGACCATTCCTTGGATAAGTGACGAACTTAATCCTTTGTGTTCCATTTCATTAAGCCCTTCAATAGTACACCCGTTTGGGGTGGTCACTCGGTCAATTTCTTGTTCTGGGTGATTGCCAGACGTAATGAGTAAATTCGCTGCACCTTCGCAGGTAAACATGGCTAAATTTTGAGCTTCAGCAGCATCAAACCCCAGCTGAATAGCGGCTTGGGTTGTGGCACGAATTAGACGCATCCAAAAAGCAATACCACTCGCACAAACGACCGTTGCGGCTTGCATTTGTTGTTCTGGAATTGTAATGGTAGTTCCTAAACGATTAAAGATAGCTTCTGCAATTCCTAAACGCTGTTTACCAACGTCATTACTACACAAACAGGTCATGGATTTACCGACCGCGATGGCGGTATTTGGCATCGCACGAATGACAAACTGATTCGTTCCAACCAAACTTTCAATTCTCGAAATAGAAAAACCAGTAATGGTCGATATCAACACATGTTTTTCTGTTAAAAATGGTTGAACCTCCGTCAATATAGTTTCTAAATGAGCGGGTTGAACTGCCAAAATAATGATGTCCGATTTTTGAATGGCTTCTTTGTTATCAGAAGTTAGATATACATTTTGATAGCCTTCAAAATCTGCTAGATCTTTTATATTTCGTCGGGTGAGATATAAAGTAGTAATCGCATTATTTGTAATAAGGCCTTTTGCGATTGAGCCTCCTAAATTTCCGGTTCCAATGATTGCTATTTTCATAAGTAGTCTATTTTAAAAATAATTAGCTTTAAGTTGTAATCCTAAATGCGCTTCGAGTCCAAACATTAAATTCATATTATGAACGGCTTGACCTGAAGCACCTTTGAGTAAGTTGTCGATGGCACTTGTAATGAGTAGTTTCCCGTCATGCACTTCCAAGTGAAGTAAACATTTATTGGTGTTTACTACTTGCTTTAAATGTATGACCTCATCGGAAACAATGGTGAATTGTGCGTCTTTATAATAGGTTTTAAAAAGCGCTTTTGCGGTCTCTAATGTGCCTTCATATTTAGTATAAAGAGTGGCGAAAATTCCTCTTGAAAAATTTCCACGGTTGGGAATAAAGTGAATAATACTTTTTAAATCTGTTTGAAGCCCATCGACCGATTGATGGATTTCTCCTAAATGTTGATGGTTGAATGCTTTATAATGAGAAAAATTATCCGCTCGCCATGTAAAATGGGTGGTCGGCGACAATGCGGTCCCTGCCCCAGTGGCGCCTGTCACGGCATTGACATGAATTGCATCTTGTACTAAATCATTGGCGGCTAAAGGTAAAATTGCCAATTGAATGGCTGTTGCAAAACACCCTGGGTTTGCAATGTATTGGGCCGACTGAATCGCTGTTTTATTTAATTCTGGCAATCCATATACAAACGGTTTGTTTTGAAATACTGCGTCTTGTGTCAGTCGGAAATCATTAGATAAATCAATGATTTTAGTCGTGCTTGAAAAGGAATGTTGTTCTAAAAATACTTTAGAATTTCCATGCCCTAAACAAAGAAACAAAACATCCACTTTGGTATTAATCACATCGGTAAAACAGTGATCGGTGTTGCCAACCAAATCTTGATGGATGGCACTTAATTTTTTACCAGCACTGGAAGTACTATACACAAAATTGATTTCAGCTTCTGGGTGGACGAGCAATAATCGAATCAATTCACCAGCGGTGTAACCTGCGCCTCCTATTATTCCTGCTTGTATCATAATTCTGAATTTACTTGTTGATGTATTTTGTTTTGATTGCCGTTAATTTTGATGAAGCCTTTGGCTTCCTCTGCGGTCCATCCAGTATTAACTTCGCCATAACTTCCAAACTTGGCATTCATTAAATCATGTGGTGATTTAATTCCATTGATTGAAAAGTGATAGGGCTTCAACACCACTTCTACTTCTCCCGACACACTGTGTTGACTGGAAGTTAAAAAAGCTTCCATATCGCGCATCACGGGGTCTAAATACTGACCTTCATGCAGATGCATTCCGTAAAAATTTGATAAATAGTCTTTATGTTGAAGTTGCCATTTGGTGAGTGTATGTTTTTCTAACAGATGGTGGGCTTTCACAATAATAAGTGCCGCCGCAGCTTCAAAACCAACACGGCCTTTAATCCCAACAATGGTATCACCAACATGAATATCTCTTCCAATTGCATACTTAGAGGCCACTTCGTTTAGCTGTTGAATATTGACTTCAGCAGCGTTTTGAACGCCATTAAATGCGGTGAACTCGCCTTTGGTAAACGTAAGCGTTACCGTTTGGGGCGCATCGGAATCTAATTGAGATGGATAGGCCGATTCAGGCAGCGCTAAATCAGAGGTGAGCGTTTCATCGCCTCCAACACTCGTGCCCCACAGACCTTTATTAATTGAATATTTTGCTTTTTCCCAATCCAAATCAATTCCATTAGATTTTAAGTAAGAAATTTCCTCTTGTCTCGTTAGTTTTTGATCTCTTATAGGAGTTACAATTTCAATTTCTGGCGCAAGTGTTTGAAAAATCATATCAAAACGCACTTGATCATTTCCTGCCCCCGTACTACCATGTGCAATGTAGTGGGCATTAATTGACTTGGCATACTCAATAATTTCTATGGCTTGTACAATTCGTTCTGCGCTCACCGATAATGGATAGGTATTATTTTTTAATACATTTCCATAAATAAGAAATTTGACTACTTTTTGATAAAAAGTCGTGACAGCTTCTATATTTTTGTAAGTAGAAACCCCCATTTTATAGGCGTTTTTTTCGATGGTTTGAATGTCGTTTTCAGAAAACCCACCGGTATTGACACTCACAGCATGGACCTCATAGCCTGCTTTTGACAACGATACTGCACAATAAGACGTATCTAAACCACCACTGTAGGCTATCACTAATTTTTTTGAATTTTTCATTTTTTATATTTTTTTAGAAACAAGCTTTGCTTGATACTTTTTAGTCTTAGAAAAGATTTTTCTTTTACTTTTTCAGAATTTTTATCTGGTTTAGAGTTTGGATCATATAACATCCCCGTACACAAACACATGCTTTGAGACGTGCGTTGAAGTACATCATAATTCTTACATGTTTGACACCCTTTCCAAAAAGAAGGTTCATCGGTGAGTTCAGAAAAAGTAACCGGTTTGTAGCCGAGTGCACTGTTGAGTTTCATCACGGCGAGACCAGTGGTAATACTAAATATTTTGGCGGTTGGGTATTTGGTTCTCGAGTGCTCAAAAACAACCTGCTTTATTTTTTTTGCTAAGCCTTGATTTCTAAAATCGGGATGCACAATAAGCCCTGAATTGGCCACAAACTTGTCGTGATTCCAGGTTTCTATATAGCAAAAGCCTGCAAAAGTATCGCCCTCTAAAGCAATCACAGCATTATTGTTTTCCATTTTAGAAATGATGTATTCTGGAGAACGCTTGGCAATCCCTGTCCCTCTTACTTGTGCAGCCTCTTCAATGGCTTTACAAATCGTTTGGGAAAAAATCGTATGAGATTTATCTGCAATAATGATTTCCATTATATAAGATTTTAAATAATTAATAAAAAAGTTGAATAAAAAAGTTGAGTGAGGAACCGGACACACCTAAGTTCAGAAATTTAAGAACACCCTAAGGGCGACGGCGAGTGATACGCGGACGTGCAACTACAGGGCTAAACATGTTAGCCGAAGGAGTTTTGAATATTTTAAAATTTTGTAGGTTCATTATAAATCTCGTTAACGAAAACTAAATCGTTACTTAAATATCAAGTAAATGTAAATATAAATTAAAATGAAGCATAAGTAAGACTCAAAAAAATCTTCAGTTTTTCGATATTCTAAAAACTTGTCTGTATTTGCTGTTAATAATTTAAATAAATTTCGATATAATGAAAAAAACGTATTGAACTCGCTTCATCGGTTTTTATGAAGTTTATTATACAAGTATCTGATTCAATTTTGGATGCCGATTAAATATCTGTAAAGCTTCTTTAAACTCGAGTGACAACTACCCGATACTGCTACAGGAAATCAAGGGTTAGACTCAGTCATCGAAGTATTTTCAGGATCTTGTGGAGCGCTTACTTCTATAGAGTGTGATGATAATAGTGCTGTTACAAATGAATTCTCAATTTTAAATCTAACTGGCTTAACAGCCGGCTCTACACTATATATCAGAGTGTGGGAATCTGGTGGAGACGAAGAAGAGCCTTTTTCAATTTCTGCACACAGTAAGACTTTTAGTATTTCTGAAAATAGTTTTGAGGGTTTTTCAATATATCCGAACCCTGTAACAACTGTTTTGTACTTTAATGCGTTGGATAAGATAAAAACAATCAGTGTGTACAATTTAATAGGACAAGAACTTTTGAGAACTACTCCAAATGCGATTCAATCTGAGCTTTCTATGACAAACTTTCAAACAGGAGTTTATATTGTTAAAGTTAAAGTAGGCAAACAGTTTGGTACTTATAAAATTTTGAAAGAATAGTTTTTATATTTGAATGCTTGGTTATAATTCTATAAAAAGACTTCAATAATTTGACTATTGAAGTCTTAACATTTACAGTCATATTATATTCTGAAGACTATATTATTTAAAATAGAAATGATAATAAGTCAAAAGATTGACGAACCAAAAAGAATACATAACTTATACAAATCAACTAGCGTCTCATTCGATTGTTACGAAATTCTTTCATCTTTTCAGTGATGATGACTTGATATTCTTTTTTGGAAACTTCCTTCCCTTTGGTAGGGGCTACAATTTCGATAACCTCGTCTGGGTTTAGAACTAATTTTGAGCAGAGCATCGTTGTATTATCGGCGCTGACTTCTAAAATCAGTCCAGGAAGCCCCCAGTACTCAAGAGGCCCATGACGTACTGGAATTTGAGGGGTGTACCAAGCTTCTACCACAGTCATTTTAATTTCTTTTACCTGTGTAGAGTCTAATTCAGATTCATTCGAGTTTCTCAGTTTGTCCCAAGAAAAAGAATACCATGTTAAGTCGTTTGTTGGAATTGAGGCGGTGGCTTTAAAACAGGAATAGTTTCCAATCTGTTTTGTTTCGGATTCTAAACGCCACTCAATCGGTTGCAAGGTATCATTAATTAAGAATTTTTTTCCATAAAACTCCTGCTCTTGAAGTTGGGTATTTGTTTTAACATTTTTATACTGTCTGCCAGGTGCGAAATTTTTACCCCAAGAATCCGTCGCTCCAGAAATCGCATCTAACTGATCTTCTTCTTCAAACAAAGATTCCTCTTTATTAAAGGACAAGACATAACTTTTTTCGAGTCGGTTTTTCATGCGTGCCTCAACTTCTTTTTTTTGAGCTTCACTCAGTCGAGCTCCCCATTTACCCAGATCCATTTTAGATTTAGAAAAATAATAGGCTTTTGCTTGAAATTCTTGAGTGGGTTGCTTGTTTTTAACACTTGTTGAAATTAGAAAAACAAATACAAAGACGAGAATACTTAAAATTTTTGACTTCATTAAAGTGACGTTAAGATTGGTTGTTCATCAAATATAATATATAGTTATTCAAAACAATTTATTTTTATCAAAATAAATCCATTTATAATTCTGAATTGTATTCAACACACAGAACACTTTAATTCAAGAGCTATCATTTAAAACCCCATGAATCATAAACTCATGGGGTTTTATAGCGACAGTTAGACTTGCTGAGAAAAATAGCTATTTAACTCCTCAAACCTCTGAGGTACTCGTATCAATAATAAATTAAACCGGAACAAATGAATACTCTTTAAACACAAACAAGCCAAAACTAAAAAGTTTTGGCTTGTTTGTGTTTAAAATTACTAAAACTCTAATTAATCAATTAATTCATTTGAATTTGATTCAGATAGAGGGATTTTTAATTTCATGACTTCAGATTCAACGGTACTGAGAGTTAAATCCACCAAAGTGGAAGGCGTCTTATTGGTTGATCTTTTAACATGGAGCTTACGGAAAAATCAGAACCATTACCAACAAAATCAGATGCAGTCCCTGAATTTTTAGAATAGTTTTCTGTGGTCCCAGAAGGTCTATTTCCATAAAAATCGATTGGAATTCGGACATTGGTGAAACCAGCACTCGCGACGTCATTAAAATATTGTTGTTCAACCGCAGGAGACCAATTTCCTTCTACTTGAGCACTTAAAACATTCCCGAGATTTATCCCTCTACCCATATTTTGAACAATTTCAAAAGAACTTGACTGTGCAAATACTCCTAATGAAATAAAAGAAAACAATAAAACGAAAACAATTTCAAGGTACTTCATATTTCGACTGCTATAAAATAATTAAAATACTTGTAGAACCAAAAAGGAAACTTATAATTAATAAGTCCCCTATAATTAGTTGATTAAATAAACTGAGGAAATCATTTTATTTAATCAAAATAATTTCCTTAATTTATTTATTTTTAGGTTTAAACGTTTGAAAACTTTGATTTTCTAATTTCAATATCTTGTTTGCTTGTGAATTTGAAAACTTTTCAAGAAGAGTGTTTTTCGTGTTATCCCGTGACTTTCTAAAAATCGCTCTCTTTTGTTCTTTAGATAGCCCTTTAACAGCCGTAGCTTTTCCATTAGATGTATATTTATCAAGAAAGGCTTGCTTAATAAACTCAATTTCAGAGTCATTCAAATTACTCATTTCGGATGCTATTAATGCAATTGCTTTTTCTGCTCTTGCATTATTTTTTTGGTTAGATTGTGATGTAACAAATGATGCTGTTAAACACATACATAAAATTAATACTAATTTTTTCATTTTTTTAGATTTAAATATTAGAATATCAAACATACGCACATAAACTATAAAAATTAAGGGTAAGTGTTTATAAATAGGGGAGGTATGATCAGTTAAATCATTCTGATATTAGATAGAGGCATACAAAAGGGATGGTCTTTGAGTACTAATTGCCAAACACAACGGTTTGATAAAAAGACTTTAGAAATACTTTTGTAAAAGGTAATTGAATTCCATCAAAATTACCCTATTTTTTTCACTCGAAGTCGAAGATTCGAGGACATCAATCCTCTAGTATTATTAGAAAAATAAAAAGCAACTAGTAAACGACCTAATGCCTGATTTGCTGAACACCCCCTACCGAATTCAATGACATAATAGACTACAAAAAACGATGTATCGAAAAAGTTATCCCTATTTTTTATATATTTAACACAGATTACGCTCCCAAGTCATAATCTTCATAACCAATTGATCTACTATTTAGATATTATTTTACTGTCAATATAATTTGGAGGTGTTCCGACATCCGCCCTATGTAGCGGTTTTTAGGACGTTACGGATCAAGCAAGTTAATTACGATTGTAGGGCGAGGGTTACACTCGTGACACCCAGCTCCAGCAAAGTCTCCCGACTTAGCGGAACCTAAAAATAAACCCCTGCCTTCCCTCGAACATTGCGTGTGGAAACAGAACCTTCCGTATTCGGTAAGAGAAAAGAAACATAAATAAAAAACGAATGAGAAACCTAAAATCACAACTAAAAAAATTATTCTTTCGAAAAAAATTCTATTTAAAAACATACAAACCATTAAAAAAGACAGTGCCAGAAAAAACAATTCAACTGACTAGTGCATGGAAAGGCTTAGAGTTAATTATTGAAGACATCCTCAATCAATTTAATATTGATAAAGGCAACTGTATTGAGTTTGGAGTCGAATATGGATTTTCAGCAGTGGTGTTCTCAAATTATTTTAAAAAAGTAACAGGCGTTGATACATTTATTGGAGATAAACATAGTGCGCACAAAGGAGACCATTATGATCAAACAAAAAAAGCGTTGAATGAGTTTAAAAACATTGAATTATTTAAATCAGATTATAGAGATTGGATACAAAAAGACACAAATCAATATGATTTTGCCCATGTCGATATTGTTCACGATTACAAAGAAACATATGAGTGTGGGCTTTGGGCCGTACGACACAGCAAATGCTGTATTTTCCATGATACAGAAAGTTTTCCAGAAGTAAGACGTGCCGTTTTTGATATTGCAAAAAACACCGGAAAGGAAGTGTATAATTACCCCTATCATAATGGGTTGGGAATTATTGTTTAAACGCCTTAATACTAAAATTTACAAACTCCAAACAACGCATTTTAATTTACTAAACGAATAATCCTGTTAAGGAGTGTCTAATCTTGCTGAAAGTCTAGTATATTGCATTCATAATTATTTTTATGAATCGTAGCTATTAAAACAGGCGCACTCCAAAAAATGATTCCTAGCGAACCTGCCTGTGGCAGACAAGCAAATAGGATTCTTAAAACAATAAAAAGATGAAACTAAACTTACTGTCTTGTGACGCACCACGCCCCGATAAAAGAGCGATTTCCAAATGTATTTTAGAAATTTCATCGCAGATGAATCAGTCCTTATGCAATGAGCTTACTGAAATTCTCTTGGATGGCGATGCTGTGGATATAGAAGTAGCGGACAAAAATACAGCGTCAGCTTTAAGAGCTTTACGAAAACTAAGTATCGACTACGAAATTATAGAATGAGTCGTTACAAGTAGTAAAAAACGCTGAAAAAATGGCAGATACTTCCCATGACAACAAAAGCATGAAAGATGGCGTGGTTGTAGTGGAGTTTTTTCATCGAATACAAAAGTGCGCCAACCGTATAAAATACGCCACCCGCAAATAACAGCTGTAACCCTTCTGTGGGTAAACGATCCATAAGCGGATTGATCACAAACATAATTTGCCAGCCCATTAAAACATACAGAAGTGTGGAGAGTTTGTCAAACCGTCCCGTGTAAAATAGTTTTAGGATCACGCCACTAAAAGCAAAAATCCAAGTGAATCCAAAAATACCCCATCCCAAAGTGCCTTCCAATACTAAAAGCGCAAAAGGCGAATAGGTGCCTGCGATTAAAACATAGATCGCAGCATGATCAAAAATATTTAATTTCCGTCTTAGTTGAGGATCTTTTGCGGAATGATACCATGTAGAAGCCGCATATAAAACAATCAAACTGACCCCATAAATAATTAAACTTGCGGGTTTCCAAAATCCATCGTAAGCCAACGATTTGACAATCAGAAGTGGCAATGCAATCCCGCTTAATAAAAGCCCAAAAGCATGTGTAAGGACATTTAATCGCTCCTCATTTTGAGAGTAATGGGGGTTTGCTGCTTCGCTCATGAGTTATTAAAACCGTCTTTTATGAGAACATATCTTTTACCTTTTCAAAAAATGATTTATCAGAGCTTTCTGGTTTTGGGGAAAAATGCTCGTCCGATTTCATTTTTTCAAAAAAGGTTTTTTGTTCTTTGCTCAAGGTTTTTGGGGTCCATACGTTGATATGTACTAACAAATCACCACGGCTATAGCCATTGATGTTTGGAATCCCTTTTCCTCTAAGACGTAATATTTTACCGGATTGTACACCTGCTTCAATTTTCAAACGGACTTTACCCGTCACGGTATCAATTTCGATCGAATCTCCTAAAATTGCTTCGGGTACACTGACATATAAATCATAGTGTAAATTATCGCCTTCACGTTGTAAGGTTGGATGCGTTTCCTCGGTAATAGCAACTAATAAATCGCCCGAAATCCCATTTCCAGGGGCCGCATTTCCTTTTCCAGTAACTTTTAACTGCATGCCATCGACCACACCAGCTGGAATTTTAATGGAGACTGTTTCTTCTTCAGTTACAAACCCTTGAGCATCGGAATTAGAAGGCCGTTTATCGATACTTTGTCCTGTACCACCACAGGCATTACAGGGAGAAGCTGTTTGCATACGCCCTAAGATCGTATTGGTAATTCTTGTCACCTGCCCTTGGCCATTACAAGTAGAACAAGTTTTGTAAGTCACGCCTTTAGCTTGCGTTTTTCTTTTGACTTTAACTTTCTTTTCAACGCCGTTGGCAATTTCTTCGAGGGTCAATTTGACACGAATCCGAAGGTTACTCCCTTTCATCACTCGTTGACGCTGTCCGCCACCAAAACCTCCAAAGCCTCCACCGCCACCGCCGCCGAAAATATCGCCGAACTGACTGAAAATATCATCCATATTCATGTGCCCACTTCCACGGCCACCACCCCCTTCAAAAGCTTGATGACCATATTGGTCAAAACGCGCTTTCTTATCGGGATCACTTAATATTTCATAGGCTTCTGCAGCTTCTTTAAATTTATCTTCGGCTGATTTATCATCTGGGTTTTTGTCCGGATGGAATTTAACCGCCATTTTTCTGTAAGCTTTTTTGATCTCTGTAGCTGAGGCGCCTTTTTGGATCCCTAATGTGTCGTAATAATCACGTTTTGCCATTTCAGTATTGAAATTTTATATCTTAATATTTATTAGTTTCCAATCACTACTTTTGGAAAACGAATCACCCTATCCCCTAGCTTATACCCTTTTTCGATCACATCAATAATTTTGCCTTTCATCGCATCTGATGGTGCTGGAATTTGAGTGATTGCTTCGTGGTCATCTGCATTAAACAAATCGCCGCTACTGACCTCAACAATGGTCAACCCTTTTTGTTCAAGAGTCGAAGAAAATTTATTTTTAATCAGCTCAACGCCCTTAGATAATTCAGTTTCTTCGCTTTTGGCCATTTCTAGCAAAGCACGATCAAAATCATCCAACACTGGAAGTAATGCTTTTATGACCTCTTGACTGGCAGTCGAAAACAACTCAATACGTTCCTTTGTAGTACGGCGTTTGTAGTTTTCAAATTCGGCAAATAGTCTTAAAAATTTATCTTTTTCTTGTGCTAAATCTGCGGCCAATTGTTCCTCAACTGTAAGCTCAACAGTGGCTTCAGTGGTCTCAGTGGCTGTTTCATTGATCGTCGTTTCTTCAGGAGTTTCAACTTCCTTTTTGGTTTCTTTTTTACTCATTGTATGTATGTACGCTTTGGGTAATTAATGTTTGTTTTTTAATCCATGGCAAAAGTACTGCCATTATTAATAAAATGTCAAAATGTCACAAAGTATTTTTCGGAAGTTAATTTTAGGAATGGGAAATGGAATTGGAAACGAATCCTTACAACAAATTTTCGAGAGCCACGTCTAATTCATGATACTGATATTGAAACCCAGCATCTTCAATTTTTTTGGAGCACACACGTTGACTTTCGAGGGCGATTGCACTCATTTCACCTAGAAGCATTTGAAGTGCAAATTCAGGGACCTTTGGAAAAAAAAGTGGACGCTTAATAATTTTAGCGATGGATTTTACAAGGTCTTTTTGCTGAACTGGATTGGGAGCAACGGCATTATAAACGCCTTCTAACTTTGATTCTAATACAAATCTAAACAATCGTACTAAGTCATCAATATGAATCCACGATTGCCAATGCTCTCCAGTACCTAAAGCAGATCCGATGTACTGTTTGATAGGCCCCATGATTTTAGGCAAAGCACCTTCCTTTGCATCGAGCACTATTCCAATACGAACTGCCGTAGTTTTAATTCCTAAAGATTGAAATGGTTTTAAACGACCTTCCCAAGACTTCACAACCGTTCGTAAAAAACTGGCATCAGTTCCTTGAAACTCTTCTTCGTAATACCGCGTTTTAGAATCGGGATAAATACCTATTCCACTTGCTGAGATAATCTGTTGAATCGGAAAATTATGAGTTTCAATACTTGAATGTATCAACTCTAAGGCATTCGTTCGACTGGACAAAATGGATACTTTTGCAGCCTTGGTCCAACGTTGAGCAATGGAAGATCCTGCTAAATTAATAACCACCTCTACCCCTTCAAAACAAGCGGTATCAATCGTGTTATTTTGCGGATTCCAATAAAACCCTTTGTAATTGGCTTCAGACTTTATTTTTAATTTACGAGTCGTCAAATAATGAACCGTATCCCCTTGCGATAAACATTGCTTTACCAATGCTTTACCAACTAATCCCGTCGCTCCTGTGATCAATAGTGTTTGTCCCATCCCTGCTAAATTAATGATAACAACTTCGTAAATAAATGAATTATCAAAGGTTTAACATTACTTTAAGCTTCCACATCAATTTCATTAAGATAATACTAACAACCTTTAGACGGCTTGGTCGCTCTCAACATTTCTCGTTTTCCTGGAGGGCCTTCCAATCGTTCAACTGTAAACCCAACGGCTTGCATGGCGCGACGCACGCTGCCTTTGGCCGCATAAGTGACCAAAACGCCGTTTTCCTTCAGTGCATCATACATGCGTTTAAAAATAGATTCCGTCCATAGATCTGGTTGAACTCTAGCGCCGAAGGCATCAAAATAAATAAGTTCAAAGGAGTTTTGATCTTCTAATTCGTTGAAAAATTGTAATCGTTTTTTTAAAGAAAAATGAGGGGTAATAACATGCAAATCTCTCCAAGAAACTTGATGTAATGTATCAAAAACAGGGGATTGATCCTGTGCCAGTAAAGAAGCATAATTTAAGTGTGATAATTCTTCTGACTGAACAGGATAAGCCTCCATGCCTTCATAGTGAATTTGAATATTCTGAGTGTACGCTTCTAGAGCTGTGACAAAGGCATTTAAACCGGTCCCAAATCCAATTTCAAGAATATGGAGGACTGTCGGTTTGTGTGAATTCAGAAAATGATGTAATCCCATTTTTATAAAAACATGCTGCGCTTCTTGAATGGCACCATGAATTGAGTGGTATTGCTCATCCCAATCTTCAATTTGAATGGTTTTTGAACCGTCGCCCGTAGTTACTATAGATCGCTTCATTATTAGTTGCTATTAACGCTTTTAAGTTGATCCATTTCAAAATTTTAGAGCCGAAAGAGATGAAACGGAATTTGGTGCTTTGATAATCTGCTCAGCTTATTTTCATTCAATACAGATATCCATCGAAAATTAGTGAATATTTTAATTAAAAATCGAAGATAAAATATAAATTTCAAACTTTTGGAAGTTTGATTTTTTTTAAATATTAATTTCTGTAAGTTTGTATAAGGCTAAATAGTAATACCCTTATTATGGATTCAATAAAAATAACACGAACGCAGCAATCAAAAATCAACTCAATTGATTTTAAAAACCTTGGATTTGGATCCGAATTCTCTGATCATATGCTGGTCTGTGATTATAAAAATGGTGCTTGGGGTGTTCCTGAAATTGTGCCTTATCAGGCCATTTCATTAATGCCATCTTCAAAGATTTTTCATTACGGACAATCTATTTTCGAAGGCATGAAAGCCTACAAAGATTCTGATAAAAAAACCTGGTTATTTCGACCCGATGAAAACTTTAAACGTTTTAATATTTCTGCCAAACGATTGGCAATTCCCGAATTACCAGAAACGGTATTCATGGACGGCTTAAAAGCATTGCTTAAAGTAGACGACCAATGGATCCCTACTCAAGATGGGAGCTCATTGTATGTTAGACCCATCATATTTGCAACAGGCGAAGGATTTCATGCCTCTCCTGCGGATGCTTATAAATTTATTATCTGTACAGCGCCTTCAGGTGCCTATTTTGCAGGAAAAGTAAAAGTATTGATTGAACAAAACTACTCACGCTCGGCGAATGGTGGCGTTGGATTTGCAAAGGCAGGTGGTAACTATGCTGGTCAATTTTATCCAACACAATTAGCGATTGACAAAGGCTACGATCAAGTCATCTGGACCGATGATAACACCCACGAATATATTGAAGAAGCCGGTGCGATGAATATTTTTGTTCGTATCAACGACACCCTTATCACCGGACCAACGAGTGACCGAATTTTAGATGGTATTACACGAAAAAGTATTCTTGACATCGCCAAAGATGAAGGTATCAAAGTGGACGTTCGAAAATTCACAGTAACTGAAGTCATCGAGGCCTCTAAAAACGGAAGTTTAAAAGAAATGTTTGGAGCAGGAACTGCAGCCGTCATTTCTCCGATTGCCGGATTTGGGTTCAAAGACACCGATTATAACTTACCGGAACTTGAAAACCCAATCGCTCAACGATTAAAAAACCGCATCACCGATATTCAGACCAATAAAGCCGAGGATTTATTTGGTTGGACTGTTAACGTATAGCGGTTAGGATTCCAAAATTTGTTGAATATGAGGCTTAAAATAATTGGGGCCTTTTAATACCTTTCCATCTTCTCGATAGATAGGCTGGCCATCTTCACCCAATTTACTCATATTACTACGCTGAATTTCTTCAAAAACCGCTTCTATTTTGTGCTGCATTCCATGTTCGATAATGGTTCCACAAAGGATATAAAGCATATCTCCTAACGCATCTGCCACTTCTACCATGTCGTTATTATTGGCCGCTTCTAAATATTCTTCATTTTCTTCTTTCATCAAATCAAAGCGAAGGGTGTTTTTAGAAAAACCTAAATCGGCTTTTAGAGAAGTTCTATACCCAATTTTAAAGGCTTCGTGAAATTGTTGAACTGCTTTTATTTTATCTTTCATAATTAGTTAGTTTTTATACATTTCAACACCCCAAAGATGGGAGGGCAAACATGCTGAGATTCTTATAATTTTTTATAAATTTGACACACTTTATAAGTCTAAAAATACATAATTATGTTCAGTCAAGGACAACTAATTTTCGGAATCCTATTTGCCTTTGTTTTTACAGGCGTTATTATCTACGCCTATCGCAAGGATTTTGCCCTACATCAAAAATATTACAAAGGAAGTTTATGGGTATTGTTAGCTTTTGTTGGCTTTATAGCCGGCATTGCTGGTATTAAATTTGTGTTAGGCTACTAAAAAAAGCCACTTCCCTTTTTGGATAAGTGACTTTTCATAAGAGTTGAATTAAAAGAGATTAGTTGATCTCTGGTAAAAAACTATAGTTAGCAGAGTAGTTCAACATCTGACCTACAAAGCTTTCTACATACTTTACCTCAATTGAAGTAATCGCGCCATCGGCATCAGTTTTTGGCACTAATACAGGATTCACAAACCCACTATACGGCGCCGAAGTAAATTGCTTATTACGCTCCAAAACATCCGCATGTATCGCTTGGTCAACTTTAACTCCATAGCCTTCTACCAGGGCTTGAACCGCTGCAAAATCTCCCTCGGATTTGATACGTTGTGTTTCGCGAAGCAACTGTCCAAATAGATCATGTAATTTTTCATAATCATTAATATTGAAATACGTTTTCCCGTCGCGAATGACTTTTTCAATCACATTGTCCTTAAGTCCTTTTTCATAAGCCCATGCACTCACCCACTGACGGTTTCGCATGTGCGCTTCTTCGACCTCATCACCAAGGTTTAATCGAATGAGTTGGGTCATTAATCCATTTCGGATGTATCCATCAAATGCAGCCGTCCCTATTGATTTCCAATCGGCGACCAAGCCTAACTCTTGTATTTTTGGGTTGTATAAATAATAGAGCCCTACCAAATCAGCACGCCCTTCCTCTAGAGTAGAGGCATAGTTTTTCAAGGTTTCTTTAGTTTCTCCAACCCCTGGGTTTAATTGCCCAGACGCATGCCCAACCACTTCATGAAGTGCGGTGTGTAGTTTATCTGCTGGTTGACCGTATAATTTTTCTAACTGATATTCTTGATCGTCATGAACAAATTCTTTAAGTCTTCCAGAACTCCCAGAATTATCATGCGCATTTGTAATATTTCCTAAGGAAACTGACTTGCTCCCAACCGCCGCACGAATCCAGTTTGCATTCGGTAAATTTACACCAATTGGAGTGGTTGGTGACGCATCTCCAGCTTCACCAGCAACATTGACTGTCTTATAGCTTACACCTACAACATTTTTCTTTTTATGTTCTGGAAATAACGGAGAGTTATCTTCAAACCATTGGGCGTGTTCAGATAAAACCGCCATTTTGGCCGACATGTCAAAATCTTTGATTTGTACAATCGTTTCATATGAACCTCTATACCCTAAGGGATCATTATAGACTTCGATAAAGCTGTTGATATAATCGATATTTCCTTCAGTTGCAGACGTCCAAGCCACATTATAATCATCCCAAGTTTGTAAATCTCCAGTCTTATAATATTGAATCAATAATCCTAACGCATCGCCTTGCGCCTGATTTTCAGCAACCCCATTGGCCAATACTAACCACTTCACTATTTCATCGATCGCTTCGCCATATAATCCGCCAGATTTATAAACACGTTCCTGAAGTTCCCCGTTGATTTTTACCAATTGAGAATTCAACCCATGAGACAAAGGTTTGTCGGGGTTTGGTGAAGTGATCTTTGAATAAAACGATTCAACATCGGCATTTGTAACCCCCTGACCGTAGAAATTAACGGCCGATTCCGCAACGTTATCAATGTCTTTAGCTTGATTGACTTTCTTCGCATCCTTGTCATTAAAAATAACTTCAAAAGCTTCACCTTCTAAAGTTGTGTTTGTGGTTGACAAAATCGATGTCAAATACGCTGCTGAAAATTCAGGAGTCAATTTCGCATTGCTGTAATGGTGATGAATCCCGTTACTAAACCAAACACGTTTTAAATACACCTCAAAAGCGACCCAATCATCCGAAGTTTTATCCCCCTCGAAAGTGGTGTAAATACGTTCTAATGCCGTACGAATGGTTAGATTGTGACGGTAATTTTGATCCCACATGATATCGCGACCCGACAGGCCGGCTTGGGTTAAATAGTAAACAAGTTTTTGTTCTTTAAAAGTTAAATTTTCCCATCCTGGAATTTGATAACGCAACACTTTCAAGTCTGCAAATTGAGTCACTTTAATTGGGAAATTAGCCTCAGAATTGAGGGTTATAAAGTTAGAATCCATCGCTACATCAGACGTGTTATCTGATTTACAAGACCAAAAGAATTGGGCTAAAACGATAGAACCCAACACGATTTTAGAAATTAATTTCATGAGTTTAGATTTTTAGTTTGTTAAGGAAAATTTGAAATGTTCACGAATATAATCTATTTTGATTAACTAATTAAAATCATTTTATTTCGTTTCTAAGGAATCTATTTTTAATTTAGCGAAAACTACAAGAAATGAAACACGTTTTATTCGTCTTTATTGGAGGTGGCGCTGGAAGTGCACTTAGATACCTAGTTGGAAAAATTTTCAACAACACTACTCAGGGGTTTCCTTGGGCCACCTTTTCTGTCAATATTATGGGCAGTCTATTGATCGGCATTTTGATGGGGGTTGCTTTAAAAAATAGCAATTTATCAGAGAATCAAACCTTACTGTTAGTGACTGGATTTTGTGGAGGATTCACAACGTTCTCTGCTTTTGCTTATGAAAATCAAGTGTTTTTAAAAGAGGGCGACTTGACCAATTTTTTCATCTATACCTTAGGGTCCATTGGACTCGGATTATTGGCGGTGTTTTTAGGATTCTTTCTTTCAAAAAATTTTTAGTGATCTTTAAAACGCTTTACACCAGCTCTTATTTCTAAAGCCAAATAGTTTTCTCTTGGCACGATTGGGCAGGAGTATTTTTCATTGTAAGCACAATACGGATTGTAGGCTTTATTAAAATCGATCATCAACACATCCGTTGCGGGGATACTTAAATCGATATAACGCCCACCGCCATACGTTGTCTCTCCATTGGTTGCATCCAAAAAAGGAAGGAACAAATAGTCTGAATCAGAGTCCGAATCTACATTAGGTTCACTTTGATACACCTTAAGTTTTAAGAGCTGGCCATTTATAGTGAAAGATAAAACGCCAAAAATGCGCTCTCTGGTCACACGATTTGTGGTGGTTTTCATTTCAAAATAAGGAGCATTGGGTGTGCGTTTCAATTGCGCTTTTACGACAAACATCGAATCAATTGGAAAAAAATCAAGACCCTCAAACGCTTTCAAATCCTTGGATTTTAATGGTGATTTTGAGGCATCTTTAAAAAAATTATTTTGTTCTTCTTGAAATTTTGATTGAGATTTTATTGTTTTTTTCTGAGAGTGGCAGCCCATGAAAATAATTCCCGATAAAGCCATACCAATAGTAAGTAGTGTTTTCATACCTCTAAAAATACAATTACTTTTTTAAAATAGGATGATTTGAGACTACATTTGAAAGAATGATTTGTGTTTTGGTTTCCCCATAAGTTATCAGTTGGTCAATCAGTTTTTCCAAATGACGCTGATTCTGAAGAACCACTTCCATAACAATGTTTTCATTCCCCGTAATGCGATAACAATTAATGACTTCATCCAAGGTTTTTACTTTATGTAAAAAGGGTTGGAGTCGCCCCACAAACGCACGAACGGTTATTAATGCTCTAAAATCATAGCCCATTTCATGATGGGATACTTTGGCATAGTAGCCTTCGATGATCCCGGAATCCTCAAGTTTTTTTATACGTTCTGTAACCGCTGGTGATGATATGCCAACTTGCTTGGCGATGGCCGTATTTGAAATTCTGGCATTTCGTTGCAGTTGTTCTAGTATTTTTGAATGGAGGTCATCAAGTTTCATATTTAATGTATTTTAAATAAAAATATTAAAAATTAAACAAATAAACGTATTTATCTTTAAATTTTAAATGTATCATAGGATATATTGCTCTAATTTTGAAGTAAATATTAAATCAATGTTGCCGTTTCAAAATTCATCAGAATTGCATGTAGCTTTTTATAAAAAAGCTATTGAGATAGGATCACTTTCCAAAATGATCTCAGGATATTTGAATGCCGATCTTTCTGTTTTAAATCCGAATGGACGTGAAGATGATTCTATTTATTTCTCAGGAGACATCATTCGTCAGTCAGATTCTTTGGCGCCCCAAATCATGAGAGTCCAGCAAGAGCATTTTTCAGAACAAAAGCATCAGCATGCTGAATCGATACGAGGACTTACCAACCGATTGTTCAAAAATTGCCATCGTTTGGAAAAATGTAATAGTGATGGCCGTGAATTTTTGTCCATTCTAAAGAAGGAATTACAGAAATTTAAAAAATTACAAAAAAACTGGATGCTGACTATTTAGAGGGAGGTAATTAATCCTAAGGGATTAAATCTGCCATTTCTAATTGTAGAACCTGCGCTTTTTGAGCCGCTTGTACTGCAAAGTCTTGACCTGAAGACGCATAAATAATACCTCTCGAAGAATTGATCAAAAGACCAATTTGAGCATTCATTCCATATTTACAAACCTCAGCCAAACTCCCGCCTTGAGCTCCAACGCCAGGCACTAATAAAAAACTATCAGGAACGATGGTTCTAATTTCAGCGAAATAGGAGGCTTTGGTCGCACCCACAACATACATTAAGTTTTGGGCGTTTTTCCATCCTTTTGAGGTCTCTAATACGGTTTGATAAAGTGGCTGACCGTTTGTAGTTAGCGTTTGAAAATCAAAAGCTCCGGTATTTGACGTTAAGGTCAACATGATGGTATGCTTATTTTGAAACTCTAAAAAAGGCTCTATTGAATCTTTCCCCATGTAAGGCGCGACGGTCACACTGTCAAAAGCCAGATCTTTAAAAAAGGCCTTGGCATACATACTACTCGTATTTCCAATATCGCCGCGTTTGGCATCTGCAATGGTGAAAATTTCAGGGTAATTTATGTTTAGGTAATTAATAGTTTTATCAAGAGCGGTCCACCCTTTTAACCCATAGGCTTCATAAAACGCAATATTTGGTTTGTAAGCCACACACAAGTGATGTGTTGCATCGATGATTGCCTTATTAAACTCAAAAATAGGATCCTCTAACTCTAATAAATGAGAGGGTATTTTTGCCATATCTACATCAAGCCCAATACAAAGAAAGGATTTCTTTTTTTTAATTTCAGAAACAAGTGCTTGAGTTGTCATATACAATTAGATTACGCCGGTATCTGCTTTGAGTTTCTCTGTGTTTTCGGCCATCATGAGTTCGCTAATTATTTTCTGAATATCTCCGTTAATAATATTAGATAAATCATAGAGAGTGAGCCCAATGCGATGTTCTGTCACACGCCCTTGTGGATAGTTATAAGTTCTAATCTTGGCACTTCGATCTCCAGAAGACACCATGCTCATTCGTTTCTCAGAATCCGCCGCTTGTTTTTTAGCCAATTCCATTTCGTATAAACGGGATCTTAATACTTTAAGTGCTTTTTCTAAATTTTTATGAGACGATTTTTGATCTTGACAACTCACAATCATACCTGTTGGTTCGTGGTGTAATTTGATCGCAGAGTAGGTCGTATTAACCGATTGTCCTCCGGGTCCTGTAGAAGTTGTACGTTCAATTCTTACTTCAGTCATATCGAGTTGAACATCAAATTCTTCGGCTTCGGGCAATACAATCACAGAGGCGGCACTGGTGTGTACACGTCCTTGTGTTTCTGTTTGAGGAACCCGTTGAACCCGATGAACGCCGGCTTCGAATTTCATGGTGCCATAGACATCTTCTCCACTAACTTCAAAAATAACTTCTTTAAACCCTCCGGAAGTCCCGTGGTTAAAATCTACCACTTCCACTTTCCAGCCTTTTGACTCACAATATTTTGTATACATTCGATGTAGATCGCCAGCAAAAATACTTGCCTCATCCCCACCAGCTCCGGCACGTATTTCCATTACTATATTTTTGGCGTCGTCAGGGTCTTTAGGAATTAAAAGAACCTTCATCTCTTCTTCAATTGCAGGGATTTGGTCTTTGGCTTCTTCCATTTGCATTTTAGCCATTTCAACCATTTCTGCATCACTGCCATCAGAAATAATTTCTTGAGCTTCTTCAATATTTGACCTTAAAGATTCATAGATGAGACCTAGATCGACCATCTTTTTTAAATCTTTATATTCTTTATTGAGTTGTACATAGCGCTTCTGATCCGAAATAATATCGGGTTGGATGATCAGGTCATTTACTTCATCAAAACGTTGCTTAACTATCTGTATTTTTTCTAACATCTACTTTGGAGAATTATGTTGCAAAAGTACTATTTTTTATGGATTTACTGTGGTACAATAACGCCCCTAATACTCAAAGGTTCCAAATTCGCTTGTAATGGTCAACTTTTTGGAAGTGGAAGCTTCAACCCGTCCTACAATTTGAGCGTCTACATTGAATGATTTAGAAAGGGTTATAATTTCCTCCGCAATCTCAGGCTGCACGTAAAGCTCCATACGGTGACCACAATTAAATACTTGATACATTTCTTTCCAATCGGTATTGGATTGTTCTTGTATTAATTTAAAGAGTGGTGGTACTGGAAACATCGCATCTTTAATAATATGTAAATCGTCTACAAAGTGAAGTATTTTGGTTTGCGCGCCGCCACTACAATGTACCATTCCATGAATTGATTGGGCATCATATTTCTCTAAAATTGCTTTGATAATAGGCGCATAGGTTCGGGTGGGAGACAATACTAATTTCCCAGCATCTATTGGCGAATCTTTAACCGAGTCCGTTAGTTTCATGTTTCCTGAATAGACTAAATCTTCTGGAACTGCTGCATCGAAACTTTCGGGATATTTATCTGCTAAATAGTTTCCAAACACATCATGTCTAGCAGAAGTAAGTCCATTACTTCCCATACCGCCGTTGTAAGCATTTTCGTAGGTGGCTTGTCCAAAAGAGGCCAATCCTACAATCACATCGCCGGGTTGAATATTGGCATTATCAATCACTTTATTTCGAGGCATTCTGGCGGTCACTGTTGAATCGACGATAATGGTTCGAACCAAATCGCCAACATCGGCTGTTTCGCCCCCTGTAGAATGAATGGTCACCCCAAATCCTTTGAGGTCTTCTATGAGTTCTTCGGTTCCATTAATAATTGCTGAAAGCACCTCGCCTGGTATGACATTTTTATTGCGTCCAATTGTAGAAGATAGCATGATATGATCGGTTGCACCCACGCATAATAAATCGTCGATATTCATGATGAGTGCATCTTGGGCAATCCCTTTCCAAACCGAAATATCGCCCGTTTCTTTCCAATACATATAGGCTAAGGAACTTTTGGTTCCCGCACCATCGGCATGCATAATAAGACAATAATCGGCGTCGTTTGTTAAGTGATCTGGTACAATTTTACAAAAGGCATGTGGAAATAACCCTTTGTCGATATTTTTTATCGCTTTATGTACATCTTCTTTGGATGCCGAAACACCTCGTTGTGCATAGCGTTTACTTATCTCGTTGCCCATGAAAAAAAATTATAATGCAAAAGTAAGAAAGTATTTAAGAAAAAAGATAAAAGAGGAAAGATAAAAGAGGAAAGATAAAAGACCGTAGAACCAAGAGCCTATACAAAAGACAAAATTGGTTCTATTCATAAGAACGCCGCACAATACTCTTGATGACGTTTCGAGTCAGAGCATTTAGAGGTTTGGACAAGATCATTATAAAGCATCAGGGTTAACAAGAGATTTGGATTGTAAGTGACTGTCTATGATTGTTTTCTAGTTTTTAATTATTTTCTTAAATAATAATTCGCTGGTGGTTTGAATCTGCAAAAGGTAAAGTCCGTTTTCAAAATCACTTAAATCCAATTCTACGTTTTGATTATTATATTTATAGGTGTCAAATAATTTCCCATTCAGACTCCAAAGTTTGATGTTCGAAATTTTTCCTTTCGAAATTTTTATTTTTAATTTATCCGAAACCGGATTTGGAAAGAGGCTTACAAAGGATTCAAACTGTACGGAATTTACCGATAAATTATCAGTCGTATCATTTACTGCGACCCAGCTACTTGCCAAGCTATTGTCTAAATCCACACTCACAAGTTTCAGAAACGACCCAGCGCCATCGGCGTCCACTGGCCATGGCAATACATCATTATAGGTCACTTCATCAATAATATTTCCATAGGCGTCTCTTAGTATTAAATCTTCACCATCATTAGAAAGGCTTCTCGAAAACTCCCCAAAAGGTTCAAAACCATAGCGATCATTAAAAGAGTCACTTTCATTTGATAAAAAGATAGCGGTTTCTCCAGAAAGGGTTTGACCGTCTGCAAACTGATAGACGAATCCCAAACCACCAAAATAAATCCCTGTTAAATCAATAGTCGAGGTGCTGTTGTTTTTAATTTCAATAAATTCAAAATCACTTGAATCCAAACTTGCATCTACCAAAGGATTATAATTGATTTTAGAAATCACCAAAGGTGGGGTTGTGACATTATCACACAAATTTGTATCTGTTAATTGACTCGATATCCATTCGATTCGATCGGAAATAAATGTTTTAATTTCTGAAATCTGATCTACAAACTCACCTGTTATACCAGACATTGTTTCCTGTCGTTCGACAGCTTCCGAAATGAGCGTAGTGGTAACATCAATAAATGCAAAAATTTCGATTGAATTCAAAGGCATTCCCAACGCTGTAAGTTCTTGCCAACGCTTCGTCAAATAGCACTTAAATACCGCATCATCAAAGAGGTCTTTCCAGAATTTAGGACCCTCATTTCCGTCATCATCAAATTGCCAAATATCGGTATGACTCCTGTCGAGCCCCCAAAAAAACAAATCATTACCAAAAGTTAGATTAAAATCCCAAATGGGTCCTGCTCTTAGTTTTCCATTACGATCTTTATGAAAAAACGTACTGAACTCATATCCATCCGCATTGGATGCAAGCTCATTGAGTATCATAAAATCTATAAACGATGGGATATCAATCGTGGAAGGATACCCGTTTGAAATGGAACTATTGCTTGGAGTCGCTATCTTTTCTTGAAGTATTTCAAATTCATTCTTTATATACCCATGTTGTTCTGACTGAACGGTTGTTGGCTTGGGATGTTCATGAATAAAATTACTTTGATACCCTCCATAATTGTCCATAGACCACGCAGCAAAATCCGACCCTTCTGTTTTATCCGTTTTGGTCACATACCCACCCGTGAGTTTCGGGAACGTTAGATCGGTTTCTTTAATTTTATTAATATCAATTCGATTGTTATCTGCTTTTAATTTTTCTTGCAATACATAAATACCTCTAAAATCACCATTTAACACCACTTCACAATAACGACCTCTGGACGCATAATTGCCTGTAAAGTTTGAAAGTTTATAACTGATAAAATCTCTCATATATGAGTCGTCATAAGCAAGGCCATTCAAAATCCAGTCATTTTCCTTCGGCATGTCTAAAAGCGATACATTATTTTTGGCCCCAAGTTCGTCATAGGGCGTAAAAGCATATTGTTTTTTATCTAATAGACTTGATGAAGATCCGCGATATTCAATTTTAATAGCACCGTCATAGTCAAGAGTTGAGGCATCACTAGCGTCTGAAAGATAATTTCGCACCCCTTCACCTCTGTAAATAATTTTCATCGTAGCATCAATCTTAGGTTCGTTAGGAATTTCTTGACCTTGATCTGTAACAATTATGACAATTGGTAAATTGGAAGACTCAAAATTTACAGTCACTGGAACATAGGGCGCCACAAACCAGTCGGGTGGCGTACTGTAATTATAATCTGTCGTATTAATTCCTAAGGATAATACAGGGATCGCAGTCAAATCGGACGAGTCAAACGACTGGTTATGCACTTGCACCGCTAGGGTGTTGGTTCCTGTTGTCAGAAGCGATGGATCTACACCAAAACGTTCTGGTGCAAAACCTTGATACAATATGGCTTCATGATTCCCATCACTGGCTTGATTAAAATCGGGAACGCCCCCTGAAACCAGGTTTCTTGCAATCTCTTGTCCATTCAAATAGGCTACAAAACCATCATCATAATCAATATCTAACACCAAAAACTCCACTGCTGTAGCATCCGTGATTTCAAAGGTTTTACGGACATAAACAGACATTGTAGGGGATATAGCCGTGGCATCATCTTCATCTCCATAACCAAAACCTGAAGGACCTGTACTCCAACTGGATGAATCAAATCCTAATTGATTCCAAGAGGCATTTGGTTGTGACGTGGGTACGAGGTAATTCCATTGGTCCCCTGGTAAAACGACACTTTCCCAGTGATCAACTTGAGCAGATGCAAAAAATGGAAAAAGAATAAAAACTAAATTTAGATAACGCATTATAAAATTAATTGGTTAATTATTTACGTAAAAATAGCTTATTTGAGACAAAGTTAAGAACCTGAAAACTAAAATAATTATAATTGGGTCCTGCATTGTATTCTATGACATGGAGGGAACTAACTGGAAGTTTATACACTTAAAGGATTTAGCAGAGGATGCCTTATAAAATAACCAGAGTATCTGAAGTAATCAATGTGCTCATTTTTGATTTCAATGTTATTATTAAAAAGCTAATTTTATTGCTTTTTTGAAAAATAAGGATTCTAAGTCTCTATTTTTAAAACCAATTGAAGCTGCTGTAAGTACTTATTTTTACTATAAATACCGTATTAATATTTTCCCAATATACATCTAGTGTGGATGGTAATTAGTGTTTGTATTTTAAGACTCGGTCGTCTTTTTAACGTCTTGCATCCTAGATGCCTTACTTAAAAACCTTGTGGTTGTCCGATAGTAAACGTTGATGAAATAAACTTAGAATTTAGTACATGTCCCCGCATGCAGGATTCTAGAGTTGTGAAATAAATTAAATTCAATATCAGGCGGTTTCAATTCCTCAAGAATGTTGTTTTTGGCTTTAAATAAACTCACTTACTTAACAAAAATTTTCTTAGTTATAGCACTTTCATTGACTTTTATATTCAATAGGTAGAGTCCACGATCCAAGGATGAGACATCCAATACCTCGAACTCTAATTGGGTGGATAAAACCGCTCGCCCATTTAAATCAAATACGTTGATAGATTTTAGACCGGAGACCTGCGATTGAATCTTTAAAAACCCGTTTTGGACTGGATTAGGAACTACTGAAAACTCAGAGTTAGCAAATTGATTTGAAGACAAAGAGAAATTAGAGATTTTCCATGCCGTTGGCTCCGTATCATTTCCAATCCAATTTGCAACGTTTCCCACCAAAGCTAATATCTCAGTTTTTGTTTTTCCAGTTAATGGGTTTGTGTCGGCATCATAATAAATATTGTCATATTCATTACTACTTCCTTCTGCCGAACCTGCAGCAACAGCAGTTAATCCATTGGTTAAACCGCTAGGAATCGCAGTAATATTTGTGGACGTTGCATCATGCCAAGCGGTACTATGACTTGTGATCGCAAAAATAAAGTTCGGAGCTGGAAAAGGGTTGGTTCCCGACCCATCCCACCCTGGTGGTGGCGTCCCTTGAAAGGCTATAATTTGATCGCCACTTGTGGAGAGCCAGAAACTGTTTCCAAAATTAGAAATACTAACAGATCCGTCGCTAGGAAGATTAATTTGACCATTAGAAATGGCATCTTCTTCAATAGAAATGACGGTACCTCTAGTAATTGCTGTTGGAGCTGTATACTGTACAACGTCTTCTGTTAAATCATCTTTTCGCCACGAATTAGTCGTTGCATTCCAGCCTGTTTCTGTAAAATAAATTACCGTCCCTACACTAAGGTCGACCAATGGAATGAATTCAAATCGATCATTGCCATCCGCTATTAAGGACGTTACCACCAAATCCCCTGCCAACAGAGAAGTTTGCCCGTAGCTAACAATGGTTGTGATTAGAGAAATTAAAAAGAAACGTATTTTCATACTATAAATTTAGGGCTTTTAATGTACGAATTTTTTGTTCATATTTACGAACTTCAAATTGTACCTTTTTTAGAATAGGTCAAGTACTGTGTGAAGCTTCCCCTAAATAGGACTGTTTAAATTTTTACTATTATAAATTAATTTCTGCCCAGCTGCTGCCACGCTTTAGCATGGCGCAAAGGCAAACTCATGACTTTATAGATCCGTTTGTGATCTCAGAGATCCCTTAGTGTTTATTGAGATTACTTTCATTGTAGACCCGTTCAATGACTATATCGGTCATCGCACGCATGTCCTCTAAAGACATATCATCTTTGTACTCAACTTGTAATTCTTTGATTTTATTCTTTAATTTTTGAGTCAATTTTTCCGTCCCCAAAGTTCCGTAAAGATTCACCATTTCATTGGGATCCTTTTTTAAATCAAACAACTCCCATTCGTCCATAGAGTAGTAATAATGAATCAACTTATAACGCTCGGTTCTCACCCCGTAGTGCGGTTGAACATTGTGCCATTTTGGAAATTCATAGTAATGATAATACACCGCATCCCTAGTTTTTATATTCTTTTTTGATTCTAATTGAGGTTTAAAACTTGTCCCTTGCATGTCTTCCGGAATAGCAATCCCAGCCAAATCTAGTAAGGTAGGCGCAAAATCTATATTAAGCAGTAAATTTGAATTTACTGAGTTTGGTTTAATGAGTTCTGGGTATCGTATCATAAAAGGCATTCTAAACGACTCTTCATACATCCAACGTTTATCAAACCATCCATGTTCACCAAGATAAAACCCTTGATCGGATGTATATACAATAATGGTATTATCGAGTAAATCATTCACTTTTAAATAATCGAGCATTTGACCGACAGCTTTATCAACACCCGCCACACATCGTAAATAGTCTTTGATATACGCTTGATACTTCCAATTTTTCAGCGCAGCCCCTTGAAGGGTATCATTAGGGGTCCAAAACTGCCCCTTATTACCAAAGTTATTATAGGCGTTTAATTGTCGCTTTGAAAGCCCTTTAGGGGGCGCAATTTTTAGATCGTGACGATTCATATGGTTTTCAATTTCCATCCATTGCTCACTTGCTGCTTTCCGGCCTTTGTAGTCATCATTAAAGTTTGCAGGATGTGGAAGGTCTCCATCCGTAAATAAATCCTTAAATTCTTCTGCAGGTTCCCAAGGGCGATGGGGTGCTTTAAATTGATACATCAACATGAACGGTTTTTCTTTATCGCGCCCCTCGCCTATCCACTTCATGGCATCATGAGCCACTTGAGCGGTTGAATGTCGTTTTTTTTCAACCAGCGTATCCCGGCCATTTTCTAAAAATACGGGGTTGAAATAAGTCCCTTGCCCCCCCCAATTTATCATCACTTTCGAATAATCAAATCCTGTAGGATTGGTTCCTAGATGCCATTTTCCAATGACGGCGGTCTGGTAGCCTGATTTTTGAAATAATTTTGGAAAGGTCATTTGACTCCCATCAAAATCGCCCCCTTTTTCATTTTTAAAAAACCCATTAATATGATTGTATTTCCCAGTTAGAATCGCAGAGCGACTTGGACCACAAATTGAATTGGTGTTAAAGGTTCTTGTCATCAGCATTCCTTCATTGGCGATCCGATCAATATTGGGAGTTGGGGCAACGTCTGCTAGCCAATCTTGATAGGCACTAATCGCACTCATGGCATGGTCATCGGCCATTATAAAAACAATATTGGGTTGTTTTGGTGCCGTTTTAGATTTTGAATTTGAATGACAAGACACAATACAAATACTCAATAAAGCGATGCTTGAAGTTTTAAGATTAAAATAATTCATAAAAATATAAAGTTTAATAAAATGATTTTAGTAGATAACTCATCTTACAGTGCAATAGATTGATTATTGTTTAGATTTATTTAAGGCTTTTTTAATAACTTCATATGCAGGCGTCGGATTTAGATCCGCATCATATATGGAATGGAAAGTCTTTCGCGTGCCCATATCCCATAAGTTTAGTCCAACAACTCCTGTGGATGTTTTGGATTCTAATATGGTAATTATTTTTGAATAGATTTCTGCTTGTTTGAGGCGTTCAGATTTTAAATCTGATTTTTTAGTGATTCTATAATCTAGTTCTGTGATATGAAACTCTAACTCATTGGCATGTGCCCAATCTATTAAATCAGAAAGCGATTCTAAAAAAGTTGCTAAATCTCTAGCAAAATCTGTAGAAGCATTATTTAGTTTCAAATGGCCTTGCCAACCAACGGCATCCACTCGATACCCTTTAGATCGAACATATAAAATAGTCTCTTTGACTTTGTCCCACATTTTAGTTTGCATCCCGCCATGGTGGTTATATACTAATTTTTTATTGGCCGCATACTTTGTTGCTATTTCAAATGCTTTTGTAATATATTTAGGGAATCCATTTTCATCAAATCCGATATTTACCCAAGGATTTTCCCATTTTTTTGTACCTTCTCTAGCCCCAAACCATTCGCCACTAGGGACGATAGTTTCATTGACAACATCGATCCATTTCACTACAGGTTCTTTATTGAATCGCTTGGCGAAGGCAGTCGCAAATTCTATCATTAGTGATTCTAATTCCTCTGCGGTTCGATGGTCTTCTTTAGCCCAAGGCGACGCTTGAGGACTAATTGGGCCATGAAGTCTTACATCCAAATTATGTCGTTTGGCAAAATCAATGAACATATCCGTTCGTTTCCAATTCCAGACGCCTGGCTTTGAGTGTACAATTGCTTGTTTGGCGCCATTGGATGGCGTTAGATACTTGAAGTCTTTCAAAAATAATTCTCCTTTTTTAGAGTCGAGCTCTTTATATCCAAGAGTTGCTCCAATAATTAATTTATTTTTTTGAGCCGTTTTAGAAGTCGGAGTGGCTGAGCTTGTTTTGGATTTTTTTTGTTGAGAATTAAAATACGATGCTGCTAGTTTTTGAAAACGTTGTTTAAGTTTCGTATGAGCTTCATCGTCTATTCTATTATAAGTTTCGAGAGGGTCAGAGACATAGTCATACAGTTCCTCGGCAAAAACATCCTTTTTAAAAATAGGATCTGTGCTTTTCTTATCGGTTATCCAAACTGTATAACGATACTGCTCTGTGCGAAAACTATAACCAGATTTATGACCGCTATGCCATTGACTTACAGCATATGATTTTGGAGATATATTTTGGCCTTCAACCAATGAATTTAAGCTTTGGCCATCTAAATTTTCTGGTATCCTTAAATTAGCAGCTTCACAAAGAGTCGGAAAGATATCTACAAACTCGGTAGGCGATGTCACTTTTACTGCTTTTTTAATTTTTGGATTATAGATGATCAGTGGAGATCGTGTGGCTTGTTCAAAATTAGAATGTTTACACCATAAACTATGATCCCCTAAATGCCAGCCATGATCGCCCCAAACGACAATAATTGTATTTTTATCGAGTCCAGTTTCTTTTAGAGTTGTAAGTATTTTTCCGAGTTGAGTATCTATATAACTCGTACAAGCATAGTACCCATGAATTAATTTTTTTTGAAAGTCTTCATCTAACTTCAAAAGTTTATCATCGCTGATGGTATATTCAGAATCAAGTGTTTTGTAGGACCGCATTTCCCCAGAAGAATGATACGCTATATCCGGACCATGGGTCGATTTTTTTTGATACTTGGCTAAATCAATAGCATTTCGATTGTATTGATCCCAATACTTTTGAGGAGCAGTGAATGGTAAGTGGGGTCGTTTAAATCCAACCGCTAAAAAGAACGGAGTTGATTGATCTTTACTTAGATCTTGTAGCATCAGCTTCGCTTTCTCAGCGATTGCACCATCAACATAAGCTTCATCAGGCACATCGGCGCTTCCAAAAGGCGGCTTGTATTGGTTTCTGACATGTTTATTTATATTTTTTTCCTTTAGCTTTGGCCTCTGCTCGTA